>Ga0209749_1002241_pt1 | contig 13486 bp, 16 predicted proteins | sample EPASupsiteSAE347_FD_187267 | JGI IMG/M metagenome (GOLD analysis project Ga0209749, IMG submission 187267) | Bioremediated contaminated groundwater from EPA Superfund site, New Mexico - Sample SAE3-47 (SPAdes) (version 2) | ecosystem: Environmental > Aquatic > Deep subsurface > Groundwater >... | reverse complement strand
CCGAAAATACTGCTTGAACTTCTTTAAAAATCTCAAAAAATATCGACTTCAGTTAGAGACTCTGATGACGGATAACTTTGAATTGATTCAGGCGTGATTTTTTGCAAACCTGATTTCTTTGAGTATAAAAGCATGAGTTGCGACCGATTGACATCAGTCACTTTATCATTATAACCCGGATAATCTACCTGGATTTTTTTTATCACGAAATCAAAATCCTTTAAGCAATCATTTATTTGTGAAACTGCTGACCTGGTAATCAAAATGGCAATAAGAATGATTAGTATCGTCTTTTCTCTCATTTCAAATTATATTTTCTAAGGTTTATCAATATACACGGAGTTCATTTAAGCGGTTGCCTGCTGTCAAAACTTTTTTCTTTATGTATCATTTTCTTGTTAACAGATCATGCCAGGCAGGAGAACATAATGTTATTTTCTATTCATGGTTTTGTTGTTTATTTAAACAGGCTTTATGTATGGAGGTGTTAATACCTTGGTTTATCCTTTACCTCATTGTAATATTTTTCAATTCCGATTTTCTTGATCCTCAAATTTATTTGAATAAATCTTTTATTTAAATGTTCATCAAATCCGGTATCGTTGCAAGGAAATTCAGAACATTGAAAACAAAAATCGACACCTTTTGTTTTATGACAATCACGAACCTTGCAATTTTCAAACAATTTACATTGTTCCTTCCTACATCCGCGACATTCAACGGTTGCGAAATAATGTAACAGCTTTTTAAAATTTGGATACTCGATGAAGGCTGGCTCATTAAGCAATTCCGAAAATCGTTCGGCATAAATACCAAAATTCCCAAGTGCATATTCAAGGGAGATGCTGTTTTGCTTTATGGTTCCATCTGAAAATGCAAAACATTTTTCACAAAAAATCCCGCAGGGTCCAAATTTATCCTTAATGTTTGTATTCATCGGTTTATAAATTTTGGTTAATGATTTTTTTTCTTTCCGAATTTTATTTCATATCCAATGGTTGCTATAAAATAAATATGCTGCGGGTTACTAACCTGGTCTGATTCCTTTGTATTGGTCACGTGGCCCAAAGAATAATGACCATCATACACTGGTGTGTGGTTAATGGCACTTGTGAAAACAGCGGATAATTGCAGGAAGAGTTTACTCTTAAACTGCACCCTGACAGCTGGTTCAAAGGCCAAGCCCCATTTATAGCGAAAATTTGAATTGCAATATTTTACAGTAGCATTATAGTCACCATGAGAGTCATCAATAAGGATGTAATCATATTGATATTTGTCAAAATAATTGGCGCTTATTTTAAGGGCAAATCCCCAATTTACATTTTTTAATCTGTAAAAAAATGCCGGTTGCAAATAAATCTTATGATAAAAGGTATTACTGTACTGGCTGAAATGTTTCCCATATTCTATCAAAGCTCCAAAATCCAACGGCATATGTTCAATATTCGACCGGTCGGAAAAATATCCATATCCCCCCTGAATTTCGAAATATTTTTTTGCATTGAAATTCCTGTAGTATATACCGGCAATCTCCCCGCCAAAAATGTTGGTAAAACAGCCATTTATTCCGGCATATAATCCGAAGTTTTTCGAGAGGACAAAGTTTGACTGGATTTCATAGTGATTTACAAACAAGGATAATTTCAGATTTTTTTCCTTTTCTCTTTCAAAACAATTTAAGTTGGGAGATGTTGCAACATACGCTTTTTGTATTGTAGCTGCGCAGGATGATAAAAGAAGCACAAGTAATATGGACCAGATGATAGGTTTAATTTGTTCTTTCATTGTAAATCGTTTTAATGAGGTATAACAGTCGGCGGCCAGGATTAGTGCGTGTATTTAACTGCCGCTATTATTGAATTCTGACGCCGTCAACTGCATTGGCAGTGATTCTTCCGTAGTGTTCAGGGCCTATTTCGATGATCATGGAAAATTTATCGGTTCCGTCAAATTTTCCGGTTGCCGACAGGTCATTCCCATAATTGCCAGAGGCGGTTGTAATATTTCCGTCATTATCAACATGAACATCTACTGTCACCAACATGAAGAAATCATCCCGCGAATCTCCCGGAATACTCGACCCGTAATTTATTCTCAGGGTTGATTTGTCAATTTCGGTGATGATACCGGTTGAATGAATGATCGTATCGCCGGAGGCCATTTTCGATTTGGAAAGATTTGTCACTTTCGTGCTGAATGAAAAATCACCCTCATATTTTTTCAGATTATCCTTACTACACGAGTACAGGAAGAAGATCATGCCAGTCAGGAGAAAATAGAGTTGTTTTCTGTTCATGAGATTAATTAGTATTTACGATTGACATGATTGAAGACTTACGATTGACATGATTGAAGACTTACGATTGACATGATTGAAGACTTACGATTGACATGATTTATTTTCTTTTATTATAATCTTTCTGTACCCATGATCTGCTGTTTTCAGTTCCACAAGCGGGAAATTGAATTGTTCCTAAAGGAATAATCTTCATAAAACAAATGTCATCTCCCATTTTTACACTCTTTAAAAGCTCGACATCTACTTTACAACCAAATGCTTTTTCAAAAATAACTTTACTATAACCTGTTGTACATTGGCACCAGGTATTTGTTTCTAATTTTTCCACATCGGCAAGCATCGGACACGGACAAAAGGGGAACTGTAAATATATTTCACCATTGTGAAAAGATAGTCCGGCGGCTCTTGCTTTTTCGTGGGAGGTAAATTCTTCCAGGCTGGAGGATAATTCAATGAGTTCGTTTAATAAGGCTGATTTTTCGGCCATACCATAACCACATTGGCAATTCATCCTTATTTTTTTAATTGTCGAAACGTCAAAATTATCCTCCAACCTTTTCATGGTGTTTTTCACCCATGTGCGATTATCTTCATTATCTCCATATACAATTTTTTGTGCAGTCTCGATATCGCTCTCGATTTTTACTGCATTGCAGATGACTTGTTCCTGAATTTTTCTGATATCAAACATGGTAATTATTTTTTATTATAGAGTGAGACAAATCGTCCAATGTAATAAGAAATAATGATCGGAATCCAAATATGACGACATAAAAAATTTACGTCATCAATGCTCTTATCCGTGTTTAATATTATTAGGTAAACTCCAAATGCAATGAGAATAAATAAAATGTCAAAAAGTTTTTTCATTATTTTAAAAATTCGTATTCGTAAACTTTTGGTTCTATCTTGTCTGCAAGTTGTTTTAATTTATCTCTTAGGTCACCAATTAGGTTCATATAAATTTCGTCTGAACTTTTATTGTTCATTTTACCTGCTTCGTTTCTTCCTTGAAAATGTTTTTCGTTTTTCAGGATTGTTGATTATGTCATGTAATGGTCTTGGTAATTTGCTGAAATCATCATTTAGAAAGTCAAACTGAAAAACGTGGTCGTCTAATAAGTTTGCACCGTTTTTAATCCGGTCGTGCATTACTTCAACATCTTGATTGTCCAAAGTTGAAGCCCAAATATTATACTTGTTCGTAAGTCCGGCAAGCAAATTTCCTGTACCTGCGGCACAGTCCCAAACGTAATACTCATCTTGCCAATCTTCGCCTAAAACTTCTGTTAAATACTTTTGAGATAGTTCTACCCAAATTTGCGGAGTAAAGAAACTTCCTTTACGTTCTCTTACATCTTGTGGAACAAGTAAATCCCTGCGTTCTACAATGTAGTCCCAATATTCTTCTTTTGGCGGTCGGTCGTATTTGTTCCAAAATTGGGTATGAGCCACTTGCTTATCTGTAAACTCAGTACGCTTGCTACTAAAAAATCCTGCCTCGTCAAGTTTTCTATCTAATTCATAATGGTCGTGTCTGAGTAAGACAAAAAGTTTTTCTTTAAGTGTATTGTCTTCGTGTGAAAGTAAGTCAGCAAGATAAAAGTCGCCATCAATAATTCCGTTTTTTTTGGCGGCCTCCCAATATACAGCAACAGTCGGTTTTACTGACTGCAACCATTTGGTGTAAATAACCGTAAAATTGTTTTTATCAATCCTGGTTTTTGTCAATCCGAATTTGCCAACGATAAAATTATTTTTGATAAATTTCTTTAGTTCCCGGTCGTCATTTATGAAGTCAAAGAGCAGGGCATTGCTGTTAATTACTGATTTTACTTTTTCGTGAATGAGTTTAAACTCTTTTGTGTCGTGGTTTGAAGGTGTTACATTCCAGTTGAAGTCGTTTATGTAAAAAACTTCGTGAATATCGTTGTAAGGAATGAAAGCAATTTTTTCTCCGTCAAATGCTCCTAACATTGCTGGCGGTAAAAACTTGTCAAAAGTTCTTGCCTTTCCAATTGTCAGTATAAGTTGAACAATCGATTTGTAAATGTCTGACGAACCTTTTTTCGCTTCTGCCCAAAGTAAAGATTCTTGTTCAAATAGTTCCTTTTGGCTTTGGTGCATACAAACACAAAAGTCAACATTTCCAACGATTTTAGTGCAATTATAAATCCAAAAATAGTCTTGTGCTACTTTGTTTTTTAGTTCTTCTTCTCTAATGTTTTGATACTTCATCTATCGTAATTGTTCGTTTGTTTCTATTTCTGTTTAATCCTTATAATTTCACTTTTCGCCAACATCATGGATTTCGTGCAACATGGTATCATGCCAGGATACGCCGCATGAGGCTTTACTTTTTGGGGGCAGGGCTTTATTCTTTTATTATTTTTTCTACATAAACAGTTTTATCATTTTGAAATCTTATAAAATAAACTCCTGATGGGATATTTCCAATATCTATTCGCGTTCTATTATTTGTGATCTTCTGTACGATCAGTTCAAAGCCTCTGACATTCGAAATTGATACTTTTGAGTTCTCCGTTATCGCGGAAGACTCGATCGTGATTTCATCGTGTGTTGGATTTGGATAAATCTTTATAAGTTTTGAAGCAGGGTAACCCTCAGGTATTCCGACACCTCCCCCATTTATTGTTTTTAGGATTAATCCACTGTCGCCGACTGCATAACCAGTAATCAGATCTGTAAAATAAACGGAATGTAAATTTTTTACTGTTCCAGAAAACTCAATTGTCCAATCGGAACCGCCATTAATGGTGTTTAGAATTACACCATTATTTCCGACAGCATAACCTGTATTAATATCTGCAAAAAATACCGACCGTAATCCGTTTATTGTGCCGGAGGTGCGATTTACCCAGTTGGTTCCCCCGTCTGTGGTTTTTAGTATTATTCCACCATCACCAACAGCATAACCTGTAATCATGTCGGTGAAAAAAACGGAGTATAAATTATCGATAGTTCCGGATGACTGAATTATCCAGTTAAGCCCTCCATCTGTTGTTTTGATAATGGTTCCGCTATCTCCGACAGCATACCCAATATTTACTGAAGGAAAATATACAGACTCGAGCCAATTTGAGGTTGTTCCATTAAGAATTGGCAGGAAGTAATTTCCGTTTGTGGTTTTTTCAATTACCCCGCCACCGCTGGAATTATTTGCTGTAACAAGATAGCCCGTGTCAGGGGAGAGAAAATAAACAGAGGTTATCCGGTAAAACCAGGGATTTAGTATTGTAGGATCCCAGTTTATCCCTCCATCAGCGGTTTTTAATAATTCTCCATTTTCACCGGCGACCCACCCTGTGTTCGTATTCAGAAAATGAATTGTAAATAACCACATCGAATGGCCGGTGTATAAATTTGTCCAGTTTATACCACCATTTATTGTTTTAAGAATTGTTCCTGCTTCTCCGGCAATATATCCAGTATCAAACGCAGGGAAACAAACCGATGATAATGAAGCTGAAGTTCCTGAATTCAGTACTGTCCAGTTTTGTGCCTTGACGTCTGTTAATGCAATCAAAGAAAGTAATAACATGCAGAGTTTTTTCATTTTTTCAATTATATAAGGATGCGAGATTCTTTAAGCCTTGCCCACAACGGCTGAGGCTAAAAGTTATCGGCCATTTTGGAGCTTATCGCGGTCAACATGCAATAAAGTTCATTAGTTGTAATACCGTTCATATCAGCACTTTCCACCCGTTTGATTTTAGCCTTTGTTATGGGCTGGTCACCATTCACTTCTCATAAATATATCCTGTAATTGTCGTTGAAAAGAAAATTCCAAAACCCTTCTTTTCTTTAATATCTTTTGCACTGGCTATTAAGCCTTATCGTTTAATCAGCATCCCCATCGCCACCTCATGAATTCCTGTAAGCACAACAACGGTTGAACCTTCATAAGAATTTTACAGGCTGATTTTGTTGCGGTTGTAGGCATTTTATGCTAGTTTATATTAAGCACATCCGGGCAGAAAAAACTCAACTTTTCCACAATCAGGACAACTATAAATATCAAATGATTCATCGTTTATGAATACTTCAAGAAAATTACCTGCCGCTTCAGATCGGGAACCGTCATTAAATTTAAAATTTCCATGATAATCAAGAACAACCTTACATCTTAAGCATTCGATATGTTTGCAGTTTTGTGATTTTGTTTCAATTTCCTGCTTGGTTTCTCTTAAATCATAATGACAATATGGACAATGTTTTAAATATGGTTTTACTTCGAGGTTACATTTTGGACAAATTGATATTGAATCGCTTTGATCAAGAATTTTCTCATCATCGAAATTGTATCGACAATTCCAGCATAAATTAAAATTATCTTCAACTTCGGAATTACAATTTGGGCACGTTTTCATATTAATACTTTTAAATTAATGGTTTATAGGACAATCTGTATGATCAAGAAAACTTTATTTAATTGTGGTACGCTCTTTCTATGAATTGGCCATTACGTTGGCGCTATGGTTGCCCGTAGTTATTTTTCTAATTCATTTATTATTTGGGTTTCATATTCAGAATTAAAATTAATTTTTATTTTTTCCTCATATATCTTTATCAACAATTTTAATTTGTCCTTTTTTTCTGATTCTTTATATATATCTGCCAGGTTTAAAAAAGCATTGGAATAGCCAGACATTACAATTCCTGAAATACGTGGCATATTTTCTTCTTTAATGGTTTTATAATTTCCAAAATTATCAGCGAAAATCAGAGTCTCAAGTTTAGATTCGTCAACGGCATGATTGCTATCCTTGGTTTTAACAGGTAATAGTTTAGAGACCAACCCGCAATATTGAAAATAATTATCTAATCCACCATAAAATGTGGGTGATGCAAAATTTGAAAAATAAATTGGTCGTTCCGCAAAATTATCCTCAACTATTTGTAAAAGAACAGCTCTTTGCGGGGAAAGATAAGTGCGTGCTTTGGCTTTTTCTCCTTCAATTTTCGAATGCATTCGCTCCGAAAATAAATCAGGAAATACTTCCCAATTAAGCTGGTAATCGTCAGGCAATCCAAATTGCTTTTTATTTAATAGCGAAACCCGAATAGAAACAATCGTTGTATCCCATTTAAACGGGTGTATATCCATTATTTGCTGGTCAGTAAGATTTATCTCAATTTTCCTGACGCCATCTTTAAGCCCCTTTTTCAGGAACCGTACATACCACGGACGGTCAATATTTCCAATTGGAATAACCGTAATATCTGTTCTGAAATTCTCACATAGCTGTAAATAAGAACAAATATCAAAATCTGCATTTCCCCCTGCAAATAGTATGGCGTTTAAATCACAATTCATCAATAAATTCTTTCCAAACTCTACCAACCAATTTGGGTATGCACCTTTGTCATAAGCACGTTGGTAAAAATGGTTAAGTTTATCAGCATCATAATTTTGCATTGCAATAAAAGCATTGCCACTACATTCGGCACCGTAAAAATATTTTGCATCGCCATAATCAGGGTCAAGTTCTATTGCTTTGTCTAAATACTTGAATATCCGTTCTGAGTAAGAATTGTCGTAACCTTTCAAAGGACGACTGTCGTATGCTCTGTAATGATTAAACCATCCAAGATAATAATAAATTTCTGCATCATTTGGCGATTCAGAGCGTGCCTTTTCCAACAAGTCAATCGCTTCATTATAATGCTCTTTTTTAAACTCTTTCAATGCTTGTTCTTTCAATGTCATTTCCTGAGGAAAGGCAATTGTCACAGAAAGTAAAAAAAATAAAATTGTACTGCTAAGTTTCTTCATTTTTGTGTTTTATAATTACTGGAAACGCTGGCGCTGTGGTTGCACTAAATCCCGCCACCCGTTTCCGGGCAGCGGGATGGCTTCTTTGTGAATTCGTCGAATAAGAGTTGTCTAAAACTTTTCTACTGCGTTTTCTGTGAATTGTCTTCTACTGATGGTGTCGGGATTTCAGAAGGCATTGAAACATTTACAACAATATTTTGGTTTTTTTTAACACGTAAATAACTTAATATACCAGCAATTCCCATTGCGATCAAGGCTCCCCAGTACCAAAATTGAAATGAAACTTCAAGTTGCCCATTTCCTCTTTGTTCAATCGAATTTTTTAATACAAATTGTAAGATGATTAATGAACAAAAACCTATTGCTCCCGCTGATGCCCCAATGATTGCTTCTCTTTTCGTTTTGATAATAAATGCACCCATACCAATTATTGCAGAACAAAAAGCGATTATTGCCCAAAAATTTACCGGAACTTTTTCGCCTTTTATTTCGTTTCCTGTAAACATATCATGAGTCTTTAATTCTGTCCCGGTTACAAGATTGATACCTGTAACAGAACCTATTTTTTGGGTACCACATTTTACTGTCAGAAAATTGAAAAAGAAAAATACGATGACAATTCCAAACAACACGGGAACAAGTGGTCGTCTGCTTGCAATATTGTCCGCTGTGGGGACTTGAATGTTGATGGTCTTTTGACCTGAGTCGGTGTTTTGATTTTGATTTTCCATTTTTTTTTGCGTTTAGGAATTGTTTTTTAATGAACTATTTTTTTCGACTGAACACTTTCATTTCTGTATGGAAAAACAACTACTGAGATTACAGCGCCCCTCCAAGAATGAGTGAGAAATTTAAGGTTAAATGACTTTCGTTCGTTGATTCCTCTTTTGGTGGATGATAGAAATGCTCCTGGTGGTACGATATTCTTTCAGATGAAATAGTCATTTCGTGATTTACCGCTAAGATCCCCAGTCCGACTTCAATGTTGAAAAAGAAATGATGGATGAAACATTTGTACCCGAAATCGACGAACCCACCATAAATATTTACCTTGTCGTTCATCTTCCTGTATACATAATAATCATCAGGGTGTGACCAGGCAGTGCGTTGTGTCGAATCGATATGCATATACTTGTACACCGGTTTTAGCGCAAAATAAATAAGGTTTGAGTGCCCGGAATATTTCGGTTTATTAAGGTACACGTTGACCTGAGGCACCACAAATAATCCCGAATAATCACCAAGTGAACCAGCGTTGGTTGGCCCGGCGATAAAGTAGTTGCTATACTCCTTGTGATTGGGATAGATGTACCCGGCTGTAAGGCCATAACCAACCATCCCGGGTTTGAATTCATAAGTGATCCCTGCCTGCTGAAAAAAAATGATGTTCAATGGATTCACTGAGATGTAATGGCGGGGGAAAGAGATATCATTGGATTCCTGTTGACCCTGCCCAAACGACAGGCTAACGGTGAGCAATGATATAGTCGTTAACAGGGTTCTTCTCATAGACCGCAGCTTTTTGCCGGCTTGCTTCAAAAACAGGGAGAATTCATGACTATAATTCCATTTTAGGCTTTCACAAAGAATTTCGTGCAACACGGCTTTATGCTGGGCTAAGCCGCACGAAGCCTTATTTATTGGCTGTCGTTATTTTTTATTCTTTCCAATCTGTTTCAATGCTTCCACTACCACCATATCTTGTTCTTTCAAAAATGTATCCACGCTTTCCTTTACTTCCATATCAGGTCTTATTCCAACGCCAATAAACTTATTTCCGTCCACATCCCATTCGTTTTTAGTACAAATCTGAGCAAAAATCCCATAACCAAGTTCTATGTGGATGGGGTTGCCAGTGCTTCCTCCAGTGGGCGTTCCTATAATTTCTCCTCTTTTAATACCACGAAAAGTCACACAAAAATTTTCGGCAGATGAGAATGTCACTGCATTTACCAACACTATTACCGGTTTGGTATATATATTTTCTTTATTCATGGGTGTCAAATCATCCGGCGTTTCCATATACCACTCTTGCGGATATCCCCACGAACCATGTGCGGCAATGTACATACGGCTACTCCAATTGCCCATCTTTGCAGGCGTGATGGACAAATGGGTAATGATATAATCTGCATTACCAGAGTTCCCGCCCATATTATCCCTCAAATCTATAATCAAAGCATCGGTTTTCTTGATGTTTTGATATAGCGCATCAAATTCTTTTTTAAAGTCATTACCAATGAAGGTATTTATTTTCAACAACCCCACATTACCTTCTATCGTTTTATAATCAAATATCGCATTAGCGTCTATATCCCAGTTTATATTCCGATGGCTTTCAACTGTAAAAGTTTTACCGTCCCGATTTTTAAATGAAATTTTCGATATTTTTGAACCTTTCTCCTTCGTCAGTTCAAAGCCTGCATAGGGCGAATAATCCAACCATTGCGCGGTGGATGATGATGTGTAGGGGCGTTTATAGCGATTTACATACTCCATAACATCCAATCCGTCAATTTTTATGATTTCACTTCCTATTTCAACGCCTTGTTTTTGGAAATTGGTACTTAACACGGTTGTTACAAAAACGCGGTCACCTATCCGTTTAGTCTTAATGGGAAAAGGCTTTATCCAATCCAAATTATTATCCGGATTATCCTCATATATGGAAGTGTGTCCATCTTTCAATTTTGTACACAAGCGTTGTAGCTCGTGAGCATATTCATCCTTAGATTTTGTAGCTAAAAGTGTGGGCATTGTGGCCAAACAGAGGCTGTCCCAGTCGAAAGTCAAATAGTTATAGAATACATAATTGTATTTCACTTCTGTACAAAATTTTGACAAAACATAGGCTTTCTCCCCATCTGTCAGGTTGTTTGATCTGTCTTGTGCTTGTAAATTCACAACATACACCATTGATATGCAGGAAAACAGTAGAAGGATTCTTTTCATTCTGAATTTGTTTTTTATTCTTATTCTATGGTTCCTATTGCTCCGATAATCCCGACTAACGTTTTGCTAATCGTTTATTATTCTGTTACTTAGTAATTCCTTTTGTGTTCATTTTTCCGCTCTTTCCTATCTCGAAAAACGTTAGCCAAAGTAGTCAATTTTTCGGTAATAGGGTGAATGGCAGCCAACGTTTGATGGTATGGTGTAGTACAGGAATACGAAGCGATTTCCTATCAGTTTATACCGTCCTTTTTTACGAGCCACAAACTTTCGCAAACCGATGAAACCCGCATGCACTATACCATGTGTTGCACTAAATCCCGCCTCCCGTTTCCGAGAGACGGGATAGCTTTTTTGCGATTTCTACGTAAAAGGATTATAACCAAACTTTTACGCTATGAAAACACAATCGAAATTACGCAAAAAAGCGTTTACTGTAGTAGAACAGGCATGCCACCAAATTCGCGGATTTAAAAAGCTTTATGAAGAACCGGACGATAAAGTCCGGTTGTCAGGGCATTCGCACAGTATGAAATCACATCAATTGTTCCTTCACAAGTAATCGAATGTGCATTGTTATTACCTGAATAATCACCTGTTTCGTTTATGCACATCAGTCCGAAAATGATTATTCCTGCCTGTTTCTACTTTATAATTTCAAAGAACGCATTCTATTTTCAAGTTCAGATTTTTCTCCTTCTGATTTAATCCCCATAATTCCATTTTTGTCTTTTACCAAGGATTTCGTGCAACACCGGCTTCATGCTGGGCTACGCCGCACGAAGCCTTATTTATTAGGTACTGTAAAAATTTACTTTCCCTTTCTGTCTATACCAGGATTTGACTTTATTAATGTATCACCATTCTGTTCCATAAATTGTTTTAAAGGAATTTTTTTTTTCTTTCCTACAGAATCAACGCAAACACATGCACAATATGTAACTCTAAATGAGCCTTTATCCTCCGTTATTGACTTAGTTTCACATCCTTTCTTTGAGCAATACGAATACTTTTGACCACAAGTGCCACGGTAAAACGACCATGTGTCGCATTCGGAGCCATCTGGGAATATGCAGACTGCATGTTCGTTGCCTTTAAAATCCTTACGAATAACATAGTCATAACCAAGAAACCTACAATATACTGCAGAAGGATCTGGAATTGTAGATTCAGATGACACCCCGAAAAAAAGAGATAAACACATTAGTGGAAAAAACATAAAATGCTTCATATCTAAATTTTTTATTGTACCCAAGTTCAGCCGGCAGCCGCCGGGCGGGTTTTCCTTGGGTTGGATTTACTTTTCGTTTTTTCTTCATTTACTCTTATTCTGCCAGCTTTGAATCACTTGCCCCGACTGGCTTCGGCTGCTGGCTTGCTGGGCGTTGTTTATATATTTGCTTTCTTTTTATAAAAAAAGATACAAGGACAATGATCTGGAAAATAAGTAGAATGAACGGCATAGCAAGTCCATGGATCAGGTTATAAAGTATCGGCAGCTTTGATGGTCCTGTTTCATATGGATTTTCAGGATTAGCATGTTTATTTGTTATCATTTAACTTCTTTTCGATAACAATAGATACATTTATATCATTAAAAACTAAAACCTTCCTTTTCGCTATAAGATATCCAGCTGCAAGCTCATGATTTTTAATAGTCAAGCTAATTACTTTTATCAACCATGCAGTAAATGAAATCCTATTTGTCTTATTTTTTAACTTCTTTATCTTTTCCCTACTTTCAGATACATCAATCTCTATCATGGCTGCAACTTTATGCTTCTGAATTCCAATTGAACAAATATCAAAAGTTGCAATTCTTGTTTTTGGAAATGTTTCTATCTTATAATTCATCAATGATCCAAAAGTTTGTATTGTATGATGCCCAGTCGGGTCACGCAGGGGAGTTTCACCCCTGCGTTCCCACAGAACCGTACGTGAACCTCTCGATTCATACGGCTCTTCCTGTTCACTCACAAATGTATAAGAACATTACGGATATACCAATTCCCAATGGGGAAAAAGCCGGGGATTTTGCCGGTACTTATTCCGAAGCCATCTCAGGGCTGCTTTCTTGTACAACCCTTTTTCCCATTGAACCCATTTGAGCAAACGCATATTCAACTGTCGCCATAGGTAGTGGGTGTGTTCTATTCCGTTTCACTGGAATTGATTCAAGGCACACCACGTTCCGCCGGCAGCCGCCAGTGCGGGCTTTAGCAGATTTTATATTTGAATTTCGTTCCCATATTCAGTAGCCCCAACCAATCTCCATACCACGATGCCCCGCATTGCTCGGCTGTAAGCTCGTTGCACTAAATCCCGCCTCCCATTTCCGGGAGACGGGATAGCTTTTTTGCGATTTCTACGTAAAAGGATTATACCCAAACTTTTACGATATGAAAACACAATCGAAATTACGCAAAAAAGCG
>Ga0209749_1002239_pt1 | contig 13506 bp, 17 predicted proteins | sample EPASupsiteSAE347_FD_187267 | JGI IMG/M metagenome (GOLD analysis project Ga0209749, IMG submission 187267) | Bioremediated contaminated groundwater from EPA Superfund site, New Mexico - Sample SAE3-47 (SPAdes) (version 2) | ecosystem: Environmental > Aquatic > Deep subsurface > Groundwater >... | reverse complement strand
ACTTGGACGGGACTGCGCAACTTCCTTCGGCCGTTCCGGGGCGTCCACAAGAAATACCTCGCACAGTACGTTACCATGTTCCAGTGGGCACACAATCTCAAGCGAGTGACCGATCAATTCCTAAGAGTCCTCATGGTTCCTCGCTTCATCTATTTGCCCATATGAGCGAAGCCCGGCAATGACACAACGATACGCACACTTGAGGGATGAGACATTGAAGAACGCTTCCAATGTGGCGGGCGGTATCATTACTCGGGCCATGAACGGAAAGAGCGAGCCCAACGATACCGCTGCGATCATATCCCTTGAGCTCAATCGATAAACGGAAAATGAAGGGATTCAAAAATGCAGACAGTTAAAATCGTCTACTGGCAAGAGAAGGATGGCATGTGGCTTGGACATCTGGAATCCTATCCCGATTACATCACCCAGGGTGAGACCTTGGACGAGTTGAAAGAGAACCTGAAAGATATCTTGAAAGAATTGGGCAGCGGTTCAATCCCGCTGGTTCGCGTGCACGAAGAGATGGCAATCTGATGAAACGTAAGGATCTCATAGCCAAGCTCGAAGAAATGGGTTGCAGCCTCATCCGACATGGCGGCAATCATGATTGGTATCAAAACCCATCAACAGGCATGTGTCAGCCGGTGCCCCGACATCGAGAGATCAATGAAAACCTGGCAAGGCACATCATCAAGATGTTGTCGGATTAAATGCTTTCAGCGGGGAATGAGATCATGAAGCCCTACTTTGTTCGATCCTGTCCCGGTGAATATGAAGAGAAGCACATCACCCATGTCGTCAAACACCATGGCGCCGTAATCGTCCTGGAGAATGTCCCCGCTGATGTCTGCCCTGTTTGCGGAGATGTGCTGTTATCGCTCGCAACGGTCGAGGCCATTGAGAAGATGTTGAAGAATCCGGGAGCACCGATCCGTACCGCTCCGGTCTATCAACTGCCTGACGCGGCAACGGCTTGATTACAAGAAACGGATCACCAGCAGTGTGAAGGAGTTCAATCGTGAAGCTCAAAGTAGTCATCCACGAAGCTGAAGAAGGCGGATATTGGGCGGAAGTTCCGGCTATTCCAGGGTGCGCCACCCAAGGAGACACGTTCGAGGATCTCCTGAAGAATCTCTATGACGCCGTAGAAGGATGCCTTTCTGTGGATATCGAACAGTCCGCCGAAGACAGCAAAAGCAGGGTCATGGAAATCGCCATATGAAGACTCTTTCAGGGAAAGAATTGTGCAGGTTGATCGAGAAGCACGGTTGGCAACTTCTTCGTATCCAGATCTCTCGACACTTCAGTTCGATCAGCTTCCGTTTGGCATCAATTGACTCGGGCAGACTTTTTTTAGCCACTCGAGCTCCATCTTTAGCCGACCGATCTGTTCGAATAATTCTGTTTGCTGTGACACCAACTCCCGCTCCTGACGACCATTGCCGATGCTAAAAAGCTTCGGTCCCTCCTCCACCAAGTGTCGCTTCCACTGGCTCACCTGATTCGGGTGAACCCCACGCTCGCCGGCAATCTGGTTGATTGTCTTTCCTTCTTTAGCCGCCTCCAGCGCAGTCTGAAACTTGAAATCGCTACTGTAACGTTTTCGCTTTTCTCCCATTCTCCATCCTCCACATGCTATCTAATAATCCGCTAATTCACCTTAGCACATGGTCCAGTTTTCGGGGTACACTATACTTCGTGTCTTTGTGATTGAATTTTGCATCCCCGCTAGTTGAAATCCTTTCGCCTCTTTCTTGACTTCTTGAACTAAACAGGTCAACATGACCATAATGATCAGGAAAGGAGTCAAGATGAGTGAGCAAAACGTGAGTGTGGCAGAGGCAAAGAAGCATCTGTCCGAGCTGCTGGGACGTGTTGCGTTCGGGAAGGAACAGATCGTTATTACCAAGCGGGGAAAACCAATGGCCAGACTGGTACCGACAGAGGAGAAGATCAAACACCTGGCAGAGGCAAAAGGGTGGTTGGATGAAGGGGATAGCTTTTTTGAAACCATTGATCAGATTGTCCAGGACCGAGGCAAACATGTGCCAAGGGTCATGGCCCAAGAAGCAACGGATTGATGTATCTCCTTGATACAAACATATTGAGCGAACTGATCAAGAGACAAGCCAACTCCTATTTGCTGGCTCGTTTGGGCTCCAAGCCGCCGCAATCATTGTTTACATCATGTATATGCGTTATGGAGCTTCGGTTTGGGAGCTCACTGCGTAAAGACTTTGAAAGCTTTTGGCCAAGAATCGCAGAGGAAATCCTTTCGAGAGTAAGCATTCTTTCTTTGGAGCTCGATGAGGTTTTGATTGCGGGAGACATACTCGCTTTTTTGCGGAAGACCGGTCAGACCATTGGTATCGAGGATGTACTCATCGCGTCTGCAGCCTTGAATCACCGGTGTACCCTGGTATCAGCCAACACCCGGCATTTTAGCAGAATCAAAGACCTTACGGTGGAAAACTGGTTGGATCCATTCTGAACTGAGTTGGAGTGCGACCGTGGTCACGAATCACGATCACCGAAGGGTACGCCATAAGCTTTCGATCTGAAGGAACGGCCACAGGTTAACCACCGGCCGGATTGATTGATTGGTGAGGGGGATGCTGGTTTGGCTCTCGCTCAATCCGGCCTCAGGCCCGGCCGTCCCGGGCCTGATTGCTCCGGAGCCGGCTCACTTGAAACGTGCCAGCCTGTCGTTCTCGGCTACGATTAACTTGGCAGTTTCCATATCAACTGTCTGGCCTGGCGTCAGATTCAGCTTTGCCATCACTTCAGGATGAACAGCCAGCTCAACACCATCTTCAAGAACAACAGATTCCAACTTTGTCACTTTAGCACCGTACGGCATGATATAGTCCTCCTGTTTCGGTCAGTTCAAACCACGTAGTCAGACCGGCCTTATACCACAGAAAAGTCGCCTCATCCAGAGGAACTATCATCGCCGATGGACACCGGAAAGCGAGCCGTATCGACCTCACATCCGTTGGAATTCCGCGGGCGTTTCTGATTCTTGCTCTTGAAGGCAGATGCTTTTTTGAAGACTTCGATTCCCCTGTTGCTCAATCGATCTTGCGGTAAATAGCGCCCGTAGCGAAACGAATGCCTCCAGCAGATATGGCATGGGCGAAAAATTCGATATCCACCTCATTACATGAATGCCACCGGAATCCGTGGTGCGGATTCCGGCTTCGTTGATTTCCCGGGAGATGAGCATCTGGAGCTTGCATCATCTGACTGCATGAACCGTACTCACCGAAAGGGAGCTCAAATACTTGCCATATCCCTCTTTTTCCAAATCCTCCTTGGGGATGAACCTCAGGGAGGCGGAGTTCATGCAGTATCTCAAGCCGGTGGGCGGCGGTCCGTCGGAGAACACGTGTCCCAGATGGGAATCGCCGTGCTTGCTTCTCACCTCGGTTCTAACCGAAAAGAAGCTGCGGTCCTCTTTTTCTACAACATTGCCCGGTTCAAGGGGCCGGGTAAAGCTTGGCCAGCCGGTGCCGGAGTCGTACTTGTCGAGCGAGCTGAAAAGGGGCTCACCCGAGACGATATCCACATAGATCCCTTCCCTTTTATTATCCCAGTAATCGTTTTTGAAGGGCGGCTCCGTTCCTTCCTTTTGGGTAACCTTGTATTGCAGTGGTGAGAGCCTTTTTCGAAGCTCTTCATCCGACGGTTTCACATACTTGCTGCTCTCTGAGATCACTTGCGCAGTTTCCATGCTATTCCCCCATACCTTCGTCAGAAATTGATCGCGCCCCGAGTGCCACCGGTAATACTTGTAGCGCACCGGATTTTTCTCGTAGTACCCCTGATGGTATTCCTCCGCTGGGTAGAATTTGGAAAACCGGATGATCTCGGTCACGATCGGCTTATCGAAACGTCCCGATTTCCCGATCTCTCGTTTCGAGTCTTCGGCCAGGCTCTTCTGTTCCTCATCATGATAGAAGATCGCAGATCGGTACTGAGAGCCTCTGTCCACGAATTGTCCTTCGGAGTCGGTCGGGTCCACATGCTTCCAGAAGTAATCGAGCAGCTCCTTGTAGGTGATTTTGTTCGGGTCGTAGATAACCTGAACGGCTTCCACATGCCCTGTCCCACCAGATGAAACCTGCTCATAGGTTGGACTTGCAACCTGACCTCCCGTGTATCCGGAGATAACCCGGGTCACACCGGAAACCTTCTCGAAGTCTGCCTCTACGCACCAAAAACAACCGCCGGCGAATGTGGCTTTGAGCAAGCCCTTATGATCTTCGTGCATCGCGGCCGCTGCCTCGGGCGGTTTGCTGTCTGAATATGCCGATCCTACAAGGATAGCTCCCATCAATAGGATGGCCGAAAAGAGGTACGATATCGTTTTCATGTCTTTCCTTTCCATTTTGAGCCTCGGACCAGGCTCTTCATGACCATGCCTTGCATCCCGGCCGGAAATCTAGCGAGCCGATGCCTGCAGGGAATCCAGTATCCGCTTCCTGTCTTCCGCCGATAAATCGGAGCTGTTCAGCTCTCCCTCGAGATCGGCAAAGGATAGGTATCTTCCGAAGTAACCGTTCAAACGAGCAGTTGCGGTCGAATCTCTGAAGTCATCCTCGAAGCGGAAAATCCCCTTCAGTGCCGCAACGATTTCTTTCCTCTGCCGTAAGTAGTATTTCTGATGGTATTCTTCAGCACTGTAAAATCTCGAAGCAGGCAGGATTTCCGTGTAGAGCCTGGTATTCATCACTGATTGCTGCTGTTTGAGAGATTCCATTGCCTTCTTTTTCTGCTCCTCATTGTGGTAGAAGATTGCCGACATATACTGCCTCGACCAAGGGCGGCTTTGCGGGCTATGGTTTTGCCAGAGCACATTCAAGAGTTCCTCGTACGTGATGATTCCCGGGTCAAAGTCCATTTCGACAGTCTCGGTGTGGTCTCCCAGGTGGTGATACGTTGGATTCTCCTTCGAGCCTCCCGCGTATCCCACTCGAGTACGGACAACGCCTTTTATGCTGCCAAACCTGGCATCAGGTCCCCAGAATCAGCCCAGGGCGAATGTGGCGGTTTCGGTTGCGATCCTCGTTCCGGGGATTATCGCTTTTTCGGGCGCTACTGCAGTTGTCATCGAATGGTTTGTTGTGTTGAGCATAGTCTTCCTCTCTTTCAACAGTTCTTCGTGGCTCGGTGGTGCCGGCCTTGTCTTCCAGCTTGACTTCGCTGTCCTGACTCTAAAGATATGTACCGGTGGTAACGAATGTTTAAGGGAGACGTAAAGATTCTGTAACGATGAGGCATGATCATAAGCGACACCGAGCGCTTGCAGGAGAGCACGCAGGTCTTTAATCTATGGTTTGAAAGGGACGGGCGTTTATGACAGACACGAACCGAGGTATGAGAGCAAATGATCACTTCACCCTTGACAATACTAATTAGGATGATTCCAAACATCCCACGACTACAAAGGAAACTTCTTGGAGCCCGCACAAAAAAGACAGGAAATGGAGCAGGCTCTTCGGACGGCAGGGTATCGTATTAGCGCCCAAAGGAAAGCGATTCACACAACGAAAGGAGCAGATATCATGAATGAAGAAAGCAAGTGCCCGGTAACGGGCAAAGTTAACAAAGCCACTGCCGGCGGCGGCACGTCGAACCGGGACTGGTGGCCGAACCAGGTGAACCTCAAGATTCTCCATCAGAATTCTCACCTGGGCAATCCGATGGGCGAGGCCTTCAACTACGCGGAGGAATTCAAGAAGCTCGACCTGCAGGCCGTGAAGAAGGACCTCTATGCGCTGATGACCGACTCGCAGGACTGGTGGCCGGCCGATTACGGTCACTACGGGCCGCTCTTCATCCGGATGGCGTGGCACAGCGCGGGTACATACCGCACGGGCGACGGCCGCGGGGGCGCGGGGTCCGGCACCCAGCGCTTTGCACCCCTCAACAGTTGGCCGGACAACGTGAACCTCGACAAAGCGCGCCGGCTGCTTTGGCCGATCAAGCAGAAATACGGCAAGAAAATCTCCTGGGCCGACCTGATGATCCTCGCCGGCAACTGCGCCATCGAGTCGATGGGGCTACGGACCTTCGGCTTCGGCGGCGGGCGCGAGGACGTTTGGGAGCCGGAAGAAGACATTTACTGGGGAGCTGAGAGCGAGTGGCTTGGTGACAAGCGCTACTCCGGTGACCGGGAGCTCGAGAATCCGCTTGCCGCCGTGCAGATGGGTCTGATCTACGTGAACCCGCAAGGCCCGAACGGCAACCCGGATCCGGTCGCCTCCGGCCGTGACGTTCGAGAGACCTTCGCACGCATGGCCATGAACGACGAAGAGACCGTCGCGCTCGTCGCGGGCGGGCACACCTTCGGCAAGTGTCATGGCGCGGGCGATGCGTCGCTTGTCGGTCCGGAGCCCGAGGCCGCCGGCCTCGAGGAACAGGGACTCGGCTGGAAGAGCAGCTTCGGCAGCGGCAAAGGCGGCGATACGATCGGCAGCGGCATCGAGGGCGCCTGGAAGCCGAGCCCGACCAAATGGGACATGGGCTATCTGAACATGCTGTTCAAATACGAGTGGGAGCTGGTCAAGAGCCCGGCCGGCGCACATCAGTGGCTGGCCAGGGACGTGGCCGAAGAGGACATGGTCGTTGACGCTCACGACCCGTCGAAGAAGCACCGGCCGATGATGACCACGGCGGACCTCTCCCTTCGCTACGACCCGATCTACGAGCCCATCGCGCGGCGCTACCAGCAGAGCCCCAAGGAATTCGAGGACGCCTTCGCCAAGGCGTGGTTCAAGCTGACCCATCGTGACATGGGCCCTCGCTCGCGCTATCTCGGCGCCGAGGTCCCGGCGGAAGAGCTGATCTGGCAAGATCCGGTGCCCACGGTCGATCATGAGCTGATCGACGCACGGGACATCGAGGAGCTCAAAGGCAAGATCCTTGCCTCGAATCTCTCTATCTCTAAGTTGGTCTCTACCGCCTGGGCGTCGGCGTCCACGTTCCGCGGCTCCGACAAGCGCGGCGGGGCGAACGGGGCGCGCATCCGTCTCGCGCCGCAGAAGGATTGGGAAGTCAACCAGCCTGCCCGGTTGTCGACCGTGCTGCAGACCCTCGAGGGAATCCAAAAGGCGTTCAACAGCGCGCAGTCAGGCAGGAAGAAGGTTTCGCTCGCCGACTTGATTGTCCTGGGTGGGTGTGCAGGTGTCGAGCAGGCGGCGAAGAATGCCGGTCACGACGTGACCGTTCCCTTCACTCCGGGACGCACGGATGCGTCGCGGGAGCAAACCGACGTGGAGGCATTCGCCGTACTCGAACCGGTTGCAGACGGGTTCCGTAACTACCTCAAAACAAAATACACCGTATCGGCAGAGAAGCTGCTGGTTGATCGGGCGCAACTGCTGACACTGACCGCTCCCGAGATGACGGTTCTCATTGGCGGTATGCGGGTCTTGAATGCCAACTTCGGACAGTCCCCGCACGGCGTCTTCACCAGGCGGCCGGAGACGCTCACCAATGACTTCTTCGTAAATCTGCTCGATATGAGCACGACGTGGAAGGCAACCTCGGAAGACGAAGACGTGTTCGAGGGTCGTAATCGCGCAACGGGCGAGCTCAAGTGGACCGGCACCCGCGTCGACCTCGTCTTTGGCTCGAGCTCCCAGCTCCGGGCCTTGGCGGAAGTCTACGGATGTGAGGACTCCCGGGAGAAGTTCCTGCAAGATTTTATAGCAGTATGGAGCAAAGTCATGAATCTTGACCGTTTCGACCTAGCCCGATCGTAGCGTTAACGCCTTCGAGGGCTTCCGACAGGGCGGCTAAAAAACGTTGTTAGCGCGCATAAGCCTTGGGTTATGCGCGCTAACAACAAATTTAAGACGCGAAGATCTAGAGGCCAAGCCACAAACGGATAGCCGCTTCAATGTCAGCCATTTGAAGGCGTGTAAGGGTTCCGAGCTTCCTTAGTGGCTTCGCTCTCGGTATGGTCAAAATATTCTGGGCGTCAAAAACCCCAGGGCGTAGAAAACTTGCTTTGACATTTACCTCGAACCTGGAAGAGCGGGGGCTTGTCGTGTGAGCCATGACGGTCACGATGGACCGGTCTTGCTCCTCGTAGGGAATGCTGACTATAAGGCAGGGACGTACCTTGGCTGCAAGTCCAAGATCAACTTGCCAGATCTCTCCCCGGTTCGGATGAGCCATCTTCTGCCTCTCTCGCATCAAGAGCTAGAAACAAGTCTTCTGCTGCAGCAACAAGCTCTTCGTCCGAAGGCGGAGGAATCTCGAGATGAATGCTGCGGCGAAGAATTTCATAAGTAACTCTCTGCTTTTCCGACTCCGGAAGACGTTCAAAGGAGTCTATAATTTGTTGTGCCGACAAGGTCATCTTAACCTCCTGGTTGAAATCACCGATTTAGAATTAGCATGATAACTGCGTTCAGGCAACATATCTCCCCTTCTCATCGATTTCCTAATCACCTGTGCCGAGATTGCATATGATCATGGGAAGTTGAACCCTGCCGTCGATCCCCCACAACGAGATGATAGCTATTTCAGTTGGCTCACATGCCTGTTTGGCGAACCACCACACCCCCCGGTGGCTTCAATCGTGGAATCCATCGGGCGGGAGCATTTTGATTCTGAAGACTTCAATATATCTCTCCTCATTGTCGTTTTCCAAACGCCCGCTCTTCTGGATCACATATGATCGCAAATTCGTTATGGGGCTTAACTTGTTAGAATTCCGCATCTTGGCAAAATATATACTTCTAATTTCACCCCGGTATGGTATCCTGTCGTTAAGGGCAGACCATTTCATGCCGGTCAGAGGCAAATGCGGCCAAATCATCGAGGCTGTTGTGGTGAAGCAAAGAAAAGGGCTTTGTTATCCTTAGAGTGTAGGGACTGGAATTGTAGGTTTTACCTCGAGATAATTCGAGCCCGTGAAAGAGAACAACAATGGCAATACTAGACAAGATCTTTGCCAGAGCTGTAGAGTTGAATGCTTCCGATATCCATATTGTTTCCGACGAGCCGGTTTTCCTCCGCCTTCTGGGGCGGCTGCGTAAACTGAAAATCCCCCCGCTGACCCGGCAACGATGCCGCGAAATGATTCATGAGCTTATCGATCCGGAGCAGAAGGCGATTCTGGAACAGCACCTCCAGATCGATTTCGCCTATAAAATGGAAGGGCTTGGCCGGTTCCGGGGGAGCGTCATGGAACATCAGCGGGGAATAAGCGCTGTTTTCCGGATCATACCGCCCCGAATTCCCACCCTCGAAGAGCTGGGGATGCCCCCGACGATCCAGCGTATCCTGGACGAGCACCAGGGGCTAATCCTGGTGACGGGGTCTACGGGACATGGCAAATCGACCACCCTGGCGGCCATGGTTGATTATATCAACACGAAGCGGCCCCATCACATTCTGACTATTGAAGACCCCATTGAGTTCATCCACCCGTTCAAAAAAGGGGTGGTAAACCAGCGCCAGCTCGGCACTAACACCCATTCCTGCGCCAATGCCCTGAAGGGTGCGCTTCGCGAGGACCCGGACGTGATCGTGATCGGTGAGCTCCGGGATCTGGAAACCATCTCTTTGGCCATTACCGCTGCGGAAACCGGGCATCTGGTGATCAGCACACTGTCGACGTCGAGCGCTGCCAAGACCATCGACCGGATCATCGATTCGTTTCCCTCCAAGGAACAAAACCAAGTCCGGGCAATGCTGAGCGAGTCACTGAAGGCGGTTATTACACAGCGGCTTATTCCGGGAGCAGACGGCACCCGGATGGAGCTGGCCCTGGAAATTCTTATAGGCACCCTACCCATGGGGAACCTGATCAAGGACTCCAAGACATTCCAGATCCCTTCCTTGATGCAAACCGGCAAAAACGTAGGCATGCAACTGATGGACGACGCTTTGATGGCGCTATGCCTGGATAAACGAATATCGGCCGCGGAAGCGGCGGCAAACGCCATCCAGCCGGCGAAATTCAAGACGCTGATTGAACAGGAAAGCAAGGCACCGAAGCCCTGACCCATAAGAGTAGTCAGAAGCTCGGTAGCCGCTGCCCTGCCGGCAGTTCGATACACGCTTTGAAACTGGCCCGGATGCCGGGGGTGTTCATGCAAGAACAAACAAGGTTTTCGTTATCGTTTCTGAACTCTATCAATCGTTAGAGCCACCTCTTTGGAGTACTGATACAATGGCCCACATCGATTCTCTATTCAAGGAGATGAAAGACCGCGGAGCAAGCGATCTGCACATGGTGATCGGTTTTCCGCCGCTGCTGAGACTGCGGGGGCAACTGGTTCCCACGGATCAGCCGGTCCTTACACCTGAATCGAATCGGCAATTCCTGTTCGAAATCCTAACGCCGGAACAGCGTACCGCAATCGATGAAAAGCTCGATTTGGACAAAGCCTACGAGCTAGCAGGCATAGGACGATTCCGGTGCAACTTCTTCTATCAGAACCGGGGAATCGGTGCGGTCTTCCGGCTGATCCCCACTGACATCATCACCTTGGAGCAGCTCAAGCTCCCTTCGGTGCTCAGTACCATCGCCAACTTCAACAAGGGTCTGGTTCTGGTCACCGGTCCAACGGGAAGCGGCAAATCGACGACGCTTGCCGCCATGATCGATTACATCAACGAAACCCGGGACGCCCACATCATCACCATCGAGGACCCCCTTGAATTCGTTCACACGAACAAGAAATGCCTGATCACCCACCGGGAAATCGGCACCCATGCCCACAGTTTCAGCGATGCGCTGAAAGTGGCCAGCCGGGAAAACCCGGATATCATTCTTGTCGGTGAGATGAGGGACCTGGAGACCATTTCCCTGGCCCTTACCTGCGCCGAGCTGGGAATCCTTGTATTCGGCACCCTGCACACCAACAGCGCAGCCAAAACCATCGACCGGATCATCAATGCCTTTCCCTCCGATCAGCAGCCTCAGACCAGGACCATGCTTGCCGATTCGCTCCGAGCGGTCATCGCCCAGCAACTGTTGAGAACTTCCGACGGGAAGGGACGTTGCGCCGCAAACGAGATTCTCATCGGTGCGCCTGCCCTGGCCAGCATGATCCGGGAAGGAAAGATCTCCCAGATTGGCTCCTTCATCCAAACAGGCATATCAATCGGCATGCAGTCCATGGACCAGCACCTCAAGCAGTTGATCGCCGAGGAGAAGATCACCAAGGAAGCCGCCTATGAGAAAGCTATCGATAAATCGCTGTTCGTGTAATACAGCGCCCAGACGGATATCAAAGCTCCAGATCATGGATACACACCGGCTTCTCTCAGATGTTCCAACAGCAGGGACTGCGTAACACGGCAAAAGTAACCCTAATTTTAAGGAGGGACGCAGTGAAAATGCAATATATGACATATGGGGAGGCCTATCGAGCAGAGTCAAGGGAAGCCGCGTTGGAAACCATAGACCTCGAGCTAATCGCGGCATTTTGCTACACCGATGTGAGGGCTTTACCATACGATATTCGACATGGATTGCTCAAGGATTGGCCGGATAAAGCACTTTTCAGCAGTGGCAGCGGTCATGTTTTCGGCAGAAAGACCTTCACCCGTGAAGAACTGGCAAACCTGGTTTTCAACCTGTTCATCCGCGGCGTTCGCCGCAACAACTTCGTCTATCAATCGGCTAGTGGATCGCCCTTCTTCTATAAAGAGGGGCTTGAAAAGCTAAGGGTAAATTTAGATAAAAAGGGAGTAACCCCATGTGACACAAGATATGGCCGTAACGCTCTCTTAGGTGAATGCTCCTGTATGGCATGGAGTTTTTGCCAGGTATTGATTGCGTTCGGGTTCTCTCCGTCGGAAGTCGGAGCCCAGATCATAGTGAAGGACGGGGCGGATGATAAGATCGCGCTTCGCTGCCGGGACGATCTTGCTGAACGCTGGCGGAAGATCTACGGCGTCGATCTTGAGTGCGCATTGACAAGTACGGAGATGTTCAATCCCGAGACCAGAAAAGACTGTGACAGATACACCGCGCCTCCGTCCGGGAATATTACCGAGTATTTTTCACAAGCCGCTTGGAATGAATTCAACCGGCAACGCCAGGGAGCGACTTATGCTTCTTCGTGGATTGCGCTCCGCAAGGTATTGAAAGGTGTTGCCGCCGCTGTCGCTCCCCAGTTGAGCAACAGCATCGCCGTCAGCGAGGTGGGTTTGGTTGAGCCCACCAACCGGGATGTTTATGAGAATCATTATTGCAGCTTCATAAAACCTCAAAGAGGTGAGCGGTGGAAGGCACCTTATTTCGACTCGCTCTACCGCCTGAGATTTTCCGACGGGTTGACCGGTTTCTTTGAGAGTTATGTTCCCGCAACCCCCAAAATAGTGCGGTTGTCGCAAAGCCTATATCTTCAAGAAGACGAACGCACCACGAGCCGTTATATATCCGAGGAAAACCGGCAGCGGTGCCTGTGCACCGTGCCGAAAGCGATCTATCAGGTCTGGGTGGATTTTTGCGCACAACGCCTGGAAAAGATGCCGGATGACTGGAATGGGGGATTGATCGACATCGACACGCTACCCAATTATTTTTTGTCCATACTAACCTTTAGTTACGAAGACGATCAAAATCCATTGCAGGAAGATCTCAACCTTTTTGAATTCTATCAAAAACGCCATCCCACAATTTACATCGTTGCTGACGAGCGCGATATTCATGGTCAGCGGGATCCACTGACTTGGGTCACGGAAAAATGGCTTAAAGTCAAAATTGCGGAAATCGCTGGTGCACGTGAAGCGAAAATCGGAAAGGTAATCGGGCCGACAAGAAAACTTGAGCGCACTACCTCCAGCGATGATCTGACCAAGGAAACGCCCAAGCTCACGCGCTCCAGTTCGATGATGTTTGACAAGGGAATCAAGAACAAGAAAAAGAATCCCCTTTTCTAACTGGTTCTAACGGATTCCGTTATGTTGATCATTCCAATGACCGGAAAACTGAGCTGGCGGAATCCCCCTGTCATCACGATTTTTCTGATTTTGATAAACTGTTTTGTCTATTTCGGGATTCAATCGGGAGATGACGAGAGATATGAGGCCGCGGCGAAGTATTACGTGAGCTCGGACCTCGCCGGCATAGAGATCGGTAAGTTCGTGGAATATATGAAGGAGGCCAAACGTGGGGAAGAGGTATCGCTTCCGGAAGGCAAGAAGCTGAACGATCCCGTGGCTGTCGCCCATCTGCGCTATAAGATGATGGAAGATAGCGATTTCATGGCTAAATTGAACGGCGACCAAATCATCGCGGTGAGTGATCCGGTTTATCCCAGGTGGAAGGAGCTGAAGAGTAAGCACGAGAAGATGCTTTCGGAAGTCATTTCAGAAGTATACGGCTACCGGCCGGCTGGCGGGAGCCTCACGACGGCCTTCACCTATATGTTCTTGCATGGAAGTGCATCACATCTCATAGGAAACATGGTTTTTCTATGGCTGGTGGGCTGTACCCTCGAATTGGCGGGGAGGCGCTCCGCTTATGGT
>Ga0209749_1002238_pt1 | contig 13511 bp, 11 predicted proteins | sample EPASupsiteSAE347_FD_187267 | JGI IMG/M metagenome (GOLD analysis project Ga0209749, IMG submission 187267) | Bioremediated contaminated groundwater from EPA Superfund site, New Mexico - Sample SAE3-47 (SPAdes) (version 2) | ecosystem: Environmental > Aquatic > Deep subsurface > Groundwater >... | reverse complement strand
CCGTTATTTTCCCCATCAAGTATTTCTTGTCCGTCTGCCCAAAGAAAAACCCCATGATGATAGAAAAGAAGAAACTAGCCAGCAAATTAAAGAGGAAATTGCTAAAGGGGAAACTATTTTTGCAGCGATTGGTGGTTTGCGCGCGCAAAGAAGCTTTAAACATTGGCTTTTGGGTCGAACAGATCAATTTTCTTTTGAAATCGTGGCGAGTCGCAGCCGAATTGCTTTTTATGTAGTTACGCCCAAATCAGAGGCTCGGTATCTCGAGCAGCAAATTCATGCCCATTATCCAGCCGCTGTCATTGAAGAAATGGACGATTATAACTCCTTTAGTCTAAATGGTCAGATTGCCGCCGCGTATTTAAAAACTAACAAGAGTTTGATTTTTCCCTTAAAGACTTATCAAAAAATGGATGTCGATCCTTTTAATTCGGTCATTAGTGTTTTATCTAAATTAAGTAAAGATGAAAGCCTGGCGGTGCAATATACTGTACGCAGTGCGCGGGGCGATTGGCATCGTAAAGTTCGCCAAGCCGTCACTAAGATTCATCAGAAGAATTCTGTCGCTGAAGGATTACGAGCCACTACTTCTTTTGGACGTGCTCTCAACATTTTGCGCGATGTTTTGGCAATTAAGAAAAAGAGCACCGATCCTAATAATCCTCCTCCAGTGAAGAAATTATCAGCCGTGGAAGAAGAAATTATTAAGACCATTGAAGAGAAGAATCTAAAAGCTGGACTGGATGTCAATATTCGCTTAGTTGCTTGTGCCAAAACAAAAGAGCAGGCTAATTTATATATTGAAAACATTGTTAGCACTTTTACCGAATATAATAATTTTAGTTACGGTAATATTTTTTCCCGCGCCAAGAAAAAGAATGTTGATCGTGTTATTAATGATTTTATTTATCGTCATTTTCGAGGGAAGGCCAGCTTTTTATTAAACAGTGAAGAATTAGCGAGTATTTTCCATTTTCCTTTAAGCACCACAGAAACTCCCAATATCCTATGGTTAACCGCTAAAATCGCTCCGGCTCCCGAGGCTGTTCCTAAAGAGGGCATTAGTTTAGGAGAGAATGTCTATCGCGGTGTTAAACAGGAAATTAGAATGAAAAGAGCTGACCGGAGGCGTCACACTTATATCATCGGTAAATCCGGTGTTGGTAAATCCGTCTTATTAGCTAACTTAGCTATCCAGGACATTCAGAACGGGGAAGGGGTTTGTGTTATCGATCCTCATGGTGATTTAATTACTGATATATTAGATCGCATCCCGCCGGAACGGGCGGAGGATGTAATTGTTTTTTCTCCGGGTGATTTAGAGCGCCCTCTAGCTTTGAATTTGCTAGACTATGATCCGCGTTATCCCGAACAAAAAAGTTTTGTGATTAATGAGATGATTGGTATTTTTGATAAGCTTTATGATTTGCGCGCTACCGGTGGCCCGATGTTTGAACAGTATATGCGTAATGCGATGCTTCTAATTATGGAAGATCCCGAGTCCGGCTCGACCCTCATGGAGATCCCCAAGGTCTTAGCGGATGAAGATTTCCGGCGTTTGAAATTAAATCGTTGCAAGAATCAAACAGTTGTTGATTTCTGGAAAAAAGAAGCCGAGAAAGCTGGCGGCGAAGCCGCGCTAGCTAATATTGTCCCCTATATAACTTCCAAACTTACCTCGTTTATCTCCAACGACATGATGCGCCCTATTATTGGTCAGCAAAAAAGTGCTTTTAATTTACGGGAAGTAATGGATAAACAAAAAATCTTGTTAATTGACCTCCCCAAGGGTTTGGTGGGGGAGATGAATGCTTATTTATTAGGCATGATCTTAGTTGGCAAAATTTTAATGGCCGCTTTATCCCGAACCGATTTGCCCCAAGAACAACGTAAAGATTTTTATCTTTACATTGATGAGTTCCAAAATTTTACCACTAACTCTATTTGTCAGATTTTATCAGAAGCCAGAAAATATGCCTTAAATCTGATCATCGCTCATCAGTATATTGGGCAATTATCTAAAGGGCAGAACACCGAAATCAAAGATGCGGTTTTCGGTAATGTCGGAACAATCGTTGGTTTTAAGATGGGTTCTGAAGACGCGGAGTTCTTAGTCAAAGAGTTTGAACCCGTCTTTAATGAATACGATCTTATTAACATTGACAAAGGCACAGCTTACATTAAACTATTAGTGGACAATAGCGCTCTTCGACCTTTTTCATTAAAGACAATTTGGCCATTATTAGGGACAGAAAGACCAGAAATTGCCTCAAAAATTAGAGCCTTAAGTCGGTTAAAATATGGTCAGAACGCCCGTTTAGTGGAAGCAGAAATCAGCCGGCGCACTAAGCTTAGTTAATAAATTTTTAAATATTCATTTTTCTCCGTTATGTCGACTCTCTATCGTGATTATCGTCCGCAGAATTTCTCTGAAGTTCTTGGTCAGAATCATATCAAAATTACCTTGCAGAATGAGATTAGTGTTGGCCGCTTGGCTCAGGCTTATCTTTTTTGCGGACCACGCGCTGTTGGCAAAACTACTTTAGCTCGGGTTCTCGCTAAAGCCATTAATTGTGAGAATAAAAAGGATCGAGAGTTTGAGCCTTGTAATAAGTGTGCTAGTTGCGTCAGCATTACTGCCGGTAAAAATTTAGATATTATTGAAATTGACGCCGCCTCCAACACCGGCGTTGATAATGTTCGGGAAAATATCATTGCTTTTTCACGTTTAGCGCCGGCCAGTGCTAAATTTAAAGTCTTTATTATTGACGAAGTGCATATGCTGTCGATTTCAGCCTTTAATGCACTTCTAAAAATTATTGAAGAGCCACCCGCCTATGTAATTTTTATTTTATGTACCACCGAAATCCAGAAAGTGCCTGGAACAATTATTTCTCGTTGCGAACGCTTTGATTTTAAAAGAATTAGTGTTAATGAGATCGTGAAGAAATTAACCTATATTGCCAGTCAAGAAAAGATTGTGGTAGCAAAAGAAGTCTTAGAAGCGGTGGCGCGCAAAAGTGGTGGACATTTACGTGATGCGGAAAGCCTTTTAGGACAGATTTTTTCGCTTGGTGATAAGGAAATAACATTAGAACAAGCGGAACTTGTGCTGCCGCATTATAATAGTCTCGAGGCTTTAGATCTAATTGACTATCTGGGGCGTAAAGACGCCGCTAAGGCCGTGGCGCTAGTTAATAATTTAGTTGATAGTGGAGTGAATATTAAGGTTTTTACTACCGAAACGATCGATTTACTGCGTCAAATTATTTTAAATAAGCTTAGCCCCGAATTAGCCAATAATTTAGGTTTAGATTTAGGTGAAAATTTAGAAAAACGTTTAGGTCAGGTGGCTGCTAATTTAGACTGGGATCAGCTGATTAATTTCTCGCGGCGTTTACTGGAAGTCGCTTCTGACAACAAAACTGCCCTAATTCCACAGTTGCCGCTGGAACTGGCTATTATTGAATTATGTTTTGGGATTATTAAACCGAGCTCGTTTGCTAATGGCCTTAGTAGTGGTCGGGAATCCAGTAGTGTGAGGGTAAAAGATAATATTCATTTAACTCAGACTTCTTCGGTCGCTAAGACTAGTAATCCAGATGTAAGTGTTGCTTTAGAAAATCAGCCTAGTGGCCAGATTATTAATTATTTAGCGGCCGTTGATATCATGACTCGCTGGCCAGAATTTTTAGTAAAAATAAAAAAATACAATCATTCCTTATCGTTTGTTTTACAAAATTGTCAGCCACAAGAAATTAGGGGGGGTTGCTTAGCGCTTGTCTTTAAATATAAGTTTCACCAAGATCGGATTAATGATCTAACGATTAAAAATATTGTTGAGAATACGCTCGCTGAAGTTTTTAGTTCGCCATTGACATTCAGTTCGACTATTGATGAAACTTTAGAAATTCGCCAACCCGAGAAAGAACCAGAGATGCCCGAGCTCGACTCGGTTTCTAACTCCACTGTTACTTCCCAGCAATCTCGACCAGCCGTAGCGAATAATCCTATTTCCGGCGGCCTAATGTCTGACCTCCTCAAAACCTTTGGTGGTGAGGTGGTTGATTAAGTAGAAGGATTAAATTAATACTTAAATATATGTTAGATATTAAACTCATTCGTGATCATTTAACTGAGGTTAAGGTGGGGCTATTAAAAAGAATGCCTGCCGCCGAATTTGATTTAGAAAAAATCATTAAGTTAGATGATGAACGTCGGGTATTAATCGAAAAAACTGAAACTCTCAAAGCCGAGCGCAATCAAGGCTCCAAGACTAAACCAACTCCCGAGTTGATTGCTTCTCTGAGAAAGTTAGGGGAAGAGATAAAAATCGTTGAAGAAAAATTAGCCGTGACCAATCAAGAATTAGATACCCGTTTGGCCGCACTTCCCAATATTCCCGCTCCAGATGTAGTCGCTGGCGGCAAAGAGAAGAATGAGGTAATTTACACTTATGGCCAGGCACCGAAATTCAATTTTACTCCCAAGGATCATATAGAATTAGCTACTTCTCTAGGTTTAATTGATTACGAGCGGGCAGTTAAAATGTCAGGGAGCGGTTTCTGGTGCTATAAAGGTATTGGCGCTTTGTTAGAATGGGCACTGTTATCTTATTTTATTGATTTTCATACCAAAAATGGTTATCAGTTTTTAATCCCCCCTTTTTTATTAACCGAGAAATCGGCCTACACGTCTGGTCATCTACCTAAATTTCGGGATGATCTTTTTTGGACTCAGGACGCTTTGTGTCTTAATGCGACCAGCGAAATGATGCTCGGTAATTATCACCGGGAAGAAATTTTACCATTGGAAGATTTGCCGCTTAAATATTTTGCTTATTCACCTTGTTTTAGACGTGAAGCTGGTTCTTATCGTCAGGAAGAGCGGGGAATGGTGCGTGGTCATCAATTTAACAAAGTAGAAATGTTTATTTTTTCTCGACCCGAAAAATCATGGGAAATGTTTGCTGAGCTAGTTCAGAATGCCCAGAAGTTAGTCGAAGGTTTAGGCTTACATTTTCAAGTTTCTAAATTAGCGGCGGGGGACTGTAGTGCGGCCATGGCTAAAACCTATGACTTAGAGATTTTCATCCCTAGTATGGGGATCTTTAAAGAAGTGAGCAGTATTTCTAATGCTTTAGATTATCAAGCCCGTCGTGGCAGTATCCGTTATAAAAATAAAGAAACTGGAAAAAATGAATTTGTTCATACTCTTAATGCTTCCGGGCTAGCCACTAGCCGCCTCTTACCAGCGATCTTAGAACAAAATCAACAGGCGGACGGTTCGGTGATTATCCCTAAAGTTCTCCGTTCGTATCTGCCGCATCGGCTTAAAGTTATTAAACCGGAAAAATAATTTGCATGTCCGTCTTCAAAAAATTAGGAATCTTAATACTGGTCAGTCTTTGGTTATGGCCGTTAGCTTCTCAGGCAGTAGTTCTGCCAGCCAGCTATCCTCGGTTAGCCAATTATTTTTTACGTTGGGAAATCACCGATGCCGAAGCGGAGGTATTAGCTAAATGGGATCTGCTAATTTTAGATATGGAAGTGCAAGAGAATAGTCGACTTCAACTAGAAAGAATTCGAGCTCTCAATCCTCAAATAATTATTTTAGCCTATCTTACTTCGCAGGAAATAATTGCGGATATTGATGATTACCAACAAGCCTATTTACGTCAAGAGTTACGTCAAGAAATTACTGAAGGTTGGTGGCTTAAAGATAATGCGGGGCAAAAGATTTCTAATTGGCCAGAAACCTGGATGTTGAATCTTAGTGATGGCGCTTTATTAAATAGCTCCGGTCAGCGTTTTAATGATTATTTACCAGAGTTTGTGGTTAACAAATTACAATCCACTGGCTTATGGGATGGCGTATTCTATGATAACACTTGGGGTGATGTTGCTTGGGTTAATAATAGTAATTTAGATCTCAATAATGATGGTGTGGTGGAAAGCAGAGCTGAAGCGGATCAGCTTTGGTCTAGTGGCTTTAAAAAAATGCTGGCTAAAACTAGGGCTTTAGCTGGTCCGGAATTCATCATTATTGGCAACGGTCGAGTTTATGATGGTTATCAGGGAATTATTAACGGAATGATGTTAGAAAGTTTTCCTTCGTCTTGGGAAAACGGTGGTACTTGGAGTGGATCCATGAAAACTTATTTTAAATTGCCCACCCTCAATGCTAAGCCATCCTTACCGGTAATTAATATTTATGATAAGAGCCAAACAAATTATCGTCACGTTCGTTTTGGATTAGCTAGTACACTTTTGGGTGATGGTTTCTTTAGTTATGATTACGATGTGACCAATCATGGGCAAACGTGGTGGTATGATGAATATGATTTTGATCTCGGCCCGGTTCGTTCTCAACCCTATAACCTTTTGGCGAGATCAAGTTCGGAAATTAAACCCGGGTTATGGCGACGAGATTTTAAAAACGGGATTGCTTTAATTAATTCCACTGATCAAACGCAAAACTTCCTCTTTTCTAAAGAGGAATTTGAAAAGTTAAAAGGGGATCAAGATCCCCTGATTAACTCTGGCCAGAGAATTAATTATCTTAAGTTAGCGTCTCGAGATGGGGTAATTTTAATTAAGAGGAATCAAGATATTTTAAATACCCCTTTTACTAATGGTTATTTTTATCGAATTTTTAATCAGTTTGGTAGCCAAGTCAGAGGTGGTTTTTTTGCTTATTCTAGTTTTTTCCCAGGAACAGCGGAAGTAATTTTAATCGGTAGTGGTTCTGGAGAAGCTAATGGTTTAAGTTTAAACGCTGCTGCTGGTCAAATTAATTTGACTCATAATGATAAGCGCTTACTTACCCTGAAGCCTTATAATTTATTTAAAAATAATTTAAGTTTAGCCGCTGATTTTTCTTCCGAGAAGGTTAATATTTTTGTAGTGGGAGCTGGTTCGGGTGGTGGACCGCAGGTTAGAGTCTTTGCCGGTAGTGGTCGGGTTCTCAGTAGTTTTTTTGCTTATGATAAGAACTTGCGCGGAGGCGTTAATGTCGCCCTAGGTGATGTGGACGGCGACGGAGAACTGGAAATTATCACCGGTCCCGGGCAGGGAACTGAACCGAGAATAAAGATTTTTTCTTTAGCCGGAGAATTAAAGACTAGTTTTTTAGCTTATGATGCTAAATTTCAAGGAGGTGTTAATGTTGCTTTAGGTGATGTGGACGGAGACGGAGAACTGGAAATTATTACAGGACCTGGTTTAGGTGGAGGACCACAAGTAAGAATTTTTAATCAAAGCGGCCAAGTTCAAGGAAGCTTTTTCGCTTATGATCAGAATTTTCATGGGGGAATTAAAGTGAGTGCTAGTGATATTAACAGTGATGATCAAGCCGAGATTCTAGTTGGTTTAAAGAATTTTTATTAATAAATATATGTTTAGATTTTTCCATCGTCATTGGACTAAGCGCTGGGAACGCTTTTACTCAAAAAATCGTTGGCATCTGATTCTTGATTGCTCTTTGGGATTACTGATTATTATCCTGGCGGTGGCAGTTTTGCTTTTACATTTTTATCGACCCAATTTACCTAGTTTTAGTGTCGTTAAACACTCCGAAATTAATTTAAACAATCCTCCTTTGGAATTAGACTTTTCCAGCGCTACCTCAAGCATAAAGTTAGCCGCTGGTGCGCCTTTAGTTATCAGTTTTAAGAATAATGGCTCTGAAGATTTACAGAATATTAAAGTTTCTTTACAATCTAGTAATCAAGATTTTGTTTTGACCAGTATCTCCGGGATCGATTCCGATTTAGCCGTTATTGGCAATAATCACCAGGTGTTGATTAAAAAAATACCGGCGGGTACTAGTGGCCAATTTACTCTGCAGGCCCATTTCTCAGCTAAAAATCAAAAAACCCGGCAAATTATTTGGCAAGCTGAGAGCCAATACGTCTTGAGTGGACAATCTTTTACAGAAAATTTTTCTTTGCCGACTTTAAATTTAGCGATTAGGGTGACGGCCCAAAATTTAGCTTATTATACTAGCCCCCAGGGTGATCAGTTAGGAGTTGGCCCAGTTCCTCCGGTTGTTGATATTCCTACCAATTATTGGGTTTTTTGGGAGATTAAAGCGGATGGTGATATCAAAAATTTGGTTTTTAGCGGTCGGCTGCCTCAAGGAGTTGAATTAACTGACACTCGTTCATTATTAGCTGGTGACTTCAGTTATCAAGAAGGTTCTCGACAAATAATTTGGAAAGTTAGCGATATTAAAGCTAATAGCGACAGTTATCGTTTAGGTTTTGAGGTTCAATTGACTCCCCAAGGAGACCAAGTTGGCCAGACTCCCCTTTTGATTAGTCGGGTTAATTATTATGGGCAGGATGCTTTAACTGGAGAAGAAATAAGCGGGTCTCTCGGTTCTTTAAATACTGATTTAGAGTTTGATCGCTTTAATCAGGGGCAGGGGAAGGTAAGTGCGGAATAATTATTAAAATATGATTCATTTTTTTCGGCGCCTAATAAAACCAAAATATCAAACTTTGAATTTAATTGAGATTAGTGAAGCCAAACTGATTAATAATCTTAATTATTTAAAGAGTTGTCAACCAACAGCGGAAATATTCCCCGTTCTAAAAGCTAATGCTTATGGCCATGGCCTCAGGGAAATAGCTCAGATTTTAAATAAGACCGAAGTTCCTTTGGTGGTCGTTGACTCCTATCCTGAAGCGCAAATTGTTTATCGTTATTTTAAACGTCAAGTTTTGATTTTAGGAGAAATGCCCCTAAGAGCTTATCATTACACTAAACTAAAGCGGACTCAGTTTGTCGTCTATAACGAAAAAACCCTCAAATACCTCTCGCGTTATGGGAAAAAGGCTCGGGTTCACTTATTCATCAATTCTGGGATGAACCGGGAGGGAATTAAAGACTTAACTGTGTTTATAGAGCGGAACAGAAAGTATTTAGATCGAGTCGATGTTGTTGGTCTCTGCTCTCATTTGGCTTCGGCCGAGGAAGCTTCAGCTCTTAATCAGGAACAAGAGGACAAATTTATTGAGGCTTTAGATACTCTACGTTCCGCCGGATATTTTCCGCAGTGGGTACATCTAGGGAACTCGGCGGCTCTATTTACTCTAGATAATAAACTATTAACCGCTTATCGTCCTGGTTTAGCTTTGTATGGTTATAGTCCCTTAATTGGGGAAACAGAGGTCGATCAAGAATTGCAACCGATTTTAGAGGTTTTTTCTCATATCGTGTCCATTCAGAGTTTATTACCTGGGGAAAGCGTTTCTTACAATGAAAGTTATCACGCGACACAACCTTTAAAAATCGGCATAATTCCTTTTGGCTACTTTGAAGGGTTAGATCGCCGTTTGTCTAACCAAGCGCAGCTTTCAATTCAGAGCGCTACCGAAAATTATTGGGCGAAAATAGCTGGACGGGTATGCATGAATTTAACCTGTTTAGAAATTGAGCGCGGGGAAGTGCGCGTCGGTGATTTAGTAAAGGTGGTCTCGGCTGACCCCTTAGCGCCTAATTCGGCGGTTAACTTAGCTCGTTTAAGTCAGATAATCATTTATGAGTTTCTAGTGCGTTTACAGAGTAATATTCGTCGGGAAATTGTTAAATAATTGTGCTAATATTAAATAGATTGGCTAATAATACAGGAATGTCGTCAAAACGTAAATACAAGAGAGTTAAGAAAGATTATCAAAGACAAAAATTGCAAAATCCCTTTTTTCAGCATAAGAAGAAAGGGAAGAGTCGACGTTTTACACGTTGTTTAATTCTAGCTATTTTTGTGTTGATTCTATTTCTGGTCTGGTTCTTTTTCGGCGCCAAGTTCTGGCGAATTAATAATTTAAAGATTACTGGTCTAACTCGAGTTGATAGCGCTGAATTAGAGCAGATAGTTTGGCAGCAAACGGGAAAAAAACAGGTCGTGATTTTCCACGAGAGTAATATTTTTTTATTCGATCAAGAGACGGCGACTGAGAAAATTATGGCCGTTTACAATTTAGCCGGCGTGGTGATTAATAAAAAGTTGCCCCATACTCTGGAAATTAAAGTTAATGAACGCCCCTATGCTTTTATTTTTCAAGAGGGTGGTAGTTTTTTTCACGCCTCAGCTGATGGCTATGTTATTAAAGAGCCGGCGGTTCGTGAGGAGGATAAAAGTAAATATTTTATTCTGGAAAATAAATCTACTACTAGCTTTTTAGGTGATAAAGATAAATTGAATATTAAAAAAGAATATCTGGATTTTATTTTAGATTTGGGTAATCAGATTAGTGGTCAAAGTGAATTAACCCTGGAAACCATTATTATTGATCAGGAGCTTAATATGGCGACGGTTAAGTTTAAAGCCGGTCCCGCCGTCTATTTTAGCGCTAAAGATGATCAGAGAACCCAATTAGAGCGGCTTTTACTTGTCAAAAGGGAAAAAATAAAGGATAATTTTAGTAAGACTAATTATATTGATTTACGTTACGGTGATAAGATTTTTATTAATCCTGATTTTAAATAAATTATAAATATATGGAGGGTTTTTTTAAATTTTTATTTGTTTTAGCAGTTTTGGTTTTTTGCCTGACAACAATCGGATTTTTTCTGTTGATTATAAAGATAATTTTATTATTTCATCCTACAGTGCACCTCATGGGGTTAATTATTGGCTATTAGAGAAGAAACGGTTGGTTTAGTATTAAGGGGGCTGATCAAGCCCCTTTAAAGTCTCTTTAAGAATGGGTGTATTAATATACATTATGCGAAGCATTGTTAAGGCCGAATTCTAGTAAATTAGGGGTATTTTATGCGCCTTCCCCTCCTCTAGTCAGGAAATATGGTATAATAAAAACATGGAAAAAAATAAACCAATAATTAAATATTTAATTGACTTCCTTGATTATTGTGAAATCGAAAAAGGCTTATCTTCTAAAACCCAGGAGAACTATACTCGCTTCCTCCGGAAGTTCTTCTCTTGGTTGCTGGAGACCGGCCAGGAGGGCTTAAAACCCTCTTCCCTGACCCCAGAACAGATTTGGCAGTATAAAGTCTACTTATCACGCCACGTTGATCCTAAGACCAAAAAAAGCCTTAAAAAAACCACTCAAAACTACTACTTGATTGCCCTGCGGGCGCTCTTAGAGTTTTTTGTGGAAAAAGATATAACTTCCCTGCCGCCGTCAAAAGTAAAGCTGGCAAAAGATAAGGCGGATAAGGAAATAAAGTTTTTAAAGTTGGAACAATTATCACGGCTTCTAAGTTCGCCTGATACTAAAAGTGTTATCGGCTTGAGAGATCGGGCATTACTAGAAACTCTTTTTTCAACTGGTTTACGGGTGGCAGAACTGGCGGCCTTAAATCGTGATCAATTGCGTTTAAAAGATAATACTCAAGATGTGGAGGTGGCGGTGATTGGCAAAGGGAGTAAGATTAGAACTGTTTATTTTTCCGACCGCGCTGTTAAAACTCTCCGACAATATTTGAATGAGCGCAAAGACCTGGATGATGCTTTGTTTATTAATTATCGTCGTGGTGGGGCTAAAAGTAGTAAATCCCGGCGGTTAACTGTTAAAAGTATCGAGGATATTGTTAAAAAATATGTTAAAATATCTGGTTTGCCGGTCATGGCTACTCCCCATACTTTGCGTCATTCCTTTGCGACGGATTTACTTAATCAAGGGGTAGATTTAAGGACGGTACAGGAATTTTTAGGTCACAGTAATATCGCTACTACCCAGATTTATACCCATGTGACTAATAAACAGTTGCGAGATATCCATCGTAAAGTTCATGATGGCCGAAAATTTTAACCATTCGTTATTTCTTTTTATATTCCAATCACATTGTGTATGTGTAATTGAAAACCCCGGTTCCTTAATCGAAACCGGGGTTTTTATCCCTTCAGCCTTTTTGGCTAGTTGTACATTTCAGACAACTCCACCGTGTGCAGCCTGGAGTAATAGGCGATTTCGTTTTTTCTATTCTCCAGAAACTTTGGTATTCTCTCTACAATCTCTGAGAGTTTAAGGAGCTCCTCAATTAAAAGTACCATTTTGTCTTTTCCACACGTTTTTTTTATTTCTTGGTATGGCATTTTTATAATTTCGTACATTCTTTGGATTTGAGAATCTATTTCCTTGGGACCAAAGAAATAATTATCTTCAATATCAAGAAATGACCCAATTCTCTCCAGGTGATCAATCGCGACTTCTATCCACGACTTCTCCATCTTTTCTATTGCCCCTTTTCTTAAGACAAAATCGAGCTGTCTGATTCCTCCAAGATCGATCCAATTTCTGAAGTTTGCTGCTAATCTCAAGTAGAAATCCTTCTCGTAACAGTTGTTGCTTCTCCAGTATTCAATATCTTTCTGATATTTCAACCAGAGATTATCCATAACGTGCGCTATGAATGGTCCACGGAAATGACGGTAGAAACCAGTGAGCCAATTCTCTTTAGTCAGAGGTTTCTTTGATTTAGATACGATAGTGAGCTCGATAATACTGAATAAAACAACCACAATCGCTACAGCGCCGATCATATATTGAGTTGATCTATCATTCAGCCAATCAGGAGTCAGCTGCGCTATCAGCAAAGCTACCACTACGATCCCGATCGCGATAGCAAGCGAATAAACTACTTGATTCCCTATTTTTACTTTCCTCTGGTTTTTTTCCAAAGCCAGCCAGAGACGGAAAGCTTCCGCCCTGATTTCTTGGTTAAAGGTATCTTTTTTCATTGTATCTACTCATATTTTTTTCTTAATTCTTTCAAGACATTAATTCTGTCTTGCAGAATAGAAGTGATTATTTTCACCCAATTTTTTTTCCAATTATTAATTTTTCGCATTGGGTCATCTGAATCATAGTTGCCTAAGTGACCTATAGACACTCTTCCCCAGATTTTCATCTCATCTCCAATAATGGATTCTAAAGTCATTTTTAAGTCAAAAAGAAAGAGATTATCTTCTATCGTCAATAATTGATCGATAGCCTTGACCTCTTGCATGATTATTTTGGTAATTTCATCAAGTTCAACCCCTGTTGTATCTTTTTGGTGCAACATAGCCGTTTGAGCCTGAAACATAATTTTTATCAGACAATCAATTTTTTCAGCTATGACTTTTTTCCAATATAGCCTATGCTGTTTATCAATCGCAATTTGGTATTCAGTGATTTTTTTATCAATCGCTTCGACCATCGTTTCTCTTTGCCCCCCATAATACTTTTTTATCAGCTCCATGATTATTTCAAATCCCGGTTTTTTTAAAAAGGGAAAATAAAACAATATTCCGGAGAGAGCTAGGATAGCCAAACCAACCCATTTTAGAGGTGATTGTGGCACTATTAGGGAAACTACAAAGATTATACCGCCGCCGATGATAATCGATCGCATGATCTGGCTTATCGCCGTTTCGAACTTCTCTAGCGCCACTTCATTAGCGATTTTTTTAAGTTCTCTTTCTAAGTGACTTAAAGATTTTTTTCTGTTTTTCATGAGTATAGAGTTAAGGTTAATATTCAAATGTTAAAGAAAGTT
>Ga0209749_1002237_pt1 | contig 13523 bp, 9 predicted proteins | sample EPASupsiteSAE347_FD_187267 | JGI IMG/M metagenome (GOLD analysis project Ga0209749, IMG submission 187267) | Bioremediated contaminated groundwater from EPA Superfund site, New Mexico - Sample SAE3-47 (SPAdes) (version 2) | ecosystem: Environmental > Aquatic > Deep subsurface > Groundwater >... | reverse complement strand
GAGCCGATGGCCACGGCCGTGGCCACGGCGGAGCCGGTAATGGCGGCAAACAGGGCGCTGGCCAGAATCATGGCCAAGCCCAGACCGCCCCGGATGTGACCCATATCGAAAAATACTGCTTCTATTTCTTCCTGATTGTAAATTTTGCCGGCGCCGACCAGCCCTGGATGCTCGGCTCATACATGCACTCCATCCGTGCCGGTTTGGCGAGAAATTCGCCCGGCAATTCTGCGCGCATTGTGTACCCTATTTCATAAACCTGATTCGCATTTGTCTTGGTTACGAAAAAGACCATTCTGTTATCCCATCTTTCGCTGTGAGAGTAAGGTTGATAGTCATCGTAAACATTCTTCTTCACAACCTCAAAACCGGCAGGTAGGTAATCTTCCAATACGAGAAACTCCAGGTCGTTCTGTGCCCGGAATTTTATTTTGACAAGTATTTCGTCGCCTATTTTGAGCCCCTTGTTCTCTTCTATCGGTTGTGGCACCAGATATTCATTGTTGTTCACATCTCTCACCCTTGTCGCCTTATAGAAGCTCCTGGCCAGGCTCAAACCGTTATCGAGAGATACCATGCCCTTGCCTTCCGGTTTGAGAACAGATAAGACGGTCTCCTTCAGTCCACCTGCGATCTTTTGGGCCTTATCGAAAATCGAGATGTTCTCTCCTGATTTGGAAGATGGCAAGAACCTGTTTTCCTTAAAATATAAATGGCCGCTTACCGTCAGGTTGAAGCTTACGTCGGTGCCGGCATTGCCGCTGGCTTCAATCCGGAAATTTTTCTCAGGGGCGATTTGGGCGAGTCTGATCTTTTTTGTGAGTTTGTCATGGTTATCCAGGATTGCTGCGTCATACTCAAAATTGGCGATTTTGATGCCGTCCAAGGTGAATAATATCTTTCCCTTGTCGGGCAAACTTTTGCCAAGCTCCTGATAGTATTCGCATACGGAGAAAATGACTGTTGCCGTTTCCTTCGTTGATTTCCACGCTGCACCTCTGCTGCGCTTCATCAGTGAATTCACGATCTGGGTGGAAAGGGGTGAGTTGTCATGACCGGCCACAAGGGCTGCAAGGGCATGGGCGGTTATTTCTGTGTTTCCACCCGGCCAACGCCATGATTGATTTCCCGTTTGTTCCCAATAAACGCCGAAGCGATCCCTTTTCTGCCTGCCCTTAAGGGCCGCGATCTGGGGCGGCAGGTAGGACCTGATCAGGGCTTTCTTGTCCTTATCCATGTCTATCTTTTCTGCATTGGCCATGGCCATGATCAGATAGGCGCGACAGTACGGGTTAAGGTCGGCTTTATTTATGAATTCATTAAATGCGCCATCGCTCCACCTGCCCCAAAGGGTTTGGGCGTAAAAAATAAAGATCCTGGCGTCGTCATCGTTGACAACACGCATTTGGAGTTTCTGCCCTAAGGCAGCCAGGGCATTGTTAATCCTGCCCGTGTCTACGGCATAGCCGAAACTCTTTGCCATGTGCAGTGAATACAGGACATAACCAGTAAGAAACTCGTTTCCTCCGTCGCCACTCCACCAGCCCCATGTGCCGTCTTCGTTTTGATAGCCTTGTATCCGCTCCACGCCGGCCTTTATTTTTTCGTCCAGTTTATCATTTTGCGGCGCCGTCATGCCTTTTTGCCGGAGCAGGTTCTTCAAGGCCAAGGCGGGCAGGAAGCCGTTTATGGTCTGTTCGATGCATCCGTAGGGGAAGTTGGCCAGATATTCAGAGCCGCGGAGCAACTGGGAGATCGGGCTGGGATTGACGGTAATTGCCAGTTCCGCAGGTCTGTAGATAAAATCATCCGTATTCCTAAGCGGTGTAAGTTCGACAACCCTGTTTGCGCCCATGTCGCCGACACCGTAGAGCTTGTAATCAACACCGCGGCTGTAAACGGGCAGGCTGATCTTTAAGGCATCCCTGGCCCTGGCATCGGCAACAGCCTTATAGAAAAGACCGACACTGTTCTTACCTTCAGGTATTGTTATGCTGTAATAATCGCTGGCCACGCCAAAGGCGGGCAAACTCATCTTCACCTTCTTCTCCGGTGCGATCAGGCGGTCATCCACTCTGAATTCAGTTGCCACCGCAGCGAGACCCCGTTTTGTATTGCTGTTGACGATCCCGATTAGGCCAACTTTATCGCCATTGATGAAGAAGCGGGGCTTCCCGATCCGGGCGATCAAGTCCTGGGTCACGAGGATTTCGTTCTTCTTTTCGCCGACCCGGCCGCCCGGATCGTGCCCGCGTGCCGTAAGCCGCCACGTCGTCAGGTTGTCGGGGAGGGTAAATTCCACCGAGGCCAACCCGTCTTCACCGGTCCTAATGTTTGCGTTCCAGTAGGCTGTGTCGGCAAATTTTTCCCGGATCTTGACTTTTCCCTCTTTCCCGACGCCCGCCAGGATTGTAAAGGGGAAGGAGTAACTGGTCAGGACCCAGTTGGAATTCTTGGCATAGAAGAAATCTTTCATCCGAGGCGTATGGTCGCGGCGGATCAGGTAGATGGCCTCATCGACGACGCCCAGGGAGATGTCCCCTCTCACTGGTTTTCCCGCTTCGTTTACTGCCTTGATCTTGATCCGGGCCTTGTCGCCGGGAAGATACTTCTCCTTGTCGGCCGTCAATTCGATATTCAACGTCGCATCCGAATTGGGCAGGGTCACTTCCGTGCTGCTCGTAAAGAGGGCCCGTCCCCGCTGCATCGTTGCCGTAATAAAGACATTGGGCGTATATTCCTCTTTGATTATGAGCTTTACGGGAAGAAGATTGCCGACAAGCTTAACTAGTTTCTTCTCGTAGATGTCTTTCCCTTCGATGGTTAAAAGAACATGCGAGTCGGCGTAGCGACTTTTGACGAGGCACGTAATTTCGCCAGGCTTCGGCAGGGCCGCTTCGCTTACGGAGAGCTCTATGTTTCTGAAACGCGAATCGGCCTTGGCCGCGCCGTGCCCGTATATCCAGACAACGCGGGAGGCGGTGATGATATTTTCGTCCTTATCCTTGCCCTGGACCACAATATCGAATTCGCCCCCGAGCTCAAAACGCTCCGGCAGTTCCATTTTTACCGTCCCCGCCTCGCCGGTTTCGACCTTAGCGGCGAAGACCGGTTTTCTTTCATGAACGTAGACTCTCTGGAGGGGCCTCCAGAGATAGCGGTAGACCATGACCTCCAAAGACGCACTACGGGGCTTGCCGTTGTGACCAACGGCACTGATCTCGATTTCCTTCTTCTCCTCAGCGGCAAAGAAACCCTGGGCGGGCCGGATCTTTATGTAATAGTCGCCCCGGCCGACTTTCACCGTGGCGCTTTCCGCAACAGTGGTGTTTGCTTTGTCAACGATGGCGACCTCGAGGGTCAGTTCCCGGTCGTAGGGAAGGTCGCCACTCGCAATTTTCAGATGGGCGATGCCGTTATCATCGAGGTATTTATCACCTTCGAGCTTTATTTTGTTGTAGGCCCGGGGCGCTTCCCGCTCCTCTTCCCACCAGGATGTCCCTTCCTGATCGCGCAGTTTGCGCTCGTAAAAGCGGTATCTGGCCAGGGCGCCTTTAAGCGGCGAGCCGAAGAGGTACTTCGCTTCCACCTTGAAATCCACCGTGTCGCGGTTGATGAAAAATTCTTTGGTGGCGGAAACCTCGACCTTGAATTCGGGCTTGCGGTATTGATCGACATAGAACTTCCCCGTGCTGTAAAGGTGCTGCTCTTTCCAGCCCGCCTTTATCTCGTAAGTGCCCAGACGGGTGTCGTTTTTAAGCTGGAGCTCCTGATTCACCGCGCCCCAGTCATCGAGAGTGAGAGCGCCATTTTCGACCACGGCATTAACGTCCGTGTTGACGATCTGATAGAAGAGTTTTCTGCCTTTGAGGGGCCACGAGGGCGTATCCATCGTCTTGCCGATGATCTTATAATAGACCTTATCGCCGGCGCGATAGACAGGCCGGTCCGTATAGATAAAGACCTTCTCCTTTTCCTGATGGAACGCTTCGGGAGAACCCGTATTGCAGAAGGCGTAACTGCCGTCCGCCCCGACGGCCATGACGGCCAGGGCCTTTTCCGACTTGACGGGAAGCAGAAACGTCCCGTCCTCGCCGGTTTTACCCTGGACCAGGATATTGACCGGCAGTTCTTCCAATCTCCCTGGTGGATTATACAGATGCATTTTCTTCCTGAATCTTCTCTGCCGGACCGGCGGATCGTCTGCCTTCACTTCCGCCTTTTGTTCTGCGGTGAGATCGAAGACAATTACCGGGGCGCCGGAGACGGGCATGTTGCCGGTTAGATCCGTGGCGTAGGCGAGGACGGAATTCAGGGAGCGTTTGACGACGATGCCTATGGAGGTGACGCTGAAGAGTTTTCTGCTTTGGGTCTTGCCCTCACCGCTGACTTCTATGCAGTAACTGCCCGCGGGCAGACTCTGGGCAATATCCATATGCTGTTCACGCCATACGTAGGGCTTGAAATCCCTGATCCCTTCCTCCCATTCCCGGACAAGCTGCAAGCCGTCTCTCTCGGGCTGCAGACCGGCAGAGTCGATTCTTCCTTTCAGGGCGATATCGATGGGAAGTCGGTAGATCCTGGCCTTTACCTTCTCCAGTCTGAATGTCTTCAGGTTGAAACCGATCTGCTGGCCGATGACATAGGTATAACGGTCCGAATAGACCTCCACGTCCGGGTCTTTCACCTTCAGGCTAAAATCGAGATCCTTTCTCACCTTCCCCTCTTTGATTGTCAGCGGCTCCGTTTCGAAGCCGTCGAATCCCCGGTGACTCAAGGATAATTTATAGTTTCCCGGTTTTATGTCGTCGATTTTGAAACTTCCATCCTGGTAGGAAATGGTGGCCTGGGTCAAAAGACCTTTCAGGGTGATATCGATATCTGCCGCCGGCACGTTGATGTCCCGGATCATGATTCTTCCCGAGAGGGATGCGGGCCGGAACATCTGCATGGGCAGGTTGAATTTTTCACCGTGATCGATGTTCTTTATTTGTGCGGTTTCCGGAATGTATCCGGCCTTCTGGAACGTTGCCAGATATCTCCCGGCGGCGATTTTATTAAACCGGTATCTCCCTTTATTGTCCGTTGTGACAATTTGGGGTTTTAGCCCGGAATAGACTTCCTCTTCATCTTCATTGTGATGCCGGACGGCCCCGCTGCTGTTTAATTTTACTTCCACCCCTGCCAGCGGTTTGTTGGCGGAATTGGTGACCACGCCGGATACTATCCCTTCGCGCTGCAGGGTGACGTTGTACCCACCGGATTGAACATCCGCGGTCCTGAGATGGGTGATGTAGCCATCTGCAGTTACTTCAATCTTGTATGTAATGTGCTTGATGAAATCGTGGATGCGGAACGCGCCTCTTTTGTCGGTCTTCGTGCGATAATAGCCCAAACCGAAATGGGCGTTCTTTAACTCCACGACGGCGTTGGCAATGGGAGCGGCTGTCGCGGCGTCTTTGACGGTGCCGTACATGACGTCCGGTCGAGTAAGATCGGCGGTCTTGCCACTCTTGGCTGTGGCACTGCTGCCGGTGTGCTGCCGGGCCGCCGCACTGCCGTAGGTCAGGATCAGACCGCAGGATACCATGAATAGCAATGTTGACAGGATAACCTTACCCCACATATTTTTTTTCATTCTCTGCCCTCCCTGGCCGTCATTTGATCGTTATGGCGCGAAAAACCGTCAACTGATAAATCTCTTTGCCGCGGAGCATCTCCTTTAATTTTTCCATATTCTTTATTTCCGCCGGAACAAAGACGCTCTTCTCATTATTCTCAAAGGTGACCACAATCCCGTAATTTGCCGTATCGATATGTTCAAGGTCATTTACGGGCAGTTGTCTGCCCGCAACAGTGAGAACGATGCCGGCGTCGGCCGCCTCATAAGCGTCGAGGGGACGGTAGCGTCCATCCCGCTTCAAGGCGCCTTGCAGATAATCACGTAAAAGATCCTCCATCTTATCGGATCGATGATCGAACGCGCCATAACATCCCCGCACCTTTCCTCCCTTAACGAGGGTGACGAACAGGCCGAATCGTCCATAAAACGGTGGCGGGGCAAAAGCGGGCGGCTCCATGCACGCCTTTCCCATGAGAATTTCGTCAAGAGAGCACCTCATCCAGGCAAGCAGTTTTTTTGCCTCCCCCCGGCGGGCAAAACTCTCCCAGCTGGCAAAGGGTTCCGCAGCATCCCCGGCTGTTGAGACTGTCGGGGGGCAGAGGCAGCAGAAAAGACAGAGGTACGCAACTAGATGAAGACTCTTTATTTGGCGGATTCGCAAGAAAAGCGACAAAAAGGCAAATCCGGGACGACTTCGGCTCATTTTAAGTACACCGGCGGCAGATAATCCTTATAAAGAATGGCCGTATCGAGCAGCCTGTTCCCCGAATACCGTCTGCGGTTCACATAGATGGACAAGCCCTGCCTCACAGGGCGTGATTTGTCGAGTATAGGCACTTCCACATCCTCCTCTTCCGTGAATATCTCATAGCGATGGGGCGGCGTATTTTCCGCTTTCAGTGCAATCACGAGACTTTTATCCGTCAATGTCGCTTCGATGTAAAATTTCTGGTTATGGGGGTTTTTCATCCGGAGATCTTTCTTCCCATAGAGGATTGTGGCATCCAGCCCTAAGGGGGCATAGGTGATGGGCTGGAGATGGCGATGACGTTCGACGATGTTGAATCCCGCTGCGAGCAAGGCATTGAAGAGCGTGGTGGATGCTTGGCACAGACCGCCGCCCGGCTCATACCTGGCCTCATCCCGGTAGAGGACGCGGCCGTTCACAAAGCCGTTTTTGGCCGCGCCCTCGCCAACGACGGTGTTAAAGGAAAAGATGGCCTTTGGCATAATCACGTACCCGTTGAGCCGTCGGCAGGCAAGTTGCAGGTTTGTCTTTACCCCCTGGTCCTGATCTTCCACGGAAGTGACATAAGTGGAAATGATCGGAAGCTCATTGCTGCGGGCGTTTACATAATTATGGGATACTATGACAATAGACAGAATACAGAAAAAGGACAATTTATAATGAGTGCTCATTGACAACCTGATCCTTCTGAATAAATTGGGTGCCGAACCGTATTGTATGTGTCCCTATATTTTTCCTCTCCTTTAGAGTTGTCGCGTTGGCATTGTCTTTCGCCATGGGGCCTTTATTTATTGACAATAAATTACCTTTTCATGTTGAAAGTATATGAATAAGTATTTTGTGTGTCAAGAGGATATTGACCGCAAAATTCAGGGTTCAGGCCCCGATATCAGGCCTATTTTCACTTGGAAAGTTTTCTTATGGCGATGCTTTGGCGAATAGTTGCGGTAGGAAGGTGCTCAGGGCGGGGATGAAGGTGACGAGCATCAGGACCCCCACGGCGATGAGAAAGGGGACCCAGATGCCCCGGCTCAACCTTTCCAGGGAGAGGCCGGAGATGCTGCAGATGGAAAACAGAACCGCCCCCACGGGCGGGGTGATCAGCCCCAGGACGAGGTTGAAACAGACCACGACGCCGAAATGGACGGGATCGATGCCCATTTTCGCAGCTACGGGGGCGATAACCGGTGTCAGGATCGTCAGGGCCGGGGCCGTTTCCAGGGGGATGCCGATGAGGAGGAGGAGAATATTGACGAGGATCAGAAAGACCCAGGGAGACGAAGAGACATTGACGATGACCTCCATGATCCGGGTGGGGAGTTGCTCCGCCGCCACGATCCAGGCGAAGGGTTCGGAGAGGCCGATAAGGAGCATGACCGCTGCCGATTCGATGCCGGCAGTGAGAAAGATACCGGGAAGTTTGAAGAGCCGCAGGCGGCCGTAAAAGAAGAAACCGGCAACCACGGCGTACGCGACGGCGATGCCCGCCGCCTCCGTGGGAGTGAAGACGCCGCCGAGAATACCGCCGATGATGATTATGGGCAGGGCCCTGACGGTTCCCTTAAGGATTGACCGCAGGCTCGCCTGCTCTTCCCGCGGGTAGCCGCGTTTACGGGCAATCCAGACCATATAAGCCATGAGGGCCAACCCGAGGAGGATGCCCGGGAAGATTCCCGCTAAAAAAAGCGAGGCGATGGAGACATTGGCAATGACCCCGTAGATGATGAAGGGGATGCTGGGGGGGATAATGGGGCCCATGCAGGCGGCGGTAGCCGTCAGGGCGGCGGAGACTTCGTCGTCATATCCGGCGCTGCTCATGGCGGGCAGGAGGAGCGAGCCGATGGCCACGGCCGTGGCCACGGCGGAGCCGGTAATGGCGGCAAAGAGGGCGCTGGCCAGGATCATGGCCAGGCCCAGCCCCCCCCGGATGTGCCCCATGAGGAGCCGGGAGAAACGTACCAGGTCGGCGGTGATGCCCCCTTCCTTCATCAGGTTCCCCGCGAGGATGAACAGGGGGATGGCGAGGAGGGGGAAAGAGGAAAGGCCGGCGAAGGTGGTCTGGATGATTATGGTCGGGGAAAGGCCGTCCTTAAGGAGGACATAGGCCAGGGACGCGCCGCCGAGGACCAGGGCGATGGGCAGGCCGATGGCCATCAGCGCCAAAAAGGAGGTCAGAAACAGCGTCAACGGATACCCTCCTTGCCTTATTTTTTACGGTTATCTTCCCGTGATAATAACATCCCCCCCAGGTCCTCGACGGTAATGAGCATCATCAGGCCGAAACCGGCGGGGAGTGCGGCATAGGGCAGGGCCATGGAAATCTCCAGGGCCGGCGAGATCTGAGGCAGATTGATCAGCGTCTGTTGCAGACCGTACCAGGTCATGATGAGGAGCAGGACAAGCATCAGGCACAGGGAACTTCCCCGGGCGATCCTGGCCGCCGGGTGCGGGAGCCTGTCGATGAAGGCGGTCAGGCTGATCTGATAGCCCTTTCTGAGACCGATGGCGGCCCCCATCATGGAGAGCCAGACCAGGGAAAAGGTCGCCGCCTCCCCGGACCAGCTCGGCATGGCCTCGAGGAGATAACGCCCCGCCACTTCGTAGGGGATGACGACGGCCATGATCGCCATGGTCAGGATCGTGATCCCGCCGGCAAATTTCAATAAAAACCCATTAAGTCGGGACAGGGCATGCAATGACGGTTCCTGCACGGAAAGTCCCGGTGCTGCTTCGTTGCCATTCATTATTTGGTATTGATGATCGCGTCCACCTTGTCCTTGCCGAAGGACTGGATGAATTCCCCCATCGCCCCTTCCATGAGCTTGTACCAGGCCCCCTTGTTGATGTCTCTGGTCACGGTCATCCCCTTGGCGGCGAGCTCGGCGATCTGTTTTTCTTCGTTTTCCCGTCCGAGCTTCCGCTGGAAGGGGGCGACCTCCTGGGCCGTCTTCAGTATCATCTCCTGATCTTCCTTTGCAAGGGCCTGCCAGGTCTTGGGGCTGACGACGATCAGGGCCGGGGAATAGACATGCTGGGTCAGGGAGAGGTATTTCTGGACCTCGTTCAATTTGGACGTGTAAATGACGGCGATGGGATTCTCCTGGCCGTCGATGGTTTTCTGCTGCAGGGCGCCATAGACCTCGCCGTAGGCCATGGGGACGGGATTGACGCCGACGGCCTTCCAGGCGGCGAGATGGATCTTGTTTTCCATCGTCCTGATCTTCAGCCCTTTAGCGTCGGCAGGGACTTTCACGGCCTTCTTGGAGTTGGTGAGGTTCCGGAAACCGTTTTCCCAGAAGGCCAATCCCTTGAGGTTGGCCTTGCCCAGATCGTCCAAGAGCTGACGGCCGAGGGGCCCGTCGAGGACTTTGTCCACGTGGGCGTAATCACGGAAGAGAAACGGCAGGTCCAGAATGCCGATGGAGGGGCTGAAGCCGCCGACCGGGCCGGTGGAGCCGACATAAAGGTCGATGGTCCCCTGCTGGATCGCTTCCAGGAGTTCCCTTTCCCCTTTGCCAAGCTGTCCGTTGGGATAAATGGTGATCTCGATGCGGCCCTTGCTCCGTTCCTTGACCAGTTCGGCAAACCTGGCCGCTCCCTGGTTATAGGTGTGGTCCATTGCCGTCAGCGAGGCGAGCTTGAAGGCGACCTTGCCTTCCCCTTTCGGGGCCGCCTTGTCCTGTCCGCCGCCGCAACCGCCGATCATCAGTGCCAGGATTAAAACAGGCAGTAAAAATGTTATTTTTTTCAACATGATCTCCCACCTCCGTTTTTTAAGTTGAACCATTAATATTGAGGGCACCATTAACAGAACATCCGGTTGTTTTCAACACGAACATCGTAGCCCGTTCTCCCTCGTGGATGGGATAGCCTCTATTCATTCATTAACGACCCGATAGGTGACATTCAATTCTTTGCAGATCTTCTCTACGGCCATGAGCATCATATTCGTGGTACTCTGTTTCACGACCGGGCTTGCGGAGGTAATCGTAAGCCGGCTGGTGCGCTCGGAAACCGGGATGATTCTCAGACTGGCGGCGTGTTCACCTTCGGAAAACTCAACGAAACGGCTGGCATCGGCTTGACTCGTGATGAGTAATTTCGGGTTTTTATTAATCATGTTCAGCGCCGTCTGATAGACCTTGTCCGCGTCGGCATCAAGGTTCACCGTAGCCGTCGTCTGGCGGTCGGTATTCAGGTACACGACCGATTCCGCCGCCACAAAGAACGTGGCGACACATCCGCCCAGAATCCCTGCTACGGCCAATAACAGCCCCAGTATATATAAATTGTTTCGTCTTTTAGACATCCCTGAACCTCCCACTCGTTTTTATCGTTGCGTCTATTCAGAGCGAGATCTCCCTTCAGTCAATATGACACAGAATTTGTGAAATGAAGAACTTATTCCCGCCTAATTATTCATGACATTAAATATCGGGGCCAATTTGTCAAGAATAATCGAGATAAACATTATCCTTGACCGGGCGGGAAAAAAAATTCTTGACAATTTTGATTCAATGCTTTAATTCCCACCAAAAAGATAGAGATTGTAGAGAAATGAAATTGTCAACCAGAGGCAGATACGGGGTCCGGTTCATGTTCGACCTTGCCGCCCATTACGGGGAGGGGCCGATATATCTAAAAGATATTGCCCAACGCCAGGGGATTTCGGAAAAGTATCTCTGGCATCTCGTAACGCCTTTGAAATCGGCCGGCCTGATCACAACCGTCCGGGGGGCGAAGGGCGGCTATTATCTTTCCCGGCCGCCCCAGGATATTAACCTGATGGATGTCGTCAAGGTCCTGGAAGGTCCGATCTGCTTCGTCGATTGCGTTGAGAACTCTTCTCTTTGTGACCGGGCGGAGGGCTGCATTTCCCGGGAGGTATGGGGAGAGGTATCCCATAAAGTGGACGAGATCCTCTCGGGGATCACCCTGGAGAATCTGATGGAGAGGCAACGCAGCAAGACGCCCGATGCGGCCATGTTTATATGATGAAGATTATCCTTATGATAATGTGTTGTTGCACCGGGGCGTGTCGTCCGTCCAACCGGGAGGGATCAGCATGAGCTGATCCCTCCCGATCAGTGACGGAGCAAAGGCCCACTAAGCCGATATGAAGGCGTATTTAGTGGGTTTTCTTTTTCACTATATTTAAGGAGAAAAAAATCATGTCAAAGAGAAGATTGGATACCTTAGTCGTTCACGCCGGCCAGGAAACCCCCGATCCCGCTACCGGCGCCCGGGCCGTGCCCATTTATCAGACCACGTCTTACGTCTTCAAAGATACGGCCCACGCGGCCGGCCTTTTTGCCCTCCAGCAATTCGGCAATATCTACACCCGCATCATGAATCCCACGACGGACGTCTTCGAACGCCGGATTGCGGCCATCGAGGGGGGCAGCGGGGCCTTGGCCGTCGCTTCCGGTCAGGCGGCAATCAGCCTGGCCATCCTTGCCGTCACCCGGTTGGGCGACGAGATCGTTGCCGCCGACAATCTCTACGGGGGTACTTATCAACTTTTCCATCATACCCTCCCCCGGCTGGGCCGGACGGTTAAATTCGTCAATTCCCAGGCGCCGGAGGCATTCCGGCAGGCCGTCACGGACAAAACCAGGGCCATATACGCAGAAACCATCGGAAATCCCAAACTAGACGTTCCGGATTTTGAGGCCATCGCCGCCATCGCCCGGGACGCCGGGGTTCCCTTCATCGTGGATAATACGTGCGGTGTCGGGATAGTACAGCCCCTGGCCTATGGGGCCGATATCATCGCCTCTTCCGCCACCAAGTTCATCGGCGGCCACGGGACCTCCATTGGCGGGGTTATCGTGGACGGGGGCAAGTTCAACTGGGGGAACGGCAAGTTCCCCGAATTTACGGAACCCGATCCCAGTTACCACGGACTGAAATTCTGGGAGGTTTTCGGCGCCTTCCCCGAGGCGGGCAACATCGCCTTCATCATCAAGACCAGGGTGGAGTTGCTCCGGGATCTCGGGGCCTGCCTGAGTCCCTTCAATTCCTTCCTCTTCCTCCAGGGCCTGGAAACCCTGACCCTGCGGCAGAAGAAGCACTCGGAAAACGCCCTCGCCGTGGCGGGATTTCTTAAGGACCACCCCCTGGTGAACTGGGTGAACTATCCCGGCCTTCCGGAGCATCCCAGCCATGCCACGGCCCGGAAATACCTGAACGGTCATTACGGCGCCCTGGTGGGTTTCGGCATCAAGGGCGGTCTGGAAGCGGGGAAGAAGTTTATCGAGGCCGTAGAGCTGCTCTCCCATTTGGCGAATATCGGCGACGCCAAGAGCCTGGTCATCCATCCCGCTTCGACGACCCACCAGCAGTTGAGCAGAGAGGAGCAGGAGGCAACGGGGGTAACGGAAGACTTCATTCGTTTATCCATCGGCATCGAGGATGTCGAGGACATTAAAGAGGACATCGACCAAGCGTTACGCAAAGCGGCCCGGTCATAAGCTCTTGGATAACGCTGGCGGAACAATACAGTTCCTCCCCTCCATAGGCAAGAGGGAGCAAAACAATCCCTCCCCCTTCAAGGGGGAGGTCAGGAGGGGGATAGGGTTATGATACTTAGCCAATTAAGGAGGAAATATGAAAATATATAATGATATTACCGAAACCATCGGCCACACTCCCCTGGTGCGGCTGCATCGGATTGCCAGCGGGAGCAAGGCGCAAGTCGTGGCAAAACTGGAATCCTTCAATCCCCTGTCCAGTGTCAAGGATCGCATCGGCGCCGCCATGATCACGGACGCGGAGAAGCGGGGGCTCCTGAAGCCCGGCGCCGTCCTGGTGGAGCCCACCAGCGGCAACACCGGCATCGCCCTCGCGTTTGTGGCGGCTTCCCGGGGTTACCGGCTGATCCTGACCATGCCGGACACGATGAGCGTGGAAAGACGGCAGCTTCTGGAAATCTTCGGGGCGGAACTCGTTCTCACCCCGGGGGCGGAAGGGATGAAAGGGGCCATCAGGAAAGCGGAAGAATTGGCCGCGACGATTCCCGGCGCTTTGATGCTCCAGCAGTTCAACAACCCGGCCAACCCCGAGATTCACCGCCGGACAACGGCGGAGGAAATCTGGAACGACACGGACGGACAGGCGGACATCCTGGTGGCCGGCGTCGGCACCGGCGGG
>Ga0209749_1002233_pt1 | contig 13563 bp, 14 predicted proteins | sample EPASupsiteSAE347_FD_187267 | JGI IMG/M metagenome (GOLD analysis project Ga0209749, IMG submission 187267) | Bioremediated contaminated groundwater from EPA Superfund site, New Mexico - Sample SAE3-47 (SPAdes) (version 2) | ecosystem: Environmental > Aquatic > Deep subsurface > Groundwater >... | reverse complement strand
CAAGAAGCTCATTCGGTGGAGAATAACCATGAATCCGGGAAAGTCGATACAACAGGTTTGATTTGCGGATTAAATAGTGGAAGTCAGGGCGCTGGGGTAGCGCTGCCGCCTTGCGGCTTACTTGAACAGACATAAACGAGTTTGAGAATGTCATCATTTCCATTCGGTTGTGGTGCTAAAGCGTTATTGAACTGATAGCGGTATGCAATCTCCGGCTACTGATTTCACAAAAAAAGCCCATGTACTGGCTCATCTGTTCTCTCACCTTCACACAGTATCCCTATCTTCATCTCTATTTCTCTTTGCCATCGTGCCCATGGTACAGGTATCGGTTGGCATACAGGTCTCCAAGGCCTATGTGGCTCGCTATGTCTTCCACGGATGGCAGGCTTTTGTTATCCAATGTGGAAGCGGCATCCTGCCGCTTCTTTGCGTGAGCAGCCAGTTCGGCGGAGAAAGTGGGAGAAAGCGGCAGGATGCCGCTTCCACTATCTGTCCCGCCTTGTGTGGGTAGCCGTTCGAGACGGATCATTCGCCCACCCGTTGAGAACATCCGTAATGTTGTGAAACTGTTCGGTAGCCTCGGTCGCACCACAGTGGACAGCTTTTCCAAGGGGGATGTCATTGTCGACAATTTTCTCTTTACGGCTAACCGTCCGGGTCACGATCCTGTCGCCTATGTGGATGCGCTCTACTTTCTCTTGCAGCTCGAGCACTTCCTCACCCTCGGGAGTGCGTTTGTAGAGCGTGTTGCCACGGCGATCAACACCAACTTTCTCTGCTACAGCCATAAAAACAGGATATTCTTTTTTGCCCTGGAGATCCTCGGCAAGGATCTCTTCTCGGCTTTTCTTCTTTAGAAAGAGCAGACTGGTCAGGATATTTACGTTCGCTTCGACTATAAAGAGCTCAACAGGGAGATCAACACTGGCCAGAACCCAGGCGTGCCGCAAGATCCACCACCGAATGTACTCGGCTTTGGGATTACCCAGGATACCGTCAGGCAGCACGATGGCCATGCGCCCGCCGGGTTTGAGCCAGTCCAGGCAGCGTTCAATGAAAAGGACCTCGGGAGCGACAATTCCTCTTCCGGGCTGATTTCATCGGCGCCCTCGGATAGCTTCACCTTCTTATTTGACATCCCTTTCCCCTCGCATTCTCATCTCCTTTTGTTCCTCGATCCACGCTTCAATATCTTTTCGGGCAAACCGCCATTGTCCCCGTACCTTGAAACCGGGCAACTGACCATCCCGGGCCATGGAATAAATGGTCTTGTCCGCCACCTTCAACAGAGCAGCCAGCTCTTTCAGGGTGTAGAATGCGTCTTTTTCCATGAAATCTCTTTTCCTTCGCTCGGGCAATTTCCGTGAAGCTCGCAGGGAAAGCACTATACCCGAGACGTCATCTCGCTCAAAAGGAATTCCGGCCAGGGAAAAGAAAAACTTGACAAAAGATACCAGAAAGATTTAGTGTTGCGTCACACTAAACAAGGGGGGGGGGGAGGTACGCTACATATGGGAAGTTTCGGTGAAACACTTCGAGAGCTGCGAACGGCACAGGACCTGGGGCTTCGGGAAACGGCTATTCTAGTGGGCATTTCCCCCACCTATCTCAGTCGCATCGAGCGGGGAAAGGAAAACCCACCCAAGCCCGAAACCATCAAAGCCCTCGCAAAAGCCCTGGCGGCCGATCCCGACGTGCTTTTTAGGTTGTCTTCATCAACAGATCCGGAATTTACGGATTGCCTCAAGGCCAACCCCAAGGTCGCCAAACTGGTTCACATCATCATTAAGCACAATCTCTCAGAGGAACAAGTCGATCTCATTCTGGGATTTGTCCAGGAAAAAGTGTTGGAAGAAAGCCAGAAGAAATAGAATCCTTTCTTTTCGTGGTTCAAAAGGTGAGTTTCGCGTCAATGCGCCCTGACAGGCCTGACTCCTCCCCCACCTCACTCTACACTCACCCGCTAGTGGCTCATACTGCTCCACAATATCTCGTGAGATGGTTTACTTGGGCTTCACGATCATTAACTTGGGCCTTAGAACCTTCTTCCTCCCGGCTGCACTGTTAAAGTCCGATCCTGGAGCCAAAATCGAGCTGTACTATGGCAAAGGGAGCAAAAGCGGAAAAGCCGGGACAGGCAGTGCTTCGACCATTTTGGTGGTTTGGAGGCAAATCCCATAAAAACCGAGCTTGAAAGGAGAAAAAGGTGAAAGGAAACGCAAGTATAATAGAGAAGCTGAACGACCTGCTGTCAGATGAATTAACCGCTATTAACCAATACATGGTTCATTCGGAGATGTGCGACAACTGGGGATACGAACGCCTGCACAAGGTAGTGGAAAAACGGGCAATCGATGAAATGAAACATGCCGAAAAGCTGATCCAGCGCATATTGTTTCTCGACGGCCGTCCCATCGTGAGCAATCTGAAGAAGATCAATATCGGCCCGGAGGTCGAGATTCAGCATCAAAATGATTGGAACGCCGAAAATGATGCAATAAAATCATACAACGACGGCATCAGACTGGCAGTGGAAATCGGTGATAACGGAACACGGGAAATTCTTGAATCGATATTGAGGGAAGAAGAAAGCCACATAGACTGGATCGAAGCACAACTCGACCAGATAAAACAAATGGGAACCCCGAACTACTTGGTGGAACAAATCGATTAGGTAATTCCTTCCCGGCGGCTACCAACACAAGCCGGGACAACCTGTAAGTAAAGTATACTCTGAACGGGCAGTGGCTGAGCTTTCTTCACCGCAGAGGCGCAGAGGACACAGAGGAAACGCAGAGAAAAACTCTTGAAAATCTCAAAGCTTCTCTGCGTTTTCTTTGCGTCCTCTGCGTCTCTGCGGTGAGCACACAAGCCTCTCATGACATATTTCCCGTCTTATGTTGGCAGCCTTCCCGGCAACAAACTGAGCAGCTTCTGAGTATATGGATGCTTCGGGGCAAGGAAGAGGTCTTCAACCCCGGCGTATTCCTTTACGGAGCCCTCGTGCATCACCAGGACTTCGTCGGCGATTTCGGCGATGACTCCCAGGTCATGGGTGATGAAAAGCATGGACATCCTCCGCTCGTCTTTGAGCTTCCTGAAGAGATCCAGTATTTGAGCCTGAATGGTGACATCCAGGGCCGTTGTGGGCTCGTCGGCGATGAGGATGGACGGATTGCAGGAGATGGCCATGGCGATCATGGCCCGCTGGCGCATGCCTCCACTCAACTCGTGCGGGTAGCTTTTCATGCGCATTTGCGGAGCGGACATCCCGACTTCCATGAGAAGCTGCAGGGCTCGCATCCGCGCATCCTTCTTCCCTGCCCTTTCATGAGCTCTTATCATTTCCGTGATCTGGTCTCCGATGGTAAGCACCGGATTCAGGGCAGTCATAGGCTCCTGAAAGATGAAAGCGATCTCTTTTCCCCGTATGGCGCGCATTTCCCCGGAAGGCAGCTCAACCAGATCTTTTCCCCTGTAGAGGATCTCCCCGCTCATCGTCAAAAGCGGAGGCCTGCGGATAAGCTTCAACAGGGACAGTGCCGTGACGCTCTTTCCGCTGCCTGATTCGCCTACAATTCCCAACGTCTGCCGGGAAGCGAGGGAAAAGGAGACATCCTGGAGGATGGGAATTTCACGGCCGTTTACCTCAAAGGCGACGGAAAGGTTCCGGACCTCGAGCAAAGAATCGACTGGAGCATGATTCGACGGGCTCATGTTCGTGACACCCTGGGATCGAAATGATCCCGCAATCCATCACCCAGAAAATTGATGGAAAGAACCACCAGCATGATGGCAAGGCCTGGAAAGATGGAGACATGGGGTGCCTCGAGCAGAACTTGTTTTCCCTCGCTCAACATCGCCCCCCAACTGGGTGTTCCGGGTGGAGCCCCCAGCCCCAAAAAGCTCAAAGACGCCTCGGCCACGATCACACCTGCCACGCTGAAAGTGGCCTGTACGATCACGGGAGAGAGCACGTTGGGCAGCACATGAGCCAGCATTATCCGCAAATCCGACTGACCGGAAGTCCTGGCCGCCTGGATATAGTCGCGCTCCTTTACCGAAAGGACCTGGCCTCTCACGAGACGGGCAAAGGAGACCCAGCCCATGACGGTCAGGGCCAGCACCACGTTGCTCATATTGGGTCCGAGCACCGCCACCAGCGCAATGGCGAGAAGCAGCCCCGGAAAAGCGAGGAGAATATCCACCACCCGCATCAGAATCATATCGAGAAGCCCCCCATGGTAGCCCGACAGCAGCCCGAGAAAGACACCGATACCTCCCGAAAAAAACACCACCGTGACCCCGACGGCAAACGATATTCTGCCTCCGTACAGAAGGCGGCTCAAAATGTCCGCTCCATTTCCATCCTGTCCGAGGAGATGAGCGGCTGAAGGCCGTGCGAGCTGCTCACTCAGGCTGATGGCATAGGGATCGCAGGGTGCAAGCCACGGAGCCAGAAGAGCACTCAGGACAAAGAGGCACAAAATTACGGCACCCACATAAGACAGCTTGTTTCTAAACATCTTCGAAAACCTCGCTGAAGGCTGATTTCCCACGGCAAAACGGCCCGTCATTCATATACTTTGAACGGTCATAATGTGCGCTCTTGTGTTCACCGCAGAGACGCCGATGACGCAGAGAGAACGCAGAGAGTTGTTAAAATTCTTAGAGAATTCCTCTGCGTTTTCTCTGCGCTCTTTGCGTCTCTGCGGTGAAAAGCTCACATTGTGCCCGTTTGAAGTATAGCGGGAGCCGGCACGGCGCATCCCGCCCGCATCGCACCCGAGGAGCGTGCTTCCTCTTGATACAATTTCTCTTCTGCATATTCAAGATGACTCTGAACCTTTTAAGTCAGCTCCCCCTTTCCGTCCAAAGATACAGTTCTTGTTCACCTAAAATACATGATTGACCGCATTGTCGCTCACCAGCCCGATTGGTAATGGTTAGACGAATTTTTATATGGATCATGATCTCTGTCCGATACCTCCAAGCCTGAGTGTCCGAATGCACGATGGCTCGATGTGAGAAGGGAATCGTCAATTTGCGGTATGAGAAGCTGGGGCAATGACGAAACGAAGAAAAGGAGCCCTGCCTTGTGGAGATCTTTGCGGGAATGGCGGTGGATACCATTGACCATGTTCGCACTGAGCCTGCTTTCCATCGTGATTCTGAGCTGGAGCAAGAAGATCATGGAAAGGGAGCGCATGGATTTCGCTATTGCCGACGCGCTCATGGACATGCAAACAAAGGTAGCGGTCTTCCATCTCTGGTTTGAAGAGGTACTCGAGGGAGACATCGACGTTCCTTTCGAGGCAGTCTGGAAGGAGCTCGACGAGGCGTTAAAGCTCGTTGCCGTATTGCTCCAGGGTGGGGAATCCGAACATGGATTCAAGATGGAGCCTTTGAAAAGCCCTCGCGAGCTCGCTTATGTCGAAGAGATAAGATCCCTGCTGAAAGAGCTCAGAAATACCGCTCTCGAGCGGGAGAAGACGCCTAAGACGACGGGAATCGGCACTCCCATGGATCAGTCCTTCGACGAGATCTTCAAGAGATTCATGGACAAAACGCTGGCCCTGGGGGAAATCGTCGAGAGAGATCGGATGAGAGGGCAGAGCCGGGGAAGACAGGTGTACTCCGGCATACTCTTCTTATGGTGCTTCGTTGTCGGCACGGCAACGCTGGGAGTGTGGAATCGCGAAACACGGCGGAAGGCCGCGGAACTGGCATTGCAGCGGGCCAACGAGCAGTTGCGCTCTCAGACTGAAGAGCTGATGAAACACCGCGAGCACCTCATGGAATTGGTGGAAGAGCGCACTGCCGACCTCACCGGTGCAAACAGGGAGCTTCAACAGGAGATCATCGAGCGCAGGCTGGTGGCCCGGGCTCTGGAAGAGAGCAGGAATACGTTCGAGAAGCTTTCCCTCGAATTCAATGCCCTTCTGGATGCTATACCGGACGCGCTATTTCTCCTTTCACCGGAGCTCGAAATACTGTGGTCCAACAAGAGTGCCGTCTCGATATTGGAGGGAGAGACGCAGCAGGAGCCGGCGGGCCGGCCCTGCCGTCAATTGGGCGGCAATCGCCTCAACTGCCATGGCGAGTGCCCTGTCCTGAGAGCTTTCAAAACGGGTAAAGCGGAAGGCACCCGGGTCTCGGCCTCCGACGGCACAACCCTGGACATACGAGCGTTCCCCATAACAGATGAAAATGGGCAGGTTATCAATGTGATAGAAATAGCCGCCGATATCACCGAAAAGGTAACCCTGCATGCCGAAGCACTGCGCATTGCACATCTGGCTTCACTGGGCGAGCTCGCCGCCGGAGTGGCCCATGAGATCAACAACCCCATAAACAGCATTATCAACTACGCTCAGATAGTGATGGACGAATGGAGCGGACCGGAGGAAGACAGCGACATCCCCGCGCGCATCATCGAGGAGGGAGAGCGTATCGCCACCATCGTGGCAAGCCTTCTCTCTTTTGCCCATGAAAAGCGGGCTGAAAAGCTCCCCATCCACGTACGGGACTTACTGTCGGAGACTCTTTGCCTGGCGGGAAAGCAACTGGAAAAGGACGGAATTATTCTCGAGTTGAGCGTGCCAGATGGGCTCCCGGCGATCAGCGCCAATTTTCAGCACATGCAACAGGTGCTTCTCAACCTTATGAGCAACGCCCGCTATGCTTTGAACCAGAAATACCCCGTTCCACACAAGGAAAAGATCCTCGAAATCCTGGCCGAAGAAACGGCTTTCGAAGGCTCTCACTCCATGAAGATCACTTTTCGTGATCACGGCGTGGGCATTCCGGCCGCCATAGTAGACAAGATCACGGAGCCCTTTTTTTCGACCAAGCCCAAGGGGATGGGAACCGGCTTGGGCTTGAGCATCAGTCACGGCATTGTAAGCGATCATGGGGGCAGGCTTCTTTTTCACAGCAGGGAGACAGAGTATACCGAGGTTCAGATTCTTCTGCCACTAGGGGTAAGGCAATGAAGCAGCCCAGAATTCTTGTCATAGATGATGAGAGCGGCATCAGATTTACTTTCAAGAAGCTCCTCTCCGGCGCCGGCTACGAGGTGGAGACGGCGGCGAGCTGCGAGGAGGGACTGGCAAGTATCGCCGAAAGTGAATTCGACGTGGTCTTTGCCGACATCATCCTCGGGGGGAGGACGGGACTTGACATCTTGCGCGAGGTCAAAGCGAGAGGTCTGAGCTCCCCGCTGGTCCTCATCACGGGACGCCCCGATATCGACACTGCGGCTGAAGCCGTGCGCCTGGGTGCTTTCGATTATCTCCCCAAACCTGTCCGAAAGCAGGAATTGCTGCGTGTCGCCGGGCAAGCATTGACTCACAAGAGCATCATCGATGAAAAGGAGCGGTACAGCTCGAATCTCGAAGTCATTTTCAACGGCGCAAAGGATGTGATCGTTCTGGTGGATGAAAGCCTGAGGGTGATCGAGCTCAACGAGGCGGCAGGCAGAGTCTGTGGCTTTTTCCGTGACATCGTGGGCAGGCGTATCGCTCCCCCGCTGAAAGGATGCAAAGGCAGGTGTATTGAAGCTCTCAAGGCAGCCCTCGAGAGTCGGGCCCCCGTGGAAGTGCATCGCTTCGAGTGCGAGCCCGAAGCAAGGCTGAAGCGCGTTATCAGTGTAACCGCCGCTCCCCTCTTCCAACCGGATGGAGCTTTGAGCAGGGCAGTGATGGTGGTGAGGGATGAAGCCGGTCCGCCTCTTCCGGAGCGGACCCGCGAGGACAGGCAGCACTTTCATCGCATCGTGGGCAGAAGTGAGAAGATGCAAAAGATCTACTCACTCGCCGAGAATCTGGCAAACGTACAGACTTCCGTCCTCATAACAGGCGAGAGCGGAACGGGAAAAGAGCTTCTGGCGGAGGCAATCCACTGCCAGGGGGAGCACGGAGAGAAGCCCCTCGTCAAGGTGAACTGTGCGGCACTCTCGGAAAGCCTGCTCGAGAGCGAGCTGTTCGGGCACGTCAAGGGTGCTTTTACGGGAGCGATCAAGGATAAGACGGGTCGTTTCCAACTGGCCGATGGAGGTACCATCTTCCTCGACGAAATCGGGGATATCTCGTCGGGCGTACAGCAGCGGCTTTTGAGGGTGCTGCAGGAAAAAGAATTCGAACGGGTGGGAGATTCGACCCCCATCCGGGTGAATGTGCGGGTGATTGCGGCCACCAACAAGAATCTGCCGGAAGAAATCATTCGGGGCGAATTCAGGGAGGATCTCTATTATCGGCTCAAGGTGGTGGAGATCATGCTGCCGCCCTTGAGAGAAAAGAGGGAGGACATCCCGCTCCTGGTCGAGCATTTCATCAGGAAGTTCAACGCGAAATTCCACAAAAGCATAGACGGATTGTCGGAGGACGCTTTGAGGCTCTTCATGAGCTATTCCTGGCCGGGTAATGTAAGAGAGCTGGCTCATGCCCTCGAGCACGCTTTCATCTTCTGCCCTCGGGATATCATCACCGTCGCTCACCTGCCTTCAGAGCTCGAAAACAGCAGCGAAGCCCCGGTGCCCCCAACTGTATTGGAAGATGAAGGACTCAGCGAGATCGAGAGCATCACCCAAGCCCTTCGGAAGGCAGCCGGTAACAAAGCGAAGGCCGCCCGGCTCCTTGGTATCAGCCGCCGCACCATCTACCGAAAAATCGAAGAGCTGAACATAAAAGCCCATGAACAGCCCGATTGTGCATGACATGTCATGCTTCATGGCACCCTGGTATGTCACACAAGGGTGCCATGAAGCGTCCGTACTACCTTCGCGGAGCCCTTGGACTTTTCGCCGCAACAACATGCAGTGGCCTATATTTACAGTCTTTTTTGTCGCATGAAGTCTTCATGGAAGCCTGAGCCGGGAGAGTCCGCCGCCATGGCAAGCATTTTGCTTCAGAAACCATGAAGAAGGATCTCAACTTGCAATGCCCGGCAAAGGCCGAAGCACTTGACATCCCTTCAAGCGAACGAGGAGAAACAGCCATGGACGATTCCTTACGCCTCCCTCACCGATGAAGAACAGGGTGGCCGCCATGTTCCGAAGGACCATTATCTGTAAACCGGCCGCATGGCCGCAAAGAAAAGGAAGAACACCATGATGAAGAAATGGAAGATTGTCTTCACAGTTGGTATGGCACTGCTGCTGATGGCACCCGCGGCCTTCGCCCGCCTGGTGACGGTGGGACCGATCAATCCAGCCAACGGCTTCCCCCGCTGGTACCAGGACCCCAATGGCGTGCCCATGGAGCTCACCACTCCGCCTCGAGGCACTCCCATTACCGTTCCACCCTCCCCCACCCCTATAAGCCCCACCATGGTCTTTGACGCCTTCGACCCCGCCAATGCCTTTTCCGTGCAGATCGGATTCGGCGCGGAAGCCTTTTACTGGGTCACGGATGCCGTGTTTGCCGGTTCGACGGTAGGAACAGTGGTCTATCGGGCCGGTTTGGAAGCCTCTTTTGGGGGTGGTGCGGCGCTGAACGGGGACCAGATGGTATTTTCCCGTATCCGATGTAGAATCAAGGGACTGGTGGCCGGGCAGGAAGGCACCTACACTGTGAAGCATCCTTTCGGAACCGAAGTCATTGTCGTAACCACGGATGATATCGCCTCCGGGAAGGGACTGAATCTTACCCGGGATGTCGGCCTGACGCCCGGGAACTTCGCCGAAGCCCTCAACGGCGATGTGGGACCTTTCTTGAGGCAAACCGCTCCCATTTCGATAGCCAATGTTCCCGTGGGCTATCCCACCACGGGCTGGTTTGGCGACGGGACGACCGTTTCTCCCGTAAGCGGTAGCCCCATCAGCTTCAACGCAGTCTCCGTCACCCCCCCTTCCACGGTTAACCTGGGCGCCGGCGTCGGGGTGCCGCTGGTTACCAGCCAATTCATCACCTCAGGCCACAGGTTTAGCGGCGCGCTGGCGACTCCGCTGTCGGGAGTCTCGGCCACTTACACCCGCACCTTGACCGAAAACTTCGTGGATGTCTATGCTACTTCCTCCATCACCGCCGCCGTCAATGCCGTCATAGACCCCGCGGCTCTACCCATTCCAATGCTGAGGGGATCCTTCCCCTTAACCGGAAACTACTTTCTCCACACCCCCGTTGTCGGGCCGCTGCCGCTTACGGTTAGCGTCACAGCCAAGAGCGGAGCCCAGACGGCTACCACTCATATTGCCACTCTGACCGACATGGTCACCATTACCAAGGCGACATTCAACAACGCCACCAAGCTCCTGACCGTCCAGGCAGCTTCAAGTGACGCCGTGGGGACGCCGGCCTTGAAGGTTACGGACCCGCCCTTCGTTCGGAACAACGGCTTCTTGACTGCCGGAACCTACCAAATCAAGATCCTCACCGGAGTGGCGCCCAAGACCGTCACCGTTACCTCCTCGGCGGGCGGCTCCGCTACGATGGCGGTGGCCATCGTCCCGTAATCGGTTGAGTTACCTTTGCAGATTGCAGACAGTTCAAAGATGAATGGGGTTGGCCCGACCGGGCCAACCCCATTTTATTTGATAGCAATAGCATCTTTACTTGAAGCTTGACAAAGCCTGCCCTGGAAGCTAATTTTCAGCCCGTCCGTACTGACTTATCACAAGAGCAACAGTGAAGTTTTTACAACTGCAGGCTAATGCTCCTGACCGGAACGATCATAACAAAACATGCAATTATTCTTCAGCGTGAACAATTGGAGCATTACGCCGTAAAGTTCGTACTTCCCTGCAGGAGAAACTTGTCATATCGCGACCACAAGCCCCTTCCCATAGGCAATTTGATAGGGTCGACAGGGCTCGTTTCGGGGAAAACAGATGCAGATCAAGGAAAGACTACCCTCCTTCTCGGTCATCGTTGCAACTTATAGAAGGCCTACACAGCGGTTGCCGTGCTGTCTGCGGGCTCTCGCGAACCAGGACTATCCGCGCGACCGCTATGAGGTTATCGTGGTGGACGATGGGAGCCCGGTTTCTTTACGGGATATTACAACTCCCTTCGAGGATCGCCTCAACCTGAAATTCGTCACGCAGTCCCATGCAGGTCCGGCCAAAGGGCGCAACACCGGCGCCATGCATGCAAAAGGTGAGTATCTCGCATTCACGGACGACGATTGCGAGCCTGCTCCGGATTGGCTTGGAACACTTGCCGCTCAATTCAAGAAAACTCCTGAATGCATCCTGGGCGGTCATGATGTGAATGCCCTTCCCGAAAACCTCTTTTCCGCCGCCAGCCAATTGCTTATTGACTATCTTTATCTCTATTTCAACAAGAACAGACACAAACCATCAAGTTTTTTTATCTCCGACAATTTCGCTCTGCCATCCGCGATCTTCAGACAAATCGACGGCTTCGATGTTGCTTTTTTTTATGGCGGTGAAGACCGGGAGATTTGTAGCCGTCTTGTGGAACGAGGCTGTCAAATGATATATGTACCGGAAGCTCTCGTCTATCATGCACATTATCTCACCTTCTCTACCTTTCTTAGTCAGCACACCAATTACGGCGTAGGGGGATACCTTCTTGCAAAAACACTTCAACAACGGAAGGTAAAGCTTCGGAGAAAGCTCGTCTCATTTTTTTCAAACATGCTCTTCTATCCTTTCTCGCAAAACAAAGGTCCGAGGGCTCTGCTTCTGGCAGTCCTGCTCGTTGTTTCTCAGGTTGCCTATGGAGTGAGCTTCTTCGTGAGCATGCACACGCACCATCTCAAACATAGACTTCAAGAAAAGAATCCTGGCACCTGATTCTCTATGCGAAACAATTCTGGAAAAGCTCCCCTGCATCGATGCGGTTGCCGGGGGAAAGGATTTTGAAGGTGACAGAAACGACTCCCACCGTTTCAAAAGCAGGGGCCCGTTGGCCAGGACATCTTGAATATCTTGGCTTTTGTCCTGTGTGTAGCTCTCCCGAGCGCTCGGTACTTTATGACAAATTGCGTGATCAGGTATTTTTCTGTGCTCAGGGGCTCTGGACACTTTGGCAATGCCTGGCCTGCGAATGCCTCTATCTCGATCCACGTCCCTCCCTTCAGAGCATCGGGCTTGCTTACAGCAGCTACTTTACTCATGACCCAGATCCTAAAGCCGGAAAGGGCTCCCTCGTTAATAGCCTCAAGATGGGCATTCGAAATGGTTACTACAAAAAGGTGTATGGATTTCAGGAAGATCCATTCTACAACGCAGGCTATTGGATTTGTGCTCTTCTCCCACCAATAAAAACAAAACTGGATCGGCGGATTCGCGACCTGAAACCCCTGCCGTCCGGCGGAGGACGCCTTCTTGACATCGGATGCGGTAATGGAGACTTCCTCCATATGGCAATGAACTGTGGATGGTTGGCCGAAGGAATCGACCCGGATTCCACTGCTGTAGCTACCGCTCGCAGGAGGGGATTGAATGTTCGGAAAGAATGTGTGGAAGAGCTTGACTATGGGGATGAACAATTTGACGTAATCACCATGAGCCATGTGCTGGAGCATCTTCACAACCCGGTACAGGTCCTGAAGATGTGTCATCGTATGCTGAAGCCCGGCGGAGCGCTCTGGATTTCTACACCCAATGTACGTTCGCTGGGTCACGGGCGATTCGGAAAAGCTTGGCGCGGCTTGGAGCCCCCTCGCCATCTTGTGATGTTTCATGGTAAAGCATTGCACGATGCTTTGAAGTCTGCGGGGTTCGACCGGATAAACCGGCTTCAGTTCCCCCTGAGTTATACATGGATGGCAAACATGAGCCTTCAGATTCAAAAAACTGTCCGACCATTAGAGATATTTGAGCCATCTTTCATGCAAAGGGTAAATAACTGTTGGCATGAGCTAATCCAATTGTTCTTTCCCGTTTCTACGGAAGAGCTGGTGGCTATATCCGTCAAGTAAGGGCAAGGTACCGTATTTATTTTGTTTTATCGACAAACGTCAACGATTCAGCCAATACCGTGATTGAGCTCGATATATGAGCATAGATTTCTAGAAAGAAGCCATGCCAAAGAAAAATCACATCCGCCGGCTCATCGGAGTGCTCATCTGTTCCTTGCCGATTGTGCCGGCCATCATTTGCACAGTGTGGCCGAAAGCCGTTTCTACTCCACGGTGGTCGATGGGTTTGACTCTCGTTGTCATGGCCTGCCTGCTGGGGTGCCTGAACTTTCACCTGTCATTCATCCGTCCGCGGCTCTATCGACGAAAACATGGCAGCATGGAAGGATATCGTTTTGTCTCGGGTATTCCGGTGGTAGGCAGCTTGTTGCAAATAGCGGGGTGTGTCATCGCACTGGGAAGCACCCTCGTCGGACTCTGGGCGCTTCTGGCCGCTCTGCTCGACACCGGGGGCTTGCCGTGGATTCCTGTCCTGACCTGGAAGGATAGCTCCTTCTGGGATGGGTAGCGCCCTGAGGGACTACCCACATAAAGCGGGACAATTTCTCACGCGGAGCTTGTGTGTTCACCGCAGAGGCGCAGAGGACGCAAAGAAAGCGCAGAGAAGATTTAGAGATTTCCAAGAGCTTTTCTCTGCGTTTCCTCTGTGTCCTCTGCGCCTCTGCGGTGAAG
>Ga0209749_1002232_pt1 | contig 13574 bp, 10 predicted proteins | sample EPASupsiteSAE347_FD_187267 | JGI IMG/M metagenome (GOLD analysis project Ga0209749, IMG submission 187267) | Bioremediated contaminated groundwater from EPA Superfund site, New Mexico - Sample SAE3-47 (SPAdes) (version 2) | ecosystem: Environmental > Aquatic > Deep subsurface > Groundwater >... | reverse complement strand
AAGGGCCTCTTTATCCATTTAGGCACATAGGGAGTATACGAGTATGGTGAGTAGACAAAAGCGAATCCTATTTATTGCAATCTTAATTCTTTTTTCCACATTTTATTCATATGCCGAACAGCAAAGTATTTTGCGTGTCACTTTTCTCGATGTGGGGCAAGGAGATGCGATTGTAATTCGTACAAACGAGAAAACCATTCTTCTTGATGCCGGAGATGATAGAGCAAACGCTGCAAATGCAGTAATCATTCCATATTGCAAGAAAGAAGGAATTAAAAAATTTGATTCATGTATTATATCTCATCCTCATCGCGATCACTTCGGCGGTTATCTTGACCTTTTGCAAGCGGTATCGATCGGGGAATTTGTTTATTCGAGCGATAACTCAAGCGTGGGTGATGCCGAAGAGAGCAGTGGGGACGACATTCTCTATAATAAAATGAAGGATATGATTATCGCAAAAGGTATTCCGTATAATAAAGCCGTCTTAGGGCAAAAATTTGATTGGGGAAAAAATGTAAAAGTCGAATTGTTTCATGCTGAAGAAGCCGCAAGAAGGGCTTCCGATGCTCTGAAAATATCCGCAAATGAACACTCACTGATCATAAAAGCAACTCTCGGGCAAATCAGTTATCTTTTTACCGGAGATGCGGAAAAAGGTGCGGAATCAAAGGCCATTGCTGATTTCAAAGAAAAATTGAATTGTACCGTGCTGAAAGCCGGACATCACGGGAGCAAGACGTCGTCAGGTTATCCCTTCATGGATATAACAAAACCTGAATACGGAATTATTTCCGTTGGAGCTCACAATTCATTCGGTCATCCCAATAAAGAGACGTTGGATAAATACGCTTTCTATAAAATGAAAGTTTTTCGGACCGACCAAGATGGAATAGTCGATAGTTATACCGACGGGAAAACGATTCACTTTACGAGCAATCAAAGTGCCCTGGAATTTACGCAACCGCCTCAGGTTATTTCCATGACCGCAAACTCGGCGACAATTCAATGGGTTACAAACAAACCGGCGAATACAAAAGTTAAATACGGTGTCGAAGATCTATCTTTTGTAAAAGACATTGATAATGCCGTTACGATTCATACGGTAACTCTAACGGGCTTGAAACCCAAGACGACTTATAAATTTCAGGTATCTTCTCAGGATATCAGGCAACCTGATCAAGTTGTTTCATCCGATGGTTCAATAACTACTCCGCCTGGTAATGGAAAACCATTGCCGAAAATATCCACCATGCTTACGAATTTTGCGAAAATCTATATGAAAAAGCCTTTCCAGGTGAATGTGACTGTTGTAAATCCTGATACTGAGCCGGTTGGTGATATATCAGTGATTCTTTATCATACGGCCATGGCTGATGAAAATATGCTTGGGCAACAAACATTTTCCCAAATTCCTGCTTCGGGGCAAATAACTCCCGAATTTCCGGCAGAAATATCCTGGCAAGGAAAGATCGAACTTATTGCGGTTCTCTTAAAAGGTAAAACGATAATAGATACATCGTCCATTAATATAGATGTTGAACCGAAGTTGTTCTTGGTTGATTGTGCTCACGGAAACATCGATTATTACACCGGTAAATTCGCCGGAATGAAAATGGATTTATATCAAAACCTTGGTTACACCGTTAAAAGCATTTCGAAACCTTTTACCGCGGAAATATTAAAAGATGCTTTCATCGTGGCGATTCCGGATTGTAAACAAGCATTTGAAGCTCCTGAACTGGCAGCGCTTAAAGAGTTCTCGACTAATGGCGGTTCCCTTTTATTATTCTCCCGGTCTGATTACAAAAATTACAGTAATCCTGCCGTATTGAATGAAGTTCTCAAATCGATCGGAAGTACAATACGATTTAATGACGACGAAGTGGGTGATCCGACCAACAATATCGGCTATCCGTGGGGTGCATGGATTAGGATATTTCCTTCGGATGTTGTTCAAGGTGTAACGACTCTCTTAATCAGGAATTGTTGTTCATTGATTAACAGCAAAGAGACAGGATTAACAGCCTCCAAGAATCTCAAATTATTTGCCGTGGGAGATGATGATGCCTTTAATATCGATGGTGATGGGAAGAGCGATGCCTGGATATATGCTTCACACACACCCAAGCTTCCGATTCCAATCGCGGCGGGTGAAGATCTTGGTAACGGTAAGGTGGCATGTTTTGGTGAATCGTTTTACGATGACAAACTTTATGCTCCGAATAACCAAATTCAGACACCCCAATTCAATAGATGTGTAGTCTCATGGTTGGGGGCGGCAAAAGATAAGGATTTGAGAGAATTATTGTCTTATGTGGCTGAGTTGGATCTTATTGATGACGCGGAAGCTCGTGCTATGCGTTTTGAGGGGCTCAAATCCCGGATTTCCGTTTCCGTGAACGAATATCTGGTGCAAGGCCAAGCTGTATTGATCAAAGATGCATTTACCGGATTTCAGGGAAAGGCCATAGAAGACATAAAGATTCAAGTTCGTGAAGCGATTCAATTTAAAGTGCTTCACGGTGAATTACCATCTGAAAGTACATCTATTCTCGAAGATCTGTAAGTGGATTTAAGGCATTGTTAGCAAATTAGTGTAACCATTATTGATAGTTGCAAAATGAAAGCCGGTTTTCGGATACCCGAAAAAGCGCGCCATCCGGGCGCATTTCGTGTATCTACGCCATCCCTGGGCGATATAGAGCGGAATTCGGCGCTAGAGCTGTAATCATCAGAGCTTAAGTAGTTTTCGAAAGGCAGAACTCAATAATAGGTTCAAATCAAGCGGATAATTTTCGGTTACGATATAATAAATGTTGATCTGTTGCAGGTCAATTATCATTTGCTTGAGTCGGCGGCGGTGGTTCTTGTCCGGATTCTTTTGAGGAATTAGGCGAAACATTATCAGCAATCGTGGGTGGGGCTGCAATTTGCGGCGTAGCGGTGGATTCCAAACTTTCTTGTTTATCGACTATCGGGGGGGTGACATCTTGAGCCTTGGAGGCTTCAGATTTGGATTCCAGGACGAAGTTCGTGAGCATGCGCTTAAGTTCTTCCGACACCAATGTCAGATGTTTCGTAACCTTAGCCATTTCATTGATATTGTCCTTTTGCTTTTTAATGGAATCAAGAACCTGATCAACTTCAGTGGTCGTTGTTTTCGTGGTTAGGGACAGATTTTCGATGGCACTGCTGACGGAATCAATATTTTTACTTTGTTCCGAACTGGACTTGCTGATATCTTGAACCTGTACATTTACGCTTTCCGATGCCATGCCGATTTCGTCCAAAAGTGCTCCGGCGCGATTGATAATAGAGACGCCTTCCTGAACTTTTTCCTTGCCTTGCGTCATTTCTTCGACGGCTTTGTTGGTTTTGTGTTGAATTTCACCGATTAGTGCACCAATCTCTTCCGCGGCTTTCGCACTTTGTTCGGCGAGTTTTTTTACGTTTCCGGCAACTACGACGAAGCCTTTTCCTTGCTCGCCGGCTCTAGCCGCTTCAATTGCGGCGTTCAAAGCCAGAAGGTTTGTTTGTCTGGAGATCGCGGTGATTGTCAAAACTATTTTTCCGATGCGTCGAGATTGAGCTTTCAGTTCTTCCAATACTCTGGAAGAATCTCCAACCGCTCTTTCAATTCCCTTAATGGTTGTTGAAGCTTCCCTTACGGATTCCATTCCTTGCGTAGCTTTCATTCTATTTTGTACCGATTCCTCATAGGCACGGCTTGACCTCTTGGCGACCACTTGTGCATTCGCCGAAATTTCTTCGATGGAAGCCGCGGTTTTTTCCAGAGTTAACGATGATTCTCGCGTAGCTTTCGTAATTCTTTGTGTGTTGCCGAGTATTTTTTGTATGGCTTCGTTTGCTTTGGAATTTGCTTCGGCAATTTGATTTGCCATGGAAAACAAGCGATCGATAACATCCTGGATTTGCAAAAGCAATCTTTGTATATATGAAATGAACTTGTTGAAACGTTCCGATACTTCAGCTACTTCGTCCTTGCCTTCAATGAAAATTCGCTTGGTCAAATCGCCTCGACCTCTTGAAATTTCATCCAAGCCTCCGGATACTGCACCAATAGATCTGACAACACCTTTAATGACGATCATTGTAATAACCGTCATTGAAACTAAGCCGAAAATTATGAGAAACATTGAAAAATCCTGTGCTTTATCAAGAGCCCCCATCATTTTGCGGGTATTCAGTATGGTAAGTAAAACCCATGATGTATCTCGAATTGGAACCGCCGAGATGAATATATTCGCGTTGGAACCGCCTAAAAATTTGTTGAATGATGTACTCCCCTGATTTATTTTTTCGGCAACGTCCTGTATCTCAACATCTCCTGAATTTACATAGATGTTTTTTTGGGGATCCAAAATCATTTCAGACTGAGAATGGGCAATAAAACAGCCGTTTTGAGTTTTATCGTACGTAACGATGGAAGTTTTCCCACCGACTCCATCGAGGACTTCGGGAATGGAATTCATGATTTTTTCCAAGTTGATTCTCAACAGCAAGGCTCCTAATATTTTTCCGTCTGATTTTATCGGCGCACCGATATATATGCTTCTGTGATTTTGGTCGTTATCGGAAATAAGGATAACCGGAGATTGATACACGGTTTCAGACGAAAAGCTCGCTATTTGCATATCAGGAAGAAAAGCTTCAAACGGCGCGGAAGCGATGGGTAAGAAAATACCGTTTTTTCCGACCCTTAAAAGGATTTTTGAATTCTCAGCAACTATAGCAATTTCCTCAATAACGATTTCTTCTTCCCCGTGAGGTGTTGTTAATCCGGAAAAAGAGGGAATAATGGCGCGTTGCCATTGATTGATGACATCCATGGAATCCGGTTTTTGTATTTTCCAGGAAAGAAATTGAATGGTTGCTTCCAAATTCGCCAGATATTTGGATATTATTACCTGGTTATTCATGAATTGTGACATTCTGTTGGATTCGGATCGAACGAGATTTTGGATGGATAGAGGAATCTGTGATTGCACCGTCTCTCTGATCTTACTGGAACTAAATAGGTTTAAAGCGAGCAAAACAACGGAAACGAGAGCCATGGTAATGGCCAGTCTCGTTTTTATTTTAAGGTTGGCAATGATATTCAATTTTTCAAACCGTGCTCACAAATCAATCGTCATGGAATTCTGATTGTTTCGCCCGCTTTAAGTTGGCGTTTCTTTCCGAAATTATTTAATTCTCGCAATTCGGCAACTTTCACCTTGAACTTACCTGCGATCGAAGCTACCGTATCACCCTTTTTTGTTTTGTAGGGCCGACTTCTGGCAAGAACTTTTGCCCTTCGTTCTTTGGCAATGCGTTGTTTTTCGGCTTGGGCTCGTTTTGCCGCCTCTACCTGTTGAAAATACTGAAAATAGGAAACATCATATCCTTCCTGGATTTTACCTTCGAGGAAATCTCTGACGCCGGAGTAGATTGCTTGGCTAAGCCTTTTTTGCGCTTCAGCATTTTTGAGAATGGCAGCGTCATTGGGGTTGGACATATAACCCAATTCGACGAGAATTGAGGGCATGGCCATCGAGTGCAGAACTTTGAAGCCGGCGCGTTTTACTCCGCGCAAATATAAACCTGGAACTGCTCGAGCCATTCTGGCACCGACCTTTTCGGCAAGTTGGCGACTTTTGAACATCGTTGAGGCTTGCTTTTGAACTATGTCACTCTTTGCGGCTCGGCCGCTAATTTGTGAGGTTGCTACTCCTCCGACTGCGTCTTGTTGGTTCTCGCTTTCCGCAACCAAGCGCTCAGCTTCTCCTACGGCACCGTGCGGAGACTCGAAATATACTTCGATCCCTTGGATGGCGCGCTTTCTGTTGTAGTTTGCATGAATGCTGACAAAAACATCAGCGGTAAGGTGTTCCGCGATTTGGCTTCGGCGATTCAGGGGAATGATATAATCGCCGGTTCGCGTCATAACAGCTCGGTAATGCGGGTCCTGGTCAAAATATGATTTGAGCAGAGTTCCCATGCCAAGGACATAATTCTTTTCAATTATTCCATCGTGTCTGGCACCCGGGTCTTCCCCGCCATGACCAGGATCAATGACCACTATTTTAACATTTCCCGCCTTTAATCGATTAACTTCCAATCGTTCCTGCGCTCGTCTGGCTTCTTGGGCTCTAAGAGGTTCCTGAAGAAAGATCACGATACGGCTGGGTTTTGAGGGATTTTTCGGCAGGACAAAAGTCTGCTGGATTACTCCGTTGCCGGGTTTGAATAAAATACGAACAGCTCCTCGAATTCGCTCTTGTACAGTAAGATATTGAAGGAATAGATTGTTCAAGGGATAATTTTGTCGACCGGGTCTAAAAGAACATCCTTCGACGTCAAAGAATGCCGTTCCATCGCTAAGATTACCGATTGGTGAGACTTTCGGCGTATCGCTGAGATCTATGACCACCTGAGCTTCCTCAGGACTTTGCCAAAAACGTATGTCCGTAATTCTACACTGATCTGCAAAAACACGGCTTTGCATGAGCATAAAAACGACACAAATAAAGATGCAACGCCTCATTGCGAACCCGGTGAAGATATTGTTGTTCGTTTCCATTAAGTATGAGACTCCTGATTATCACCGTTGAATTTTAATAATTTAGCTGGAAGTATATCAGAGAAAAATCGAACCCGAAAGGGAGCATCCTGAAATGGCGCAGTAAATCGAAAAAAACCATTATCGGATTTTAATAAATTGTTTGCTTCGATATTTTTCATTTTATGAGTAATAGCCGGTTCTTTACATGAAATTCGTCGACCATTGCAGCAAAAATATTGAGGTAATTTTTATATAAATATTTTCGATATTATTGCGCAAAGAGTATTTCAGAATGATCGGTTGAGGGAAATTGCTTCACTGAGCCGGCGTATGTATTCTTTGCGCGGGATTTCGTATGCACCTGTTCGTCTTGTATGAGGAGTCGGAACCTGCGAGTCGAATAATATGAATCCTTTTTCACGAAGTCGGCAAAAAAGATGGAATAGCGCAACATTGGAGGCATTGGATTCAGTGTGAAACATCGATTCCCCGGCAAAAAAACCGCCTATCGATACTCCATACACCCCTCCCGCGAGTTTGTTGCCAAGCCAGGCTTCAACGCTTTGAGCATAACCGAGTTCATGCAGCCGCGTATATGCCTCTATGAATTCAGCGCTGATCCAAGTATCCCGGCGCTTAGGAGAAGGATGCGCGCAACCTTCCATGACATCGCGAAAAGATTTGTTGAAAGAGATCGTGAATTTATTACCGTCGATAATTCTACGTAAACGATGGGAAACGTATAATCCGCCAAGATCGAAAATCGTCCTCGGATTGGGCGACCACCAAGTGATGGGATCTACCGACCAGGGGAAAATGCCGCTACTGTACGCCAGCAATAAAGTTCCAGGAGAAAGATTTCCCCCGACGGCCAACAAACCGTCTTTGTCGGCGCTTTCAGGTGAAGGAAATCTGACATTGGTTCGAAAAATATGTTCGGAATTCATGTCTAAAATTCTCAAAAGAATTATTTGTCTTCATTTCTCAAATTCATTAAAGTTTCTCCGGAAAGAAATTATATATGCCGCGAATGTTATAATTCAAATGAAAAAAAGACTTGATCGGTAAATTCTGATATTATTGAACATTCCTTCAAAGGAGCAGAAAATGTCGGAACAGAATGCTAATACGCAAGAGGAAAACGTTCAAAAGCTTTATGAATTTGTCATCACGGAAATGAAAGCCGGTCGCGATAAAAGCGCGATAGTAGACAAGCTTGCGAAATCGGGAGTTGAACAGGAAGAAGCGCAAAAGGTCATAAACCAGATATATGATGATATTGTAGCCGTCGTAAAAAGCGAGAAATTTACTGGTGATCATTTGATAGGCGCTGTTTTAGGCGGAGTTCTGACCGCTCTCTTGGGAGGCTTGCTTTGGGGATTCATCGTCATATCCGCCAACTATGAAATCGGTTATATGGCCTGGGGATTGGGAGGAATAGCCGGTTTTGCAGTCGTGAAATGTTCCGGTGGTCGAAAAGGTCTTGTTCCCCAAGTAATTGCGACTGTTTCCAGTTTGGCGGGAATTTTGATCGGAAAATATTTTACTTTTCATCATTTTTTCGTAAAAGAAGTTGAAAAATTGTATGGAGTTGATGCAGCCAATAAATTCGGTTTTTTTTCGCCCGAAACAATGAAAAGTTTTTTTAATGCGCTTTCCTCCATGCTTTCAGGCCATGATGCGTTATGGGTTATTCTTGCCGTCGTAACCGCATGGAGCATACCAAAAGCCGTCGGAATAAATATTCCCGATCGTAATTAATCAGATCTTTGTTTTCGTCGCCTGAGAGGTGAGAACGATAATGTCGGTGACGATATAAGTGCCGGCCATTTTCTGTGATTGGAGAAGCTGCACCTTCAGCGTGAGAACGATAATGTCGGTGACGATATAAGTGCCGGGGCAATTTTACGAAATTGATGAAATCATTGTTGTGAGCCGATTGTAGGGGGAATTGGCAAGCCGTCGCCGAAGCGTAATCCACCGTGAACTGAATGGAATTTGTCGATTTTTCGTGCGATTGCCCTGATATAGTGCCGAGTTAATTCGTCGAAAGAAGCTTTCGCTCGACAGCCCCGGAAAGATCGAGAGGTAAGGCGAGCGAGCCTAGAAAGACGTGGACTTGTGCTTTGCCGGAGATTCGCAAAATTCCGCCGTTGTTTTTTGAATGGGAGCTTTTTTTCCCTTTTAATTGGTCCAGGACCGATTCAACCATTGCTGAAGTTTGTTTTTGAATTGTTTTGGCAAGAGCGGTTTTAACTTTTATGGAATCGGCTTTCAACCAAACGTCTAGGGATGAACTGGAAAATGCCGGTAACCTTGTTTTCGTGTCGTATTGAAATCCTGTTCCAACTTGTATATTGTTGAAATATACATCATAAGTTAAATTCTCCAAATCGACGGCGATCGGTAAGCCATTGTATATCTTCAATTTAACCTTGAATCGGCATTGGTTACCCGTTAGTGATGCCAAATCCAAATCGATTTTTGTGAACGTGATGTTGAATTTGGATTTGATGTATAAGCGAACCTGTTCTCCTTGCAGAGCGATATAAGCTATCGCGATGATTATCAAAATTATGCTTGCAATGAAAAGAGTTCGCAGTATTTTATATGCGAAAGAAATAATGCCGGTTCGATTTTTCTTAGCCATAATATGTTTTCACCCCAAAAATAAAACTGCCCCGGCTACAGCTGTCGATGTAACCGGGGCATATTGACTTATGATATTAATCCCATCGGGTATTCAAGCCGCAGGTTACTCCGAAATCATGTCCGTAACCAAAATTGTTGTCCAGCGCCATGGGGAATCCCAGTACTCCTTGCCAGTTTTCATTATAGACCGCCATGCCCAAGAGAATATCGACATTCGCGCCGTCAGGTCCTGAATTCATTTCCCAAGTCGTGCCGTCGATTTCGCTGATCAGCGTGAAATGTTGATTAACGCGATAATCCAGAGCCGTGCGATACATGTAACGAGTAAGACTGTCGCCGGAGTCGTTGGCTACGGCAAGATTGATATGACTGGTCCAACGATCGTTTAAAACTCCGGTGTAGGCCCCGCCGAATTCACCCCATCCATTGCAGGTAGCGTTTGCCGGCCCGATAACTGATCCGACTCTTGTTTTCCCTGAGAAATCATAAAGAGGTTGATGGTAATTGCCTCCCGGGAAACGGCCGGCTATGTGAATTGTTACTGCATGATTTCCGTCATAATTTTTCCAAATCTGATAGCCGAGTCTTACTTCCGGATCGTGAGCTCCGGTTAATGATACCGTCGGTAAACCCCCAGCGGAGAGTGTTGTCTCCCAAGATTGGAAAGGAACTGAGACGTTAGCCATCAATTTATGGCCGGTATAGGCCAGATTTAGAGGAGCAACCCACTGTCTGCCGGTAATTACATTATCCGTACCGTTCAAATATCGATAATTATCATAACGGAAATGGAATCCGAAGTACCACGTATTGATATAGGGAATCAAGGCGGATTCGGTATTAAACAATCCATGCGTTCCTTGAAAGTTTGCGAAGTATGGTGAATATGTGGTCGATTTCAATTCCTCGGGAATTCTATAGCGTTCTTCTCGATAAAGATTTTGTGTTACCGGAGCAACGCCGATTGGAGACGGACCAACCGCCATAGGTGCCGCGCCCATATAAGGCGGGGGTGGAGGCGGTTCGATCGAAGTCTGAGCAGAATAATTCATAGATGAAGGTGGTGGCGGAGGGGTAATCGATTGAGGAAATGCCGCCATTCCTGGGGTGGAGGGTGGAGCAACCGGAGGAGGTTCAATGGAAGGAACAGTCGTTGTTAAACCGGGTGCTGTTTGCATGGCGCCGGCGTCAAAGGAATATGCTCCGGGAGCAGCTTGCGGCATCACAGCTTGCTGATTGGGAGCGGGGTCAGGTGTCGACAAACCGGGAATTACGATGGTTTGTCCGACTATCAACTTATTCGGATCCATTTGCGGATTGCTTTGGGCAATATCCCGCCAGCGTTTGGAAGATCCGAGAAGTTTTTTAGAGATCTTTGCCATCGTATCACCGCGTTGGATTGTGTATGTACCGCCGGTCTGACCGTAATAACTTGCATCGGCGTCCACTTTGGCGGTTGGAACGGTTCCTTTCGCCGCAATTTTCGTTGAAGATGCATTGGGTTTCGTGATTTCCTCTTCCGGTTCCACGGATTCGTACTCTTGAGTAACCGGAGGTTTAAGCGTTTTATTTATTGCCGCTACGATTGCGGCTTTAGTCTTTGCCTTTGCCGCTACGGTTTTGTTGGTTGATTTGGCTTTACCCGTCGATTTCGGCATTTTTACCGGAGGTTCGATAGGTTGCCTATAATCCGCCATTCCGGCGGAAACTATCGCTGCTTGAGCGGAAGCGACCTGCGGGGGAGACCTGAGGAGTTCCGTGGTTTTTGAAGGCGTGACGGCTTTCGTGGTTATTTCGTTATTCGTCACGGTTCCTTCCGGATATTCCTGTGAATGGGCGAACCGCGGAAAGAGCAGAAATGCCGCGGTGAAAATAATCACCACAGCTATTTTTCTTTCCCTGATTAATGTGTTTTGTTCCATTTTGACCTCCGGGTGACTCCAGATTTGGACAGATCAAAGTCGCCAGAATTTTTTCATTTGATTTTTTAGCAATTTGGCGTAATTGTACCAATCCGAATAAGAAATAAGTTCTACCTTTTTTCCTTTATCGACAGGTCCGAGTCGATTGTTGAGCAATAACATCGAGTGCTGGGAAACTGCTTTTGCCATCGCTTTTCCCGGAGTCCCGCCTTCCAGGACGGACAATATCCGCTCGGAACAGTATGATTTTGCGAATTTTTTCAATTCGGTCAACATATATATGAGGCCTTCTTCACTAAGGATCAAATGAGATGCCGGATCGCCGGCCAGCGTATTCGTTCCCCAGGACAAAATGAGAAATTCCGGCTCGAATTGCTTGAGTATCGGAAGAACTATTTCTTGTAAGGCCAACCTATATTCTCTATCTCCGTAACCGGAGGGAAACGGAAGATTAACATTGAAACCCATGCCGGGATTTTCTCCGACATCGGAGTAATGACCGGTACCACATACCGCCGGATATTCGTGAAGAGATATGAAAAGCACATCGCGGCGTTTCCAAAAAATTTCCTGGGTTCCTTTGCCGTGCTCGGCATCGAGATCAATGATGGCGATTCGCTTGAGACCGTATTTCTTCGAGAGATAATGAGCTCCAGCTGCCGCAGGATTAATCAGGCTTCCCATGCCGAAAGATGAAAACCCCGCATGATGTCCGGGCATCGCTGTAAGACAGAATGCCGAGGGAATTATTTCCTCCATTATCGAATCTATTCCGTCGAGGACGCATCCGGCCCCAAAGCGGGCTATTTCAAAAGATTTCTCCATGATGGGCGTATTCGGATCCAGTTGTGATACCTTATAAACGCTACGCCGATGCAGTTCATTCAAATAATCCGGATCATGAATGTCGCGAAGGCGCTTCATGGGAGCGATATCGGCTTCATGCACCTGCAATGGCCAAAGACCGTCTTGAATCAATTGATCTATGATCAATCCAAGTCGGCCGCCTTCTGATGTGGCGGTAAGAGGATCATGCGAAAGCAAGTCAGGGTGAAAAAATATCGCACCCTGAGACGGTGAATTGTCCATTATTTTATGCGGAGAATGCCGTTTTCATCAATATTTTCTCCGGCAACTCCTCGTCGATTTCATACAGAGCATCGAATGTTCGGCTGTTCCTCAAGATTTTGGCCTTTTTTTCCATACTGTTGGAACGCCATTGCAGGAAAGTTTGATGATCAAGGTTATTACCGTGAAAAGAAAATATTTCCATGGCATATTCTCCGTTTTTAAATATGATCCGATAAATTCATCGACACTTATTTGCGCGGAGAAAAGATAATTTTGATAATTCATCAAGGCAATTGCACGAAATTGATGAAATCATTGCCGTGAGCCGAGTGTGGAGGCGATTAGCAAGCCATCGCCGAAGCGTAATCCACCGTTATTGATAATTTGTAATGGTTATTTTCTAACAGGCTCTTATGGTGGAAACTACGATTCCGCCGTTTCTTATTTGAACAACTTTGATCGGTGTTCCCGGGGGAATGAATTCACGTTCGGACATCGCATCGATTTTCTCATCGCCGAAACATACTTTTCCGCATGGCCGCAAGGCGGTTATCGCCAGTCCTTCTTTTCCGATGTAGCCGGACAAATCTTTGATCGCCACATAACCGTCTTCATTACAGATGCGGTGATGAAGAGTGAACCATCGTGCAAGGATTTTTGGAAAAACAAAAATTGTGAAAATTTTCCAAAGAATGATAAGCCCGATTACGGAGATAATGATCCAGTTCATGAATATTTTAAATTAGTAATCAATTTACTTTCTTATTGATAGCCGCAAAATGAAAGCCGGTTTTCGGGTACCCGAAAAAGCGCGCCATCCAGGCACATTTCGGGCATCTACGCCATCTCTGGGCGATATAGAACGGATTAGGCGTCGGCGCCGTAATCCGCCGCGCTTGAAGAGTTTTCGAAAGGCAGGACTCAATAATAATTCACACTAAAGTTTAACACAAGAAGAATCGGGGGATGAGAAATATCTACACAGCAAATTGGTAGATAATATCCTCAAAGAAAATGTCATTGCGAGCGCATTTTGCGAAGCAATCTCTCTCTCGAAATGTAAAAAAGATCGCCACGTCGCTTCGCTCCTCGCGATGACAGAAATGTTGTCAGTCAATTTCATACAGTGTCGAAATATCTGCAAAAAGTCAGGGCAATTGCACGAAATTGATGAAATCTCACGGATAATATAGATTGCTTCGCAATGACGCTTTCCGATGTGTGAAAAATGAATTTGCTCGTTATGAGTACATATAAAGGTTTAAATAAAATAAAACAACTGACGATAGGTTGAAAATGCTGAAACTGCATTTGGAAACGAAGAGCAACTTCACTACGATAAATATAATTAATTGGATACT
>Ga0209749_1002230_pt1 | contig 13591 bp, 11 predicted proteins | sample EPASupsiteSAE347_FD_187267 | JGI IMG/M metagenome (GOLD analysis project Ga0209749, IMG submission 187267) | Bioremediated contaminated groundwater from EPA Superfund site, New Mexico - Sample SAE3-47 (SPAdes) (version 2) | ecosystem: Environmental > Aquatic > Deep subsurface > Groundwater >... | reverse complement strand
GATGGCTTGAAGCCAATCCCGACGACGAGTTCGCGAAAGATGTTCGAGCCAAACTGACCTCGGAACCCGAGCGCTACGCCGCTTACACGCGTGAATACCAGGGCTGGGGTGTGTTCGCGCTGATGCCGCGGTGATGAGAGGATTACCGGGCGACTCAGGAAGATAGAAAATAGGGTCAGCGCCTATTTGTTCGGCGTCTTCACCTGCGCCATCCTGGTGTTCATCTCGTCCTGGTACTCCTCTTCCAGAGGCGCATCGTCTCGGGCATAACCGCCGGTGCGGTCAAGGGGTAGATAAACAAAATAAGCTTTTCGTTGCCTGGAGATAGGGAATATGATAAAATATAGAGGATGGCGATAAAGGACTTATGGTTGTTGAATTTTCAGCAGGAAGCCTTGCCGGCGCGAATACGCGAAAACAATCGTTAGTAAAATGCGCCGTCTGCGGTCGCCGCTACGCGTCGCCGCTGAACCGGAGCGTTATGCATGAAAGGATATAAAAAATGAAAAAACCAAAAGTGATTCTACATAGTTCAATAAGCTTGGATGGTTCAGTTCTTGGGTTTGACGTTGACATGGAAAAACATTACCAAATAGTTGGAAGTTATAAAGCAGATATACATCTTATTGGTTCAAATACAATAGAAGCGGGAATCAAAATGTTTTGCCCAGAGATTCCCAAAGAAGAAAAAAATGATTTTATAAAACCCAAAAGAAATAGAAATTTACCACTATGGATTATTCCAGACACAAAAGGAAAATTAAAAGGATTGCACCATATTTACAGAAGATTCGATTTATGTAGGGATATTGTCGTATTAGTATCGCGAAAAACACCCCAAAACTATCTTAATTATCTGAAAGAACGAAATTACGATTATCATATTGTCGGCGAAAATCACATTGATTACAAGCAAGCCCTGAAGCTCATGGTGAAGCAATATAACGCAAAAAGCGTACTTACGGATACCGGTAAAATATTAAATTGCATTCTGATTAATAATGGGCTGGTTGATGAGATAAGTTTGCTTGTGCACCCTGTTATTGTCGGCAAAAATCAATACACACTATTCAGCCAGGTAAATGGTAATATAAAGCTTGAATTGATTGCCACCAAAAAATTAAGTGATAATAAAATTTGGTTGACCTACAAGGTAAAAAACGTATAACAAGGCATTCCAGCCTATGCCGCCAGCGGAGCGGCTTAATTTTATGTTGGGTGACAAGATATGATGAAATTGAGCGATTTAGGTTTTGATCAATGGTTCGAAGCTCATACTGATGCCTTGCGTCAGGAGGATCACGTCATTGCGCGCGTATCAGCAGTTGATCGCGGCTCGTACCTCATCAAAAATGGGCTCATGGATATTCCCGCTGAACTTGCAGGAAAGTTCTATTTCCGAGTTAAAACCTCTGTTGAATTGCCCTGTGTCGGCGATTGGGTCACCGTGCAATATCACAACGATGAAACTGCGGCAATTATCCATGGAGTCTTTCCAAGAAAAACGTTTTTGCGTCGCAAGTGCGCTGGTGAAAACGTGGATTTCCAGATGATTGCAGCCAACATCAACATCGCTTTCATTGTCCAATCGTGTCATTTTGACTTTAATATGCGAAGAATGGAGCGTTATTTGGTGATGGCAGCCGACGGCGGTGTTGAGCCGATTGTTATTCTTACCAAGACGGACTTGATCTCTCACGATGAACTGGAACAGAAGCTGGCTGCTATCAGGCAGGCCGGCGTTGGAGCCGGAGTCTTTGCGCTCAGCAACTTGACTGGAACCGGATTTTACGAATTTCAACAGGCGTTAATCCCGGGGCAAACATATTGTCTGCTTGGGTCATCGGGAGTGGGCAAAACTACACTTATCAACCGTTTAATTGGGCAGGACACTTTTAACACGAAGGCCGTCAGTGGAACGGGAGAAGGGACACACACGACAGCCCGCCGGCAACTTATCGTCCTTAATCAAGGCTCGATGCTGATTGATACGCCCGGAATGCGGGAGTTGGGCCTTCTCGGTGCCACCAATGGGGTCAACCAGGGTTTTGAAGACATTCTCGAATTTTCCATGGATTGTCGCTATGCAAATTGCAGTCACACTCAGGAACCCGACTGTGCTGTACGGGCTGCAATTACAAATGGTGAGTTGGATGAAGAGCGCTATTTCAGTTATATGAAGCTCAAGAAGGAATCGGAGTTTCATGAGATGTCGTATGTGGACAGACGGAAAAAGGACAAATCGTTCGGACGCTTCATTAAATCGGCAATGAAGCAAATGAAGGACTGAGAGGCGGACACTGAAACGAACTTATGCGCAACCATACTTTACAAATTATCTGATATTTTGCAAAGTATACTTGCGGTTCATGGGGTCAGATATTGCGGTTTTGGTGGGTTCTGATAAATTTAAATCACCTGACTCAATCACCTCTGCGACTATTTACGTAGTCGGGCTTTGCGCCGGGCTTCCATTCCAGGGGTCAGACCTTTACTTCTTGACATAATTAGGGGTTCTCCTTGTATTAATAAGGCCCTCCAGCAGCTCCTCATCGTCCTGGTCCCCCTCTTCCAGAGGCGCATCGTCTCGGGCCTCACCGCCGGCGCGGTCAAGGGGTAAGCAAACAAATTTCGGCAGGCGAGCCCTTGACTGGAGCTTGGCTTTTCTCTATACTTGAGGGAGAAATGCAAGAGTATAAGGAAATGGGGGATTTTATGAAAAGGAGCGTGTTTGAGTTGGGAAAACACTTTTGGCGGGCTTTCAGGTCTTCAGGATTGATTTCCAAATTGTTTCTTTTTGCCCTGCTTATTATACCGCTTTTATTTTCGGTGTCATGCACCTCCGGAGGCAAATCCGGCGGGCAATCTATTTCAGAAACCTCGAAATACCATATACTTGTTGCAAAAAGCGCTGATCTGACTCCCGTTTCAGGCGATGAATACACATTGACCCTTAATGGAGTTGACATCTATGAATACTGGTTCACCCAGGAGGGGGAGACCATAATCAATTCAGGGGTAACATTCGCAAACCAGTTTGTTGCCCGGGGATGGAGTGTACAGTACAATAAAACGACTCCTCCTGCCATGATTATCACCACCGATTCAAATGGAAATGTCATCGGCTACTATCTATCTCTTGCGAACCCGGAACATAACGGCAAAACCGCCCAGTTTACCTTCCCCGCGCGCTGGATCGGAAGTTCAATAGACACGGGATTCAATCCCGGCAGTGAAGTGAAAATCGGCGAACTATACCTGCTGGTAGCCAGGGACGACGTGGAACAAAGTCTTGATGAAAATGGCAACCCCAAAAAACCAGACAGGGAAAAAACCCCTGCATCCACGCCATCTCCGGCTGCTCCAGGCGCTGCCGTTTCACCGGGTCAGGAGGGAATGGATCCCCAAGTGGCCTTTGCCATGACGAATGTTCAATTAGCACAGGCCCTCGGACAGGTTCTTACGAACAGAACCCAGGACATGCAGAATACGCTCAATACGATTAATGGGTATGAAGGCAGCAAGAACCGGATCCGGAACATGAAGGAGGCTCTTGCCAATAATCAAATGCCGAGTCAGGATGATATCGCTTTTCTCAAATCGAACGGACTTCTTTCAGATCCCCTGCCCGCTGACAGGCATGCATGGATGGATGTTCTCAATGCGGCCATGGACAAAATAAACGGGCTGCAGCAGCAGGCTACTGCACGCTCGACGAACGATCAGATGACGATTCAGCATATGATGCAGACCTACAACGTGGCCATCCAGGCGGCTACGAATTTACTGGCGGCCTATGCCCAAACGACGCAAAGTATCGTACGGAATTTAAGATGAAAATAGGGTCTGCGCCTATTTATTCAACTGTCGGCAGCCGAGTATAACGCTGTGTCTGCATAGGAACAAAGGGCACGCAGATGCCAAACAGGAGCTGCGCCATGCAAATTCATAATGCGATCAAGTCTATGCCGCTTTACGTTGACGTGGAGCGTATCTACAAAGAACTGACGGAACTGGGTATCGGCGACGACGAGGAGCTGACGCCCGCACAACTGTTCCCCTTCGACCAGTATCACTACCATGGCACGGACGCGGTGCACGCGGCCGCGCAGTTGCTCGGCCTGGGTCCCGCAAGCCGCGTCCTCGATGTCGGTTCCGGCCTGGGAGGTCCGGCGCGCTACCTGGCCGGCACGACTGGCTGCCACGTCACGGCGCTGGAGCTGCAGGGCGATTTGCACGCGGTCGCTGCCAATCTGACGGCCCGCTGCGGACTCGGGCAGCACATCACCCACGTGTGTGGGGATGCCCTCGCCTGCACGATCCCGGAGGCCAACTTCGACGCTGTCGTCAGTTGGCTCGCCCTCCTCCATATCCCTGAGCGCCCGTGCCTGTTGGAGCGTCTGGCACGCACGCTGCGCCGCGGCGGGCGGCTCTACATCGAGGATCTGTACCGGCGTGCACCGTTCGCCCAGTCCAACATGAACGATGTGCGCCACACCCTGTACGGGGTGACGCTGACGAGTATCGCGGACTACGTACGCGACCTGCAGGAAGCCGGTTTCACCGGGATTGCGGCCACGGATCTGAGCGACGACTGGGAGGCCTTCTGCGGCGCGCGTCTTGCGTCCTGGCGGGCGGACCGCAACCGTCACGTGCGGGTTCATGGCGAACAGATCTATGCCGGGCTAGACTTGTTCTACTCGGTTGTGTCCCGGCTCTTTGCCAGCGGAAGTCTTGGGGGCGTACGCGTGGTCGCCCGCGTGGAATGAGCGCTCACGCCGGAGTATAACGGAAAAAAACGGGTTCGCATCGTCGTTCATCAGAGAAGGGAGATTAAAAGATGAAAACGAGATTTGGAGCAGTCGGACTTTTGGTTGTATTACTGATGGTCAATGCCATCGGCGTATGTGTTGCCGCTCCTGCTGCGGACGCGGAGAGGAATGCCCTCTCCCAACAGCCCACCCCGGACAAGATTTCTTTTAAAGAATCGCAGATGAAAACCATCGGCATCATAGGCGGGGTAAGCTGGGTGTCCTCCTTGGAATATTATCGGTTGATGAACGAGATGGTCAGAGACAAGCTCGGCGGATTGTCTTCCGCAAAGATATTGATGTATTCCATTGATTTTGGGGAGTTTTCAAAACAGGAGCGGCTGGCGGAGCGCGGGGATTGGGTACCCCTCATGAAAATAATGGATGATGCCGCACAAAGGCTGGAAAGGGGCGGTGCGGATTTTATCGTAATAGCATCCAATACGATGAACTCGCTTGCGGAACATATTTCGACAAAGATCAAGATCCCTATCATCAATATAGCCGACGTGACCGGCGCAAAAGTGAAGGAGAAAGGTATAAAAACAGTTGCCTTGCTGGGCACGGCATACACGATGGAACAAAATTTTTACAGGAACATTCTGGAAAATAAATATGGGCTCAAGGTAGTTACTCCCACTAAAGCGGAACGGGTATATATCAACACGGTTATTTTTGATGAATTGTGTGCCGGAAAAATCAATAAGAAATCAAAAGGGCAATTCCTGCAGATCATTGGTCGTCTTGTGAAAGAAGAGGGTGCAGAAGGAGTCATATTGGGATGCACTGAAATCCCGTTGTTGATCAAACAGGCGGATGTAAACATACCGGTTTTCGATACGACGGCGATACATGTGGAGGCGGCGGTAAATTATTCCCTGGGAGACTAAAAGGCGTGTCCGCAAAGGGCATTCAAACGTGGTTGCGGGGCTGTCGCCTTTCCGGCGCCCAAAGGAGCGAATGCAAGCGTCTGTGGCCGTCGCTCTATTCCGCCGTTGGGCTTTATAAATTTCAGCCAAAGCGCGTGAAAAGGTGGTAGCAAATGGCAGTTTGGCAAAATTATCTCGAAGCAGATCCTGCTGAATGGCTTCTTGAACAAAACAACCCATCTGTTCGCTACCTCACACTGACAAACATTTTTAGCAAGAAACAAACTGATCGCGAAGTGAAAAATGCAAAGGCAGCAATTATGAAATCCGGTGTGGTTCCAAGCATTCTCGCCATGCAGAAAGATGATGGATGGAGTAGTCCTGGACGTTTCTATAAAGATAAGTACAAGGGTACAGTCTGGCAATTGATCATACTTGCAGAACATGAGGCCGATGGCAGAGATTTGCGCATAAAGAGTGCCTGTGAATACATCTTAAAGCATTCGCAGGATCCAGAGAGTTTCGGATTCGCTCATATTGAACGGGCGGGTTCCCCTGGTGGAAGACATGGCGAAGTCATCCCTTGCCTGACAGGTAACATGATCTGGAGCTTGTTGAAATTTGGTTACACTAAGGATGAACGTGTTCTTAAAGGTATCGAATGGATCACCAAGTACCAAAAGTTCAATGACGGGAAGTGTAAACTGCCAACGGGTTGGCCCTACGACAGGTATGAAATGTGCTGGGGTAATCATAGCTGCCATATGGGCGTCGTAAAGGCACTGAAGGCTTTATCTGCAGTACCGAAAGAACAGAGAAGCAGAGAAGTTGATAAAACTATAACAGATGCTTGTGAATATATCTTGGCGCACCATATATACAAACGAAGTAATAACCTGAAAAAGATTTCAAAGCCGGGATGGCTGAAGTTGCAATTTCCGCTCATGTATCAGACCGACATCCTTGAGATAGCGGGTATCCTTGTGGACTTAGGTATAAAGGACTCTCGAATGCAGGATGCCATAGATATTATAGTTTCCAAGCAAAATGAAAGTGGTAAATGGAATCTGGAAAATACTTTTAATGGAAGGTTCCTGTTTGATATAGAAGCCAAGGGTAAGCCTGGCAAATGGATAACATATAGAGCGATCAAAGTTCTGAAAGGCTATTATGGATGAAGCCTGACATGCGGTTGAAGCTGACCTCTGGAATTGCATCTTGTAGTGGAGATCGCCTCCCAAGAGCTATCGCCTCTGTTCGTGATCTACTGGGCAGCTTAACCGCGCCGTTACCGGTTTTTAAATGGGAACTCCATCGCATTGCAGGCTTCACGGTAAAGGCCGGACCTGGACACGATTTCGTCTCCGAGCTCAAGGTATCGGTCCGTCGCGCTGTCGTAGGGAGGCCACTCGGGAAGGCCGGGTGCGTTAGGGTCTCCGCTTCGGGCAAAGGCTGTCCAGTAGCCCATCATATCCCGGGAGAGGTCGAGGTCTTTTGCAACATAGCCGGCCTCGGCGCTAAGATTCCCGAAGACGTAAGAGATCTCAACTCCGTGATAGGCGCCGCGCTCCCGGGCCTCTCCGGCGGAGGGCACGCGGGTGAAGTGGTAGAGGAAGGCTCCGGATTTTTTCGTCTCCATGGAGGCGGCAACGAATCTCGCCGGATAGGCGAAGGCCATCACGGTGTAGAGCCTGTTGAAGGCCTCTCCGACTTCCTCAGGGGTGGAAGCGGGGAAGAGCCTGAGCATATCGTCGGCGCTGTCGAGGCACATCTGGCGGATCCAGGATTGGTATTCCTCGACGGACATCCCGGTGACAAAGCGGCTTCCCTCATCGGCGTTGGAGCCGATAATCAGCGGGATGTCGTGCTGGAGGCCGGATGCAAAGCACGCCTGCGTATCGTGGGGGATCACCCAGCCGTCTATGACAGGCTCAAAGCGCAGGCCCCGGTTGAAGGGGCCGGGGTCTGAGTGGGATATCGCAAGGATCTGCTCGGGCGGAACGCTCCGCAGGGCCGCCAGAGTATCGCCGGCTCCGTCGCATCCCAGCAGGCGCGCCAGTTCCACCCCCGTCTCCTCTTCCTCCTCCAGCAGGCCGTCGGCCCAGGGAAGGACGAAGCGGATTCCGAGAGGCCCTCCGCTTTCAGCGATGGCACGGTGAAAGAGGCCCGAGGCCAGGGGGCTCACCATGAGTTTGCAGATAGAGATGCCGCCGGCGGATTCCCCGAAGGCCGTCACGCAGTCCGGATCGCCTCCGAAGAAGGCGATATTCCTCTTGACCCAGCGAAGCGCCTGGAGCTGGTCCAGGAGGCCGTAATTACCCGAGACGCCGCGGGGCGACTCCCGCGAAAGGAGGGGATGGGCCAGGAAACCCAGGGGGCCTTGGCGGTAGTTGAAGGTGACCACGACAATGCCCTGGCGGGCGAGATTTTCTCCCTTACCTCCCCCGTGAAGATAGACCATGACCGGCAGTCGGTCCTCCGGGCTTAAAGCCGGGGTCCAGACGTTCAGCGAAAGGCAGTCCTCACTCGTCTTCCGGGGCTTGTTGCCCCAGTCCGGGGCGGGGCAGGAGGGGCCGAACGAGGTGCAGTCGCGCACTCCTTCCCAGGAGCCTGCCGGCTGAGGCGGCCTCCACCTGAGATCGCCGGAGGGAGGCAGGGCGTAGGGAATTCCCTTGAAGACCCGGATTGGAGGATCGGTTTTTATCCAGGTACCCCGGATGAGGCCTGTTTCGATGCGGAGCGGCTCGGTTAAAACATCAGGGGGGCTCTTCGACACGTTCATCCCTCACTTCTAAAGGCCATCAGCCCTTCCATTGACCTTTCCTCAGACAGCGGCTATAATTTCTGCATATGGCCGGCAAAATACTTCCCCGGAAATATTTCTGGCTGCTTTTCAGCATTGTCTTCGCTGGATTCATTTATCAATTGGACAGTTGTATTGTTAACATCTCCATGCCCACTCTCGCCCGCTTCTTTCATGTCGGCACCGGCGATATATCTTTTGTCGTTCTCTCCTACCTCCTGGTCGTCTCCAGCACTCTGCTGCTCTTCGGCAAGCTGGTAGATCGGGCCGGGGCCAGGAAGGTATTCCTTTCGGGTTACGTTCTTTTCACCGCGGGGACTTTCCTGTGCGGCGTCTCTCCAAGTCTGCCTTTTCTGGTGGTTTCCCGCTGTGTCCAGGGATTGGGCGGGGCCATGCTCCTGACCTCGGCCTTCGCCGGGGTTCCCCGCTTCATGCCGCCGGAGATCGCCGGGTGGGCGTTCGGTATTCTGAGCACGGCCTCGGGGCTGGGGCTGACACTGGGAGGCCCGCTCGGGGGCTTCATCAGCGCTCTTCTCTCATGGCGGTGGATCTTTCTGGTGCAGGTTCCCTTCGGAATTATGGCCTTCTTCATCGCCTGGAAAGTTATCCCCAGGGAAAGTCCTGTGGCGGAAGAGATCAAGAAGGGAGAAAGACGGCCGCCCTTCGACGTCCCGGGAGCGGTGCTTAGTTTTCTGGGGCTCCTGGCAATGGTCTACGCCTTGAGCATGGGGCAGGAAACAGGATGGTCGTCGCCCGTGATTGTATCCTGTTTGGTCCTTTCCGCGGTTTCCCTGGGCGGGATGCTTCTCTGGGAAAGAAAGTGCCCGGATCCGCTTTTACACCTGGACATGTTCAAAAAAATGGAGTTTACCTTTCCCATTCTCGGGCGTTTTCTCGGGTCGCTGGCCTCGGGGGGCATCCTGTTTCTCTTGCCTTTTTACCTGGAGCTGGTGAAGGGCCTGGGCACCGGGCAGTCCGGACTGATGATATCTATCTACTCTATAGTACTGGTGGCCGTCGCTCCTTTCTCGGGGCGCATCTCCGACAAGTGGCCTCCCCGCCTGATAAGTGCTCTCGCGATGCTCTCCGCCTCCGCTGCAAGTCTCTTGTTTGCCTTCACCCTGGAGTTTCCAACTCTTTCCTGGGTGGCCCTTTTTCTATTCTGGGCGGCCCTCTCCTACGGATTTTTCTACCCGCCCAACAACTGCCTCGTCATGCGGGCCGTGCCCCGGGAGAAGCTGGGAATCGCCTCCGGAATTCTGGCGGCCACCTGGACTCTGGGGCTTTCTCTGGGAGTTTCGGTCTTTGAGAGTGTATTTGAGGCCGGGATGACGGCAGCCGGCGCCTCTCCGGGCTTACACTCATTTGCCGGGGCCGGTTTCCAGGCGCTCCTCTCCGGTTTCCGTCCTGCGTATGCCTTAGGCGCGGTGATCTGCGCCCTGGCCATGATCTTCTGCCTTAAATCAGTCTCCCCGGAGGCCAGGTCCTGAAGCTGGAATTTCAGGGTCAGACCTTGACTTCATGCTCTAATTTTTATTCCTTCCGGGGGCGAGTTCGCTTTTTGCCGGGCGGTTGCTGCAAGACCTCACAGGGAGTTCAGGATGGAGCGGGCCAGAGGATCCCGAAGTTTTTTCAGGAGGGCCTCCCGGCTTTCCGGGGCCCGGTCAAGGGCCACGATGGGCTTGAAGCGATCCAGGATGAGTTTAAAATCATCGATAAAGACTGGGGAGACCCAAAGCAGGTTATCCGGTTTTTTCTTCTCTTCAGGCCAGGAGAGACAGAGGGCGGCGTAACCTTTCTCTCCAATGAGGAAATAATTATTCTCCGATAGAAAGGCCTCCGCTCCGAGAGCCGCGTATTTCTTCATGAGTTCCCGTGCCAGCGGGGTTTTCTTTTTGAAGGGACTTTCCAGGCCCAGAAGCCAGGTCGAGCCGGGCTCGCATATGAAGGGAGGGCCGGTCAGGCCTTCCACCAGGGTCATCAGGTATGAAATATAGAGGACATTTTCTATGTCGTGGATGGGGCCTGTTTTTTCTTTCAGTTCAAGGCGGGCCAGAGTCAGGCCCGTGGCTATCTTCGAGTAGGACGGAAGCTCCTCCGGAACGAGGCCGCTTTTGAGGCGGACGGGTTTCGCGCCCTTTGGAACTATGATGACCGCAAAGGAAACGCCGCCTTCCCGGATGGCGCTGACGAAGATTCGGACGACCTGCTCCCGCGTCTCCCGCCGCATGTTGCGGCCGGCCTCTTCGGGATTCCGCTCCAAATCGCGGGCCATCCACTCCACCAGGGGATCGGAACAGGTGAGGGCCCCGCTTCTTGAGGTTTCGATGAGCTTCTGCACCTCCGTCAGAGCGGCCTCATTCCCGCGCTTCATCGTCTCAATGGCCTGGGAGGCGCGGTTCAGGATGAAGAGGAGGAGGTAGGGGCGAAGGGGTGTCTGGGGATGTTTTTTAAGAAACTCCTGAGCAAAACGGGCCTCTTCCAGCGGGGGGTCGCTAAGGCCCTCCCACTCGTAGAAGAGACGGGCCTTGGCGGCAGAGTCGGCCGCCAATTGTTCGATGTTTTTGGCCGATATGAGGGAGACGATTCCCTGTTCAAGGGAGGCTCTTTTTCGGGCCAGCCAGAGCTCCGGGCCTTTGGGGATCCCGGAGGCCGGGAGGCGGGATCGGAAGTTCAGGCTCCGCCGGACATACTCGCGTATTCGTTTCTTAATGCCGCCTGGGAAGCTTTCAAGTGGCAGGCTGGACGGAGCGTACTCGGGAATGTGCGGGTAGAACAAAGACTTGTAGAGCAGGCCGTGGAAATCGAAGGCGAAAGGTTCTTCCGCTGAGGCTCCGGCGGGCGTTAAATACGTGATAAGGAACAACAGGGACAGCAGGAGTATAATCTTTTTCATAGATCCGGCCCCGCCTACTTTGGACCCGCCTGCTTGAAGTATTTGCAGTTTTTCACGACTTCGCAGACCTCGTCGATCTCTTCCTTCTCGGTCAGCCCCACGGTCACGGCGTGAACCCGCTCCAGGACAAAGGGCAGGGCCTCAGCCGGTTTTATGGCTCCGGCGCCGAGAGTCTTCATTCCGACCAGGAATTTGTCGGTTGACGAGATGGCCTGCAGGGTGGAGGGAAGATCCGGGTGAACATGGATGCCCCTCTTGTTGAAGGCCACGAGGTAGGCACCCAGGTTCAGCTTCATTTTTTCCAGCATGGGAATGGTGAATCCGCCTTTGTGAGTTGATACGCCCGGAATAATGCCGAGGGATCGGGTTTTTTGAATAAATTCCCGGATGAGTGTTCTGGGCGCCTCGTCGGCATAATGGGCGTGCAGAAAGACGGCCACGGTGTCGAGCTTGGCGATCCATTTCCACTGAATTTCCCAGTTGTCCGGCATGAGCGTCACCAGGACGGGGAAACGGGAACCCACCTTCTCATAGGCCAGGAGGGCCGCACGGACGATGGGCTCCAGAAGGCAGAGGTGGGCGCCCGGAAAGCCCTTCTGAACGAAGTAGGCAAAAAGGTCTGCCATATTTTCAGGGTGCTCAAAGAAGCGCTTGCGGTAGCCGTCCGCCTTCTCACGAAACTGTCCCGCGCCCATGAAGGGGGAGGTTCCGATGAGCAGCTTCGGGATGGTGCGTTCCCCGAGCTTGACCTCTAAGTTCTCCACCCCTCCTTTTTCGCCGGTCGTTCCCGAAGTTCCTTGCGGGCGCGGGAGTAGGAATTATTTCAACTAAATAGAACCATATTTAAGACCAGTCTTGCCTCTATCGGGCAAGAAGGCGCTTAAGCCTGTTTATCGGGGAGGTGGTCGGTTTGTCCGGCGGGAAAATCGCGGGATTCATCGTATCGGGGATCTTGATTTTTTTCGGGGTCCTCTTCCTGTGGTCGGCCTTTGCCCCGGAAGCGGCCGACCGCCAGTGGGGAAGACTCCTCACCGGGATCATCCTCGTCCTCATCGGGATGGGAATCATCCTCCTTATCCGTATGCGGGACCCGCAGAAAATAACCTATGTCCAGCAGGTGGAAGTGACGGGTGACCGCAAGATAGAGGAGATGAAGTGTAAAAACTGCGGCTCCCCCCTCGACGAGAAGAATCTCAAGGTGCTGGACGCCGCCGTCACCGTGACCTGCCCGGCCTGCGGCTCCGTCTATGAATTAAAGGAGGAGCCGAGATGGTAAGTTTAAAACGATCCGCCCTTCTCCTCTTTCTCCTCCTCTGCCTGGCGCAGGGTGTTTCGGCGGCCGACTATCGCTTCACTCTTCCGAAGGAGCTGGCCCGGGTCCTCATCAATTCTGATGGCTCGGCCAGGATTGAATACGAGCTTTCATTCTCCTGCGATCCCGGCGGAAAGCCTATTGATATAGTGGACATCGGGATGCCCAACGCCTCCTACCGGCTAAACGCGGCCTCCGCCACGGTGGACGGGGTGCGGGTCCTCGCCGTCAAGCCCTCCGAGTACGTGAAACCCGGCGTTGAACTCCACCTGGGAACTGAAACCATCCAGCCGGGCACTTCCGCTTCCATTCGCTTTTCCATCCTGGTGGAAAAGATGGTCTATCGGGATTCGAAAGACGCCGCCCTGGCCAGCGTGGAGTTTTCCCCCACCTGGTACGGAAGCGCTTACGTCCACGGCACGACGCGGCAGGAAGTGGACTTCTACTTCCCTCCCGGCGCCAAGGGAGATGAAGTGCGCTACCACCGGGAGAAGTTCAGCGCTTCCGGTCTGCGCGATGGAAGGGTTGTCTATGCCTTCATCCGGGAGGCCGATCCCAGCCGCCGGTATCTCTACGGGGTCTCTTTCCCGAAAAAATACGTCACGAAAGTCTGGGGGCCGGCCGTAAAAATCACGAAGGAAATGCTGATCTCGGGCGTCCTTCTGATCCTGGGACTCCTTCTTTTCCTGGGCCTTTATTTCCACGGGAGCGGCCGCAAACGGGAGAGCCGGATCGTATTTTCCATCCTTCTCTGGATCATTTTTATCGCAGTCGCCGTCCCGCTTGTCATCATGTTTTTCCTGGCCGGACCCGGCGCGGGCATCTTTTTTCTCTTCGCGGCTTTTGCCGTAATGAGCTCCATTCAGCAGCGCCGGAGAAAAATGAAATACCTCCCGCCAG
>Ga0209749_1002229_pt1 | contig 13609 bp, 11 predicted proteins | sample EPASupsiteSAE347_FD_187267 | JGI IMG/M metagenome (GOLD analysis project Ga0209749, IMG submission 187267) | Bioremediated contaminated groundwater from EPA Superfund site, New Mexico - Sample SAE3-47 (SPAdes) (version 2) | ecosystem: Environmental > Aquatic > Deep subsurface > Groundwater >... | reverse complement strand
TCATGCTATGCAAAAATGTATCGAGAAAGCCCGCACCGGTTATATGTGTTTCGCGGCGATCCGCAATTCCAATCATTACGGGATTGCCGGTTACTATGTTTTAATGGCTTTAGCCGAAGGGATGATCGGCATTTCGCTGACAAATACAACCCCTTTGGTAGTGCCGACTTTCGGGCGGAATGTCACGATCGGCACGAATCCGATCGCGGTCGGATTTCCCGGTAAAAACGAGCGCCCGTTTTTACTGGATATGGCAACCTCTACAGTTTCGCGCGGAAAGCTGGAGGTCTATGCCCGAAAAGAGCAGCCAATTCCCGATTGCTGGGCTTGTGATCAGGCCGGCCAACCTTCGACCGACGCGGCGGCTCTGCTTGAGAATATGATTAAACGGCAGGGCGGCGGATTATTGCCATTGGGCGGTGGCAGCGAGCTGACCGGCGGCCATAAAGGCTACTGTCTGAGTGCGATGGTCGACATTTTCTGCGGCGGATTGTCGGCCGGAATGGTCGGACCGCAGGTTGCCAGGAACGATAATGCCCCTGCTGGTGTAACTCATTTTATCGGGGCCATCAATCCATCCGCCTTTCTCGGAGCGGATTCACTCGGGGAAAATATCGATGAATATATCCGGATCTTGAAAAAAGCCGATAAAGCCGAAGGGCAGGACCAGATTTATGTCGCGGGTGAGAAGGAATATATAGCCGCAGAAAAATATCAGAAATTTGTACCGTTGCAGAAAAAAGTATTTCAGACTTTAAATGAAATCGGTGACGCAATCGGAATATCTTTAGCTGAATTATAAACAGGAAAGGAAATATTGTGAGTACTCAGAACGTTGATCTTGAATTCGCCAGACTAGGTGCTAATACTTTGCGCTTGCTGGCCGTGGATGGCGTGCAGAAGGCTAATTCCGGACACCCCGGGATGCCAATGGGCATGGCGGATGTCGCCTACGTGTTGTGGAGCCAGTACCTGGAACATAACCCCGCCGATCCGCACTGGGCAAACCGCGATCGGTTTATCCTTTCGGCCGGACACGGGTCGATGTTGCTGTACTCATTACTGCATTTGAGCGGTTTTGCTGTGACGCTCGATGACTTAAAGCAATTCCGGCAATGGGGCTCGCGGACCCCGGGACATCCCGAATACGGCTGTCTGCCGGGCGTCGAAACGACTACCGGACCGCTGGGTCAGGGCTTTGCGACCGGCGTAGGCATGGCGATCGCCGCCAAAATGACCGCCAGCCAGTACAACACGCCGGAATTTCCGATATTCGGGACTCACAAAATTTTTGGAATCGTCAGCGACGGCGACCTGATGGAAGGTCTGTCGCATGAAGCCGCTTCGTTGGCCGGTCACCTGAAACTTGGCAATATCGTCTATTTTTACGACGATAACCACATTACCATTGAAGGAAAAACCGACCTGGCTTTCTCGGAATCGGTCGCCAAACGTTTCGAGGCTTACGATTGGTATGTCATCAAGATTGATGGCCACGATTATTACGAAATCGGCGATGCGCTGGACGAAGCCCTGGCCGAAACAGATCGGCCCAAACTGATTATTGCGCATACGCATATCGGTTTCGGCAGTCCCAATAAGCACGATACCTCGGAATGCCACGGTGCGCCTCTGGGAGAGGAGGAAGTCAAAGCCACCAAGATTAATCTGGGCTGGGAGGAAGAGGTCAGTTTTTACGTGCCGGAAGAGGTTCGCGCAATATTTGCGGAACGCCGCGCAATTCTGGAAAAGAAGTACGAACAATGGCAGGTTAATTACCGGCAATGGCGTACGAAAAATCCCGAACTGGCCCAAAAATGGGATGCTGCCCAAAATCAGATCCTTTCGCCGGTTCAGCAGGAAGAAGTGATCAAAGCCATCCCGGCCGAGGCCATGGCGACGCGCGCCAGTTCCGGCAAAATCATGCAAAAAATCGCCCAACTCCTGCCGAGTTTCTGCGGCGGATCGGCCGATCTGGCGCCCTCGACCAGTACTTTTCTGAAAGGCCTGGCGGAGATCGCGCCGGATCATTTCGAAGGCCGGAATTTCCATTTTGGCATCCGCGAACACGCCATGGGCGCGATCCTGAACGGACTGGCGCTTTATGGCGGTCTGATTCCGTTCGGGGCGACCTTTCTGGTCTTTTCCGATTATATGCGACCCACGCTCAGAATGGCCGCCATGATGAAGCTCAGAGTGATTTATGTTTTCACGCACGACAGCATTTTCGTCGGTGAAGACGGACCGACTCATCAGCCGATCGAGCAGGTCGCCGCCTTGCGGATCATTCCCAATATGACCGTGATCCGCCCGGCCGACGGGCTGGAAGTTGCCCAAGCCTGGATTTATGCGATCAATAATCAGGAAGGACCGACGGCCTTGATCCTGACCCGTCAAAAAGTCCCGGTGCTGAATCGCGCCGCGGATTTCGACCCTAATTTGATCAATCGCGGCGGTTATATCATTTCTCCGGAACAGGGCGACAAACCGAATCTAATTTTAATCGCTACCGGTTCAGAAGTAGCGGTCGCAATCGAGGCCCAGAAATTATTGCAGGCGGAAGGCCGGCTGGTCAGGGTTGTTTCCATGCCGTCGATAGAAATTTTTAATAAACAAAATGCGTCCTATTGCGAATCGGTCATCCCGGCCGGTTCTATTCCGGTGGTTGTGATCGAAGCCGGACGAAGCAGCGGCTGGGGCGACCTGGTGCGTAATCCGTTGCTGAAGCTCGGGATCGAACGTTTTGGAGCGTCCGGTCCGGAAAAAATTCTGGCCGACAAATTTGGTTTTACAGCCCAAAAAGTCATGGAGCGGATTAAGGCCTGGCGTTCGTAATATCTGATTGAACGGATTGATTGCAGTCATTATTGTGCAAAAGTGAGCGCTGAAAATATCCGGCAATTTTGGCCGGAGAATCGAATTTCCGGGTCGAATTTTATGATAAATAATGCAAAATGCCGCAAAATAGTGGTTAAAATTAAAAACCATGTATTGAAAGAATGCGAAAAATGTAGTATGTTTGCAGGCTTTTAAATTTATTACGAAGGTTCATAGAATATGTCGAAAAAAGACAGAAAGGTTGGCAGTGATTCCAACCGCGCATTAAGCAAATATTTGGAAGAAATCGGGAAGTTTGAACCTTTGACTCCCAATGAGGAAATCGATCTCGCCCAGCGTTTGCGCGCCGGCGACCGTGATGCACTCAAGAAATTAACCGAGTCCAATTTGCGTTTTGTGGTCAGTGTTGCCAAAGATTACCAGGGACAGGGCCTGCCCCTGACCGATCTGATCAACGAGGGTAATCTCGGGCTGATCAAAGCCGCCGAAAGATTCGATGAAACCCGCGGCTTCAAGTTTATCTCGTATGCCGTTTGGTGGATCCGGCAATCGATTTTGCAGGCTTTGGCCGAACACTCGCGGATCGTGCGCCTGCCGCTAAACCGGGTCGGGACCATCAGCAAGATCACCAAAGAGGCCGAAATTCTGGAACAACAGTACGAGCGCGCGCCATTGCAGGACGAAATCGCTTCCGGGCTGGAAATGGAAGCTGAAGAGGTTTCGGATGCTATCCGGATTTCCCGGAAACACCAGTCGCTCAACGATCCGTTCCGCGATGGCGAATCCAACGCGCTGATCGATGTCATTGAAGATGATATGCAGTTACCACCCGATCATCCGCTGATGGATGAATCCTTGAAACAAGAGATTCGGGCCGCGTTGAATACTTTAAAAAAGCGCGAGCGGGATGTGATTAAAATGTACTTCGGCATCGATCGTGAATATGCGCTGACCCTCAATGAAATTGGTGAAGAATTTAGTCTGACGCGTGAACGAGTTCGTCAGATCAAGGAAAATGCTATTCGTCGTTTAAGTCATAAATCCCGGAGTAAGAACTTAAAATCTTACCTGGGCTAAACAGTAGGAAGGATACTGCTTGCATGGTTGAAGTTACCCTGTATGACAATGAACCGCTGGAAAGAGCCTTAAGACGCTTCAAGAAAAAATTCGAGAAAGCCGGTATTTTGAATGACGTTAAAAAACGTACCTATTTCGAAAAACCGAGCATCGAAAGAAGAATGCGCAAGGCTAAAGCGATCAAACGTCTTCATCGTAACAATACCCCGAGATCGGTCGTAATGTAAGACCATCGGGCGTTGTTACTGGAATATTTCTCTTATATTATCATCCCAAGTGTGTTAATATTTCTTAGTATTAAATAAATGCAGGTTGAATGATTCAGGTCAATCAACTCGGAATGGTTTTTGGTGCGTACAAGTTGTTCGAGGATGTCACTATCCAGTTCAGCCCCGGGCGGCGCTATGGCATTGTCGGGTCGAACGGCAGTGGTAAAAGCACGCTCCTGAAGTTGCTCGCCGGTGAATTGCATCCGACCAAAGGCGAGATCAGTATGCCGTCCCAGTTCCGGCTCGGTGTGCTGAAGCAGAACCACTTCGAGTTCGAGAATTGCCGAATTATCGATGTCGTCCTTATGGGTAAAAAGCAGCTCTGGGAGGCGTTGAACGAGAAAGCCGTGCTTCAGAGTAAAACCGAATTGAATCCGCAGGAGGGTCAACGCCTGGCCGAGCTGGAAATCTGGCTTACCGAACGGGGCGGTTACCAAGCGTCATCCGAGGCGGCCGTCATCCTGAACGGGCTGGGCATCGAATCTGACCGAATCACCCGGACAATGGCGACGCTTTCCGGCGGCTATAAATTGCGGGTTATGCTGGCGCAATGCCTTTTCAGTGAACCGGATGCGCTGTTATTCGACGAACCCAATAATCACCTCGATCTGTACTCGATTGCCTGGCTCGGTGAATATTTAATCAATTATCCCGGAATCGCGCTGATCGTCTCACACGATCATCATTTTCTGAACCAGATAGCGACCAATATCCTGGACATTGATTATGAAACGGTGACGGCTTACAAAGGCGATTACGAATATTTTCTGAAAGAAAAAGAGCAAACCCGCCAACGCAAAGAGACCGAAATCGCCCGGCAGGAAAAGAAACAGGCCGAACTCCAGGCGTTTTACGAACATTTCCGGGCTAAGGCGACCAAAGCCCGCCAGGCTATCAGCCGCAAAAAGCAACTCGACCACATGGAAGTGATCGTCATTAAACGTTCATCCCGGCAATGGCCGAAGTTCGTCTTCCAGCAAAAACGAGCGACCGGAATCATCGCCCTGACTGTCACCAAACTGTGTAAAAGCTACGGCGACCTGCCGGTCCTGCGCGACCTGAATTTCGAAATCGGCCGCGGAACGCGCTTGGCGATTATCGGCCCGAACGGTATCGGTAAATCGACCCTGATCAAAGTTTTAGCCGGAGAACTGACCGGTGAGACCGGAATTGTCAAATGGGGTTACGAGGCCGCGACCGGTTATTTTCCGCAGAATCATGCCGAGGTCGTCGATCAGACTTCCACGCCGTACGACTGGCTTTACAGTTTTGCGCCTTCGGAATTGGTCGGGACGATCCGCGGCCTGCTGGGGCGTTTGCTTTTCAGCGGCGACGACGTGCATAAACGCAATTCAGCCCTGAGTGGCGGAGAGACCGCCCGGCTGATCTTTGCCAAGTTAATGCTCGAAAAACCTAACGTTCTGCTTTTAGATGAACCGACCAACCATCTCGATCTCGAAGCCATCGAGGCATTGGCGAATGCGCTGGTGAATTTCCCGGGAACGGTGATTTTCGTCAGTCACGACCGTTATTTTGTTGAAAAGGTCGGTACGGCGGTACTGGAATTGAATCACTCCGGTCATACATTTTTTGAAGGAACCTACGCCGATTTTACTTTTCGCAAAGGCACGGATCACCTGGAACGGGCGGTTGGATCGGTGGTATCCTTACGCAACCAGGAACGCAAATCGAAAATGCCGGCCAGCCCGGGTGGACCGGCCCGCAAGACGCAGTCAGACGGGCAAGCCCGGGAAAAGAACAAAAACAATCAGCATGACCGACGCAAGTGGTCGAAAGAACTGGCGCGTGCCGAGACTAAAATCACCCAGATCGAGGAACAGATCACCACGATCGAGAACCGCATCGAAGACCTGGATCAAATCTTTGCCGGGACGGAGATCTATGCTCCTGAACGGCAGGCCGAATTCCAGCGACTTTATACCGAGCAACAAACGCTCAAGCACAAAATCGCCACTGAATTGATTGTTTGGGAAAAGGAGCACCACCGCGCGGCGGAGTTGCGTACATTAATCGCCGGATTCGATAATCAATCCGATCCGGGCTAATATTTAATCAGGGACAACCGTTCCAGATGATGGTACTGTTTGGCTGAAAATAACCAACTAATTGCCAGACCCCATTGCAAATCGCCCAAAAATCAAAATTAGCAATCGCCCGGTCGCCAGCCGAATTCAAAGTGGTCAGACCGGTCAAACCGATATAGTATTGCGCTATGTCTGTGTAAGTACTTTTTATCTGCGCAAAATCCTCCTCATCGGCTTCCTGATAAGTTAAAGCCGCGACCCACAGCGCATCATAGATTGCGAGTGTATAGGCGTCGGGTTTAATGCCGGTTTGGTTTTCGATGCCGTTGACTATCGGTTCCCATTCTTCATGGTCATCCGGATTCAAACCGAAAATCGGAGTCGGGAATCCGACCCGGGATGCAAAACGGACGGCTCCGGTATCGGCGCACAGCACGGCGCTTAAAGCCGTTCCGTTACTGCCGTACCACTTGAGAGCGGCAATCAGCGAGTCGTTTTTGGCGACATTAAACAGATGGACAATCTCATCGAATCCCGCCAGGTAAATCCCAATCTCCGCCGGTTGATCATCGATCAGACGAACATTGACTAAGGTATGAATTGAATCCGAAACTGGCGCAAAGTCGACTGCATCAACGGAATATTCAATTCCCTCCATTACAACGCCACCGAGAGTTGTGAAACTATTAAGCATAGCCTCGTGTAACCCGATATTGCCGACGTCAGCCCGCCAAACCGGGATGACGGTGCGGATTCCATTGGCCCACATCAGGTCGGAGATCGCCTGTCCCTCCGGAATATCGTTCGGACAAAAGCGAAAGATGTTATCATCGGCGATAGAAAGTGAACCGGCCGTACTGCCCTGACTGACCAGCATTACGGAGTTCGCATCGGCATATTCCTTTATTCTGGCAATTTCGGCGCTTGACTGGGGACCGAGAACGATCCTGCATTTTTTATTTTCAACCAGGTAACGCAGTCTGGTATATGCGATCTCAGGATCTAGCTGAGTATCTTCGACAATTAATCGTAAACGGGTGGCGTCTCCGCTATCCCGGAAATAATCGTTGATTTCACCGATTCCATATTCGAGAATGACCTGGCTGGTGATGCCGAGTGATGACCAGTTCCCGGTCAGCGATAATAGGGCACCGATATTGATTTCGTTTTCCTGGTTGACGCTTTCGTTATCGCAGGCAACAAATAGAACAAGGCCGGCCCCGATCAACAGGCAGTAAACAAGAGTTTTCAGTTTTTGCAATGTATTATTTCTCCATTCTAATCAGACGGAAACGTAAGTATCCAGCTGTTCGGCGATCCGCTTGATCAATTCCGTCCGGGTGCGATGCGGCAGGAAGGCGCTTTTCAGACCGCCGATAATGATCTCTTTGAACTCACGAATTCCGAAGTTGAAGTACTGATGGGTGAGCATAAATTCTTTGGTAAGATTGGTGTTTGAGATCAGGCGGTTGTCGGTGTTCAGGGTGACTCTCAAGCCGTATTCGTAGTAGAATTTGAAAGGATGCGATTCGAAGTTTTTGACGCTGCCGGTATGGACGTTGCTGGTGAGGCACATTTCCAGGGCGATGCGGTGGTCGTTGATATAGTTGAGCAGGTCGCCGTCTTCTTTCAGGCGGACGCCGTGGCCGATACGATGCGCGCCGCAATAATGCACGGCCTGATGGATCGACTCCGGCCCGAAACTTTCGCCGGCATGCAGGGTCGTGTTGATGTTATTCTGCAGAATAAGGTTGAAAGCCTCGCGGTGATCTTTGGCCGGGAAGTTTTCTTCGACTCCGGCCAGGTCGAATCCGACCACGCCGCGGTTTTTAAAAGCCACCGCCAGTTCCGCCAGGCGGTAGGAGACTTCCGGCGAAATGCTCCGGATTCCGCAGATAATGATGCCGGTTCGGATCTTGAAATCCTGTTCAGCCTGTTTTAATCCTTTGAGCACGGCGTCCACCGATTCCATGGTCGTCATACCATGAGTGGTATGCAGGATCGGTGAATAGCGCACTTCCAGGTAAATCACATTTTCTTTACTGCAATCTTCGGCGAGTTCGTAAGCCGCCCTCGTCAGCGATTCAGGCGTCTGGAGCACTTTCAGGGTAATGTCGAAAATCTTCAGGTAATTGGGCAGACTGCCGACCTGATCGGCGACGCAGATCATTTTTTGCAGAACAGTCCTGTCGTTTGAAGGCAATTCGACTTTGTTCCGTTCCGCCAGCTCGATGACCGTATCCAGACGGAGTGATCCGTCCAGATGACAGTGCAGTTCGGTCTTGGGCAATTCGCGGATGAAATCTTCGGTAATTTTAACATTGTCCGGCATAATTTAATATTCGATCAGTTTGGCGTTTTTCAGCATGATTAAGAATTTGCCAACTCTCTCCGCGACCGGCTGAATCCGTTCGCCGAATTGGCTTTCCAGTTCATCGCAGATGGCCCCGGCGTTTTTAATTCCATCGATTTTCAACCAGCAGGCGGAGCCGATGTCATCCATGTTCAATTTATAATAATTAATCCGTCGCCCGCGCAAAAACAGTTTCGTAAAAAACTGTTTCCGGAATTTCGGTTTGAGCAGAACCAGCCTGCCATCGGGTCCGGTTTCATAATTAACTAAAGGGCGAGGCACGATCTCGTATAAGTTCAACACCTCGCCCTTTTTATTTTTCATCAATAATCGTCCGGTCAGTTGATTACATCACGGCGGAAGGCGGAGCCGGTTCGTCGGCTTTGCCGGCATTTTTCAACGGAATACTGACTAATAGCCAGCCGATCAGACCGAAGATCAGCAGGCTGACTTCGAAGCGGAACGGCAGGAAGCGGAAGAGATTCGGCAACCATTTGTCGTAGCCGACTTTCATAATCGCCAGTCCGGCCACGAGCAGACCAACTAAGGCTTCACCGGCAATCAGTCCGGCGGCCAGCAGGACTCCGGTGTTTTCCACGCGGGCTTTCTGGGCATCGTTACATTTTCGTTTAGCAGCGTAGTGATCGAGGATACCTTTGATCAGACCGCCAACGAAAATGGCGAAGGTCGTTTCGAGACTCAGGTACATGCCGACGCAAACCAGCATCGGGCTTTTAACCTGCATCAGGATAAATCCAAAGCCCATTAGCAGGCCGACCACAATCAGCGGCCAGGCCATTTCACCCCGCACGATTCCCTGTGATAGCATCGCCATCAGGCTGGCCTGCGGTGCGGCTAAATTGGCGCCGCCCAGGCCCGTACCGCCCATGTTGATATCGCCTTTGTGGAGGATAATCAGAGGTATGAACATCACGGCCGCGGCCAAGGTCACACCGATCAGATCGCCGACCTGCATCTTCCAGGGCGTACCGCCGAGGATATGGCCGACTTTCAGATCCTGCAACATTTCACCGGCGACGGCCGCCGCGACGCAAACCACTCCGGCCACGCCGAGCACGGCCGCCACACCGGGCGTACCTTTCATACCGAGCGCGACCATCAGCAATGCGGCCACCAGCAGAGTCGAGAGCGTCAGACCGCTGATCGGATTATTGCTGGAACCGATTATGCCGACGAGATAGCCGGAAACCGCCGCGAAAAAGAATCCGGCAATAATCATCACGATAGTCGCAACTAAGGCCGCGACGACATTTTGTGCAAAGAATAAGTAAATGAAGAAGGTCGCGACCGCCGCGATTCCGATTCCGATCATGACTGTCGGGAATTTCAGATCCTGTTCGGTGCGTTCGTTGACCTGCTCGCCTTTGGCGGCTTTTTTGACATCGCTGATACTGCGGCTCAATCCGCCGATCAGGCTTTTACGCATGCGGAAGAGTGTGAAGGCCGCACTCATCAACATGCCGCCAACAGCGATCGGGCGCACTAAATTGCGCCAGACCTGGGTCGAAAGCGCCATCCAGGTGTCGGTCGTGGCGCTGGCCGTATCCGGCAGGATGGAAGGGGCGATAAAATAGGTCAGGATCGGTACGAATAAACCCCAGGCCAGCAAACCGCCGCTGAAGTTGAGCGAAGCCAGTTTCGGCCCGATGATATAACCGACGCCGATATAAGCCGGACTGACGCGCGGGGCGGTCAACACCATGCCGCTCTGACCGGTTGTGGTGCCGCTTCCGCCGAGCCTGATAATGGATTTTGAAAATGAAACAAACCAGTCTTTCAGGTCTAAAAATACCTGCATGGAAATCAGGGCTTGAATCGCAGCGCCCAGACCCATCGCGCCGAACAGGAATTTCGCGCCCGTGCCGCCTTTCTGGCCGGCTTTGTGAATTTCAGCCGCGGCAACCGATTCCGGGAAGGGCAGATCAACGTCTTCGACCATCACCCGTCGCAGAAGCGCCACGAACAACACTCCGAGCACGCCACCGACCAGCATTATGGAACTGGCGATCAGGTAGTTCGGCAGGGTGGCAAAGTCGGTCCAGATTCCGGCAATGAAAAACGCCGGGATCGTGAAAATCGCGCCGGCGGCGATCGATTCGCCGATCGATCCGACGGTTCTGGCGAAATTTTCTTCCAGGATCGTGCCTTTCATCAGGCGCAGAACTGCCATGCCGATCACGGCCGCCGGATAGGTCGCGGCGATCGTCATCCCGGCTTTCAGACCGAGATAGGCATTGGCGGCGCCGAGGACAACCGCCATGATCAGACCGATGATCAAGGCCCGGATAGTGAATTCCTTCATGTCGGAACTGGCCGATACAAAAGGTTTAAATTTGTGCTCAGTCAACTGTACCTCCTGTTCTTATTATTTGAATCTTCATACCAATAAAATTGAACAAAAGTAATTATTGAGAGAGTAATAATCAAGGAAACTTTTAAAGAAGGTCATTCGATAGTCATTCAGCCCGAAGCGGGCTTGTCGCTCCATTGTCATTAGTCCTGATAAATCAGGACGTAATTTATGGTCATTAAGTCAATAAAGCATCCAATCATGTAATCTAACCTTAAGGTAATGAGTTACTCGCCCGAAGCGAATCCTACAGAGACCAATTCACTTCCCGATATTCATCGGGAGCGAGCCGCAGGCTTCTCTACGAGAGAAATTGGTTTTTACTGTTTAAACTTCCCGGAGGGAAGAAACCTCCGGGAGGTTTTTCAATCAGGCCGCGGGAGTCGTTTCGCCGGTATTTTCAGAGGTGTCGGTTTTCTTTTTGCGTTTGGAGGGGAAGATGCTTTTAAATTCATCCCGGATGCTCTTATTGTCGGCAAAGGCGACGTCGGCGCTCTTGCGCATTTTAAACATCGTAACCCTCAGAGCGGCCAGAGCGGTATCGCGTTCGCCGACAACCGTCGTTTTAGTCTTCAGGGCGTTTTCCTGCTCGCTGTCGGCCGTCCGCAGCTGGGTCAGGATAGCGTTCAGGGCGCTGAGGTCGGCATCCGTAATCCCGCGCGTCTTTATTTCAGCGGCCCGCCGCCCGGCCACCTCCGCCAGACTCTCCAGGTTAAGGGTCAGAGTTTTGACCGAAGGGCGCACATCCTGCCCGATCAAGAACTCCTTTTTAATTTGCTTATCGTCGTAGTAAACGGTTTTGGCGACGTTCTGGAATTTTTTAATAAGCGCCAGCGCCGCGGCAATCTGGACATTCTGGGCCTTGGTTTTGGCTGCGCTGGTATGCTGAGCCTCCTGAAAGAGCGTTTCCTTACGACGCACATCCTCAATCTGTTCGGTGAATCCGGTAATCTCATCCGCGGTGACTCCGGCTGTAGCCAGGCCATCCTGACGATTCCGAACCGTGCCGATCAGGACATCGGCATCCTGCAAAGTTTCACTTAAGGTTAAAGTCATAACTGTTCCTTTCGCTTAGAGTTGACATATATTCCACCCGCCGCAGTCTGCGGCCGGGAATTATTTGACCTGTTGTAAAAATATCTGCCCCGAACGAGAAAATACATGCCCCAAATGACTTTGCGCACGTCCCGATAAGGTATTCGCACTCCCCGACTGTCCATTCTCATTCCCCGGTAAGGTTTTCGCATGCCCCAACCGGCTATTCGCATGCCCCAAGCCTTCCGGTGCAGTCCCCGACCATCTTTGCGCAATCCCCGAATGACTTTGCACATGCCCCGGGTCTTCCGGCGCAATCCCCGGGTCTTTCGGTGCAAGTCCCGGGTAGGAAAGTGTCAATGACGAAACCGGGATTCGGCTGGCGGCCGGGAGCGGCGCAAGCTGCAAGTGCTTAACCACGAAGCCTGGACAGGGGCACAACATCATTTTAATTCTTCAATGAGTTTTCGTCTAAATCCGACAGATGCGCTTCACAATTAATTAACCTCCCAGAGGGAAGAAACCTCTGGGAGGCATTCGATATAATAAGTTTTACTTCATCAGGAGTACTTTCTGGGTGGCGGAGTATTTATTCGAATTTAGCTGGACCAGATACATACCGGTTCCGACCGGCTGGCCGGAATGATTCGTGCCGTTCCAGACAATGGAATATGTTCCGGCGGAATAATGCGTTTTCGCCGATTTCCAGATTTCCCTGCCCATCAGGTCGTAGACCACGATCTCGACCTTGGCCTCTTCGGGAAGATCGAACGATATGGTAGTTTTGGGATTGAAGGGATTGGGATAGGCTCTATGCAGACTGAATTTATCCGGTATCAGAGAGACCGTCTCTTCCTGCGGAGGAGTAGTGTCTTTACTCAACGCTTTCTCCTGGGCGTACATCTTTTCTTTATCAGCCAGCGTTGCGGTTAAAAACTCAATGCCGGGTGTATCATCTTTGTACTGTTCTTTATACTGATCCAGGATTAATTTGGATTCGTCAAACTGATTGGTATAGGCGTATAAATTTACCAGACTGTACATTACTCCCATTCGATCCGGATTATCAAGTTTATCAAGCGCTTTCAGTGATAATTCTATCGCGGTTTTACTTTCACCTGCCAGCAACTTCCAGATAATCATATATTGCAAAGCACGTTTTCCAATAGAATAATTTCCGTATGCATTAGATAACATATACAAAACCTGATAGAAATTATCCCGTTCCTGGTACTGATTGTTCAGATAGTCACTCCGTAAAATTAAAAACAATTCCGTTATAGCCGAATCAGCTCTCTGGGTCTTGGTCTGTTCTAATATCATATTTTTAAGATTATCTATGTACTCTTTTGGATCGGATGTTCCTGCAGGTTTACTAATACCCGGAGCAGTATTACCTTCCCAGGTCGGCTCAGAACTCAAGGGTAAAATATTAGTTACGTTACCATAAAACTGTGCCGCATTCGGTGGATATTCGCCAAACCAACAATATCTGCTCGTAATATAAGGATTCCCGCTACTATTATATATCTCATAGCCATCATTATCATGCACAGAATTCGATCTCAATTGAATACTTGAAATACCTAATAAAGCATGTATTTCACTCCCGTAATTATTC
>Ga0209749_1002228_pt1 | contig 13614 bp, 10 predicted proteins | sample EPASupsiteSAE347_FD_187267 | JGI IMG/M metagenome (GOLD analysis project Ga0209749, IMG submission 187267) | Bioremediated contaminated groundwater from EPA Superfund site, New Mexico - Sample SAE3-47 (SPAdes) (version 2) | ecosystem: Environmental > Aquatic > Deep subsurface > Groundwater >... | reverse complement strand
CTTTTTCATGTAGCCGCGGCGGTGACGCCGTGGCTGCTGGCCGGACCCACGCCCTCACCCAGGCTCCGCCGGAGCGCTTCGCCGAGGCGAGCGGGCGCGGCTACTCGGATTGAAATTCCTATGCATAAATTTAGACGCACAACTTATGTATGGTTGCCGAGCGTTGCATGGGTGTCAAACAAAAAAGCTTGCGCCCTTTTTTGCTTCTGGCATAGTTAGTGCCCACTAAACAACCGTAAACACAGGGGTTTTATGAGCAAGCAATACAAAATTGCCGTTATTGCCGGTGACGGCACCGGCCCGGAAGTGATCCGCGAGGGCGTCAAGGTTCTGAATGCCGCGGCCCAGCGTTTCAAATTCAAACTGGATTATACCAACTATGACCTGGGCGGCATTCGGTATCTGCGGACGGGGGAAACCTGTCCGGATTCCGTGCTCGACGAACTGCGCCAGTTCGATGCCATCTACCTGGGGGCCATCGGGCACCCGGACGTCAAGCCGGGTATCCTGGAACAGGGCATTTTACTTAAAGTCCGGTTTGGACTGGACCAATACATCAACCTGCGGCCGGTCAAGCTGTTCCCCGGCGTGGATTGCCCGCTGAAATACAAGGGCCCCGAAGAGATTGATTATGTCGTGGTGCGCGAAAACACGGGCGGCATGTACACGGGCGTGGGCGGCATATCCATGAAGGGCACCCCGCAGGAGGTCGCCATCCAGAACATGATTTATTCGCGTTTCCAGGTGGAGCGCTGCCTGCGTTATGCGTTCAACTACACCCGCCGGCGCAACAGGCGCAAAACGCTGGCGCTCAGCGGGAAGACCAATGTGTTGACTTATGTATTCGATCTCTGGGAGCGCGCCTTCCATGAATTGGGCGACAAGGAATTCAAGGACATCAAGCGGGAGTATTATCACGTGGACGCCACCTGCATGTGGATGGTGAAAAACCCGGAATGGTTCGACGTGATCGTCACCGAAAATATGTTCGGCGACATCATTACCGACTTGGGCGCCATGACCCAGGGCGGCATGGGCATCGCCGCCGGCGGCAATATCAACCCGGAAGGCGTCAGCATGTTCGAGCCTATCGGCGGTTCGGCGCCCAAATATACGGGCCAGAATGTCATTAATCCGCTGGCCGCCATCTGCGCCGGCGGCATGATGCTGAGCGAATTGGGCGAGGACGAAGCCGCCCAGGCCGTGGAACAAGCCGTGATGAAAACCACCGCCCATAAGATTAAAAACCTTGGCGCCGGCAAGATGGGCTACTCGACCATGGAAGTCGGCGACCTGGTGGCCAAAGGAGTTGCCGGTTGACGCTTGATGCGCAGGAAATTCAATCTTGGTAGCCGCGCCCGCTCGCCTCGGCGAAGCGCTCCGGCGGAGCCTGGGTGAGGGCGTGGATTCCTCCGGCGGCCACGGCGTCACCGCCGCGGCTACATAATCAAGACCATGTGCTGGGAAAGCAGGGAACATCATGAAAAAATATCGGGTTGGCATTGTCGGCATCGGCGCGGTGGGCGCAGAAATGATCAAAGTCCTGCGCCAGCGCGATTTTCCGGCCGAGGAAATCCGCGTCCTGGCACGAAGCGAACGGGACGAGGTAATTGCCGGCGAGACGTTTCGCGTCGTACCGGCTGCAGTGGAAGCGTTTAAGGGCCTGGATTTCGCTTTTTTTGCCGGCACGGAAGGCGCCAAGGGCGCTTCCCGGCAATTCGGCTGGCAGGCGGTGGAACAGGGCGTAATCGTGATTGATAACGGCGACGATTTTCGCATGGATTCGCGCGTGCCGTTGGTGGTCCCCGAAATCAACGCCGCGGCCCTGCAAAAACATCAGGGTCTCATTGCCAATCCGAACTGCAGTACGATCATCGCCCTGATGGCCCTGGCGCCCCTGCATCGCGTCGCGCGCATCCGGCGGTTTATCGCCAGCACTTACCAGGCTGTCTCCGGCACCGGCCGCAACGCCATGCAGGAGCTGGAGGAGCAGGTTAAGGCTTACGTTGCGGGCCGGCCGTTGAAGCACAGCGCTTATCCGCACCAAATTGCGTTCAACGTGATTCCAAAAATCGGCAGTCCCAAGCCGGAGATTCCGGGCCATACCAGCGAAGAAATCAAAATGCGCAACGAAACCCGCAAAATTTTCGATGATAAAAAAATCCGGGTGTGCGCCACCTGTGTGCGCGTGCCGGTCATGAACGGCCACAGCGAAGCGCTGAACGTCGAATTTGACCGCCCCGTGGATCCCGACGAGGCTCGCACCATCCTGGCCAAGGCGCCGGGTGTCAAGGTCATGGATAACATGGAGAGCGACCTGTACCCGATGCCGCTCCAGGTCTCCGGTCAGGACGATGTCTTTGTCGGCCGCATTCGCCTTGATGAAAGCGTGAAGAACGGCCTGGCCCTTTTCGTCTGCGGCGACAACATCCGCAAAGGCGCGGCCACCAATGCCGTGCAGATCGCCGAGAAACTGCTGGAAATGAAGAAATAAATCAGTCCGGCAAATGGTTATTCATGCGCCCGGTAAGGGTACCGGGCCTACTACTGAGCGCCGGGCAGGGTGGGGGATCCTTCCCAGGGTTGAGGCACATTCCAGGGAACATCAGACTGGTCGCTGGCCGTCGCGCATCCCGCAAGTATTCCGCACAGAATGCATAGTGCGGCCACCCAGCCGGCGGCTTTAATACATGACATAGTCGCCCTTCTCAAACGGCATTTGTTGCCAGTCACTTACGATCTCGGCCACAGCCAGATTGTCCACCACCGTCTGCACGCGCACCTTGCCGACAAGCCGGTCAGACCGGTGAATCAGCAGGTCCAGGTTCGGCATCATCAGCTTGGCGTTTTGCTCCGGCATGCTCACGATCACAAAGTTCCATTCCGGGTTCACATAGGCCACGGTGCCTAACTGGCCCTTGGGGATGGCGGCCTTGCGCAATTCCGGATTGACCATTTTATCCAGCTCTACGACCTTGGCCTGCAAAACGGCATTGGCATCGGTCAAATCGCGATTTTCCGCTTCCAAATCTTCGGTCTGTTGTTTCAGAGTTTCGGCATTAGCCACCAGATCGCTCTTTTCCTTTTCCAGCTTCTGGATCGCCACTTCTTTTTCACTGATGGTCGCGTTGCGAGCCTCAATGGTGGCGTTCTGCTCCTTGATGGTACCCTGGGCGGTCACCAGGTCGTTGGAAACGATTCTCAGCGTTTCGCGGGTATTGGCTAAAGTGGTTTTGGTATCGGCCAATTCCACGCGGGTATCATTCAGGCGTATCATCTGATTCTGGGCCGCGCCGACCATCTGGTTGAGCGGGCCATCCATGGCCGGCGGGCCGCCGGGTTTCGCCCGGTAAGTCTTGAGCTGATCGTCCGGGAGAGTGAGCTTGACGTCGGGATTGGTATCGTCTTTTTCCAGCGTGGCCGCCACCTGTTTGACCGCCGCTTCAAGTTTCTGGGTGCGGCCTTTTAGCGTCTCGCGCTGTTGGAACAGGATAACGCCCAGCACCAGCGCCGTGCCGCTCAGCGCGAAAAGCAGGATTACCAGACTTCGCATTATCCATTTGGATTGAAACATGAAGACTCCCGCCGACAACAGCTTAATCAGGCCGGGCCAACTATACCACTACTTATATTTAAACGTATAACATAACCCCATGGCTAATCAACACATTTTTTGGGGTTTTTTGGGAAGCGAATTGCCGTGGCTGCGCCCGTCATATGACGCCATATTTCCTGAGAAGCGCTTCGGCTTCGGCTTGGCGGGATATCGGCAACGTATCATAAATGACAATGCCCTCGGCCGATCCCAGCTGGCGGGCCACGGCATCGAGCTGGGCCAGGCCCCCGACCAGATGAATCCGCTTGCCGGCGGCGCGTATCTTCCGGTACACCTCCGGCCAGTGCGAAGCATCCGGCTGGCCGGCCCCCGGAATCCACTGAACACCTTTCAATTCGGGGATTGCCAGCAGGGAATCCAGATGAGGGAGCTGGCCGGGTCCATCCAGGTGATAGAAGGCATTTTCCAGCCGGCGGCAGGAGGCCGCCAGTTCCGGTTTGACGAATTCTTCAAACATGTCGGGACCGATCATGTAGGCAAAGTCGCATTGCAGCATATAATAAGGGGCTTCGGAGAAAATCGGCGCCCAGGCGGTATAGCCCGGATTGGGCGGCCGCAACGCGGCGTTGAGCTCGTTAAAATACCGCCACCAAGCCTCGTGCGCCTGCCAGGTCACCCGCTTGACGTCCTCCGGGTGATCGTACAAGTCCAGCAGGAGCGATTCGCCGGGACGGAATGACGACAGGATATCCAGGTTGCCGCCCAAGTCGGTCATGCCGACCTGGACCAGCCCCTGCCAGCGCTCTTGCGCGGTACGGCAGATAGCGCGCACGCGGCGGAACCATGGATTCTCCAGATCGCAGGCTAAGCGCAGTTCGGCCAGCGGTTTCATCGCGGCCGGCTCAAACCAGACCGTATGTTCCATCGGCTTGACACGGGCGCCCATAAAACCGGCGATGATGCCCGGCCCGAAATTGGGCCAGACGTTCGGGAAGGCGTCGCCAAGATATTCCGTCTTGGATAACTCATAGTCCCACACGTCCACGATTTCTTCCGGTGTTACGGATTCGGGATATCTTGCGGTAGATCCCATGAAAGGATGCCGGGGCGCCGGCCGCTGAGGGTCGCGTCCCTCGAGGCGGATCTGAATGATGGGCCGCTTTAGCCGCCCCGCCCACCATGCGCGAGCCGCTTCTTTGACTTTGCTCCAGCGGGTAGCGTCAAATCCTATGCTCATAGCGATCCTTTCGTCCGTGCGTTACCAATCGGTTCGTTATTGAATTGACATGTGCAAAGCAGGTTCCCTTCTGGCAGAATACGACCGGAAAAGCAAGAGGAAACAAGATCACCTGGTCGAAAATAAGATTGTCAAACGGCGACTTCCACGCTAAGAAGGAAATCTGTGAGCCCTGACTCGCAAAAATTTATGAAGCCTGGACTTTATATTGTCGGCACACCGATCGGCAACCTGGAAGACATCAGCGCCCGTGCCTTGGAAACCCTGCGCGGGGCGGACGTCATCCTGGCGGAAGACACCCGCCACACGCGGATTTTGCTTGGCCGTTACCAGATCCGCGCCACGCTGATCAGTTGCCACCAGTTTAACGAGGCGTCGCGGGGCCCCGGCGCGATTGCACGCATCCAGGCCGGCCAGGCCGTGGCCCTGGTGACCAATGCCGGGATGCCGGGAGTCTCCGACCCCGGCGCGCGCATTGTGACCGCCTGCCGCAAAGCGGGCCTGCCCGTGACGGTTATTCCAGGACCTTCGTCCGTCACGACGGCCATGGCGCTGTGCGGTTTTATTGCCGGCGGATATCATTGCGAGGGTTTTTTGCCGCGCAAGGAAGGCGCGCGCAAAAAAAAGATGGAACAATTGCGCGACGAACCTGTTCCCGTGGTCATGCTGGAATCACCCTACCGGTGCCTGAAAGTGCTGGCCGAATGGAATGCCCTCCTGCCGGAGCGGGACTTATTTCTGGCCCGGGAACTGACCAAGCTTCATGAGGAATGTCTCTGGGGCACCGTGGCCGACATTTACCGGCGGCTGGCGGAGCGTCATACGGGTGATGCCGCGCGCGCCGTGCGGGGCGAAATTGTAATGGTTTTGGCTCCGGCAGGCCGGCCAAAGCATGAAACTGAACCCTCCCAAAATCTCGATTCACCATGAACGAAACCAAGTCTACCGACCATGTGATTGAAGTCGCCCGGCAAGGCGCGACCGTCTACCTGCGTGTGCTGGGCCGGGCCACCTTTACGGTCGGCCCGGTCCTCAAGCAGTTCGGCACGGCGGCCATCGAAGAGGGCTGTACCCGGATGGTGCTGGATGCCTCTGCTTGCGAAGGCATGGACAGCACGTTCATTGGCGTTCTGGCCGGCATGGCCACACGCCTGGCCCGGCAGGCCGGCGGCACGATGCTCATGCTGAATGTGCCGGACAAACTGTTCGAGGTCCTGAACACGCTTGGACTGAACCAATTGATGGAGTGCCGCCGGATGGGCGCGGCGCCGGAACAATTGTTGGAGCCGCCGCTCACCGCACAATCCCTGAGCCCGATTGCGGCAGTCTCCGCCGATCTGCAAACCACCCAGAACGTAATGCTGGAAGCGCACACGGACTTGGCTGCGGTCTCGGCCGAAAACCAGCTTCGATTCAAGGACGTGCTGACGTATTTGAGGGAGGACGTGAAACCGGACGGCGCGTGACGCGTGGCAAGCGACAGATTTATCCCGCGTTGCACGGGATGATGGATCAAGTATTAATTTAAATACCGCCGGGTCAGGGGACCCGGCCTACAAAAAAATGCTGTAGGCCCGGGGCCCTCACCGGGCGTCATAAAAGTTGCCCCGTTTTGGGACTAATTCGCATGCTAATTTTAAAGTTTGGACTGGATTCCCGCTTGCGCGGGAATGACAGGATGGCGATGCATAATTGTCATTCCCGATCTAATCGGGAATCCAGAAAAGTTGCCGCTTTTGGCGGCCTAATTTACATTCCGGATCAATTCTTATGACCTGGATCTATTGGACCATATTAGCCATTGCGGCGCTGGCCGCATTTTTCCGCTTGCGGCACATCCTCAAGGAACGCAATGCCCTGCTTCAGGAAAAAGAGGTAATATTCAATTTTGTCCACGATGTCAGCGAGGCCTTTGCCGAGTCCATAAGCGGCGTCCCCCAGACCGATTTTCTGCTTAAGCGGGTGCTGTTTTACGCCCAGCAGACCGCCAAGGCGTGCGCGGGCGCCATTTATTTCCGCGAACCCGATGGCGACACTTTGCGCGTCCGCGCTTTAGCGGGACTCTTCCCGCCCATCGCCGGAGGCATGGCTGACGAACCGGAACAAGGCGACGGTTTTTTCCAGCGCATGGAAACAATGGCCCGGAACCAACCAGCCCGCGTGGGCGAGGGTCTCGTCGGCACAGTCGCCGCACAGGGCATTCCATTGTTAATCGAAGACGCCGAGCGCGACTCGCGCGTACCCCGCTTCCGGAGCGAATTCCTGCAGATTCAATCCATCCTGCTGGTGCCGATGCGTTTCCAGAACACCGTCCTCGGCGTCCTCGTGGTCGTGAACCGGATTGACGATGCGTCTTTCATCCAGGCCGACCTTAATCTCCTGCAGGCGCTGGCCGACCAGGCGTCCATTACGATTTACTATGCCAAGTTCAACGAGGAACTGGACAAGAAACGGGTATTGGACTATGACCTGCGCGTGGCCCGCCGGATCCAGATGGCGCTCTTGCCGACGCAGATTCCCCAGGCGCCGGGCCTGGAAATCGCGGCTTTCAGTATGCCGGCCCGCGAAATCGGCGGCGATTTTTACGATTTCGTCACCATTGACAACGATCATCTCGGTCTGACCGTTGCCGACGTATCCGGCAAGGGGGTCACGGGCGCCATTCTGATGTCCATTTGCCGCAGCGTATTCCGGGCCCACGCTCCCGGGTGCCTGAGCCCGGGGGCCGTCCTCAAAGCCATTAATCGCGTTATTGTCGGCGATATCCACGAGGATATGTTCATCAGCATGCTCTATTGCATTCTGAACACCCGGACAGCGGAGATTACCCTGGCGTGCGCGGGGCATCCCCGCCCACTCTTGATTTCCGCCGGCGGCCAGACTGTTCCCGTGGAAGCCGCCGGTGTCGCCATCGGCCTGGTGGAGGCCGACATGTTCGACCATCGCCTCCAGGAAACCACCGTCACGCTCCATCCGGGAGATCTCTGGGTTCTGTTCACCGATGGCGTCACCGAGGCCATGAACGCCGAGCACAAGGAATGGGGGCTGGCCAATCTCCAGCGCGCGGTCCTGGCTGACGTCGCGAGAGGCTCCTCGGCCATCGTCGCGCATGTGCGACAAGAACTATTGGCATTTGCCGGAGATGTGGCACAATACGACGACATGACATTGGTCGTTTTACACCGATCTTGAGGTTGACCATATGAGCAAGAACAAGGAAAAACCCTGGTCGCCTACGGCGCCGCCAGAGGCGGGTAAACATCATTCCCACGAGGACGCGGATGGCGGATCCGACAAAGAAGACACCAGACGACGGACGACGGATGCCAGACCGGAAAAGTCGGACACTGAAGAGGATGACGGGAATCGAACACAAGATGTCACCAAGGACGAAAAGGTGAAGACCGATCCCGCGCTGCCGTCCGCGGCGGCGGACCAGACTGAAAAAATGGCACAACTCAACGATCGGTTGTTGCGACTTCAGGCCGATTTCGACAATTTCCGCAAGCGGACCCTGCGGGAGAAAAACGAGCTGTTCGACAGCGCCAACCAAGCCCTCATGCTGGAACTTTTGCCGGTGCTCGACCACCTGCATCTGGGCATCCAGGCGGTTTCCGCACACCAGGCGGACCCGGCCTTCAGGGAAGGACTGGCCTTGATTTTGGACCAGCTCATGGGCGTATTGTCCAAATTCGGGCTGAGCCCCATTGCAACCGAAAAGCAGGTCTTCGATCCCAATCGGTTCGAGGCGGTCAATGCCCTGCCCTCCGCGACCGAACCGGAAGGGACCGTGCTGGCCTTGGTCCGCCGCGGATACATGCTCCGGAACAAACTGCTCCGTCCGGCGCAAGTCATCGTATCTAATGGTCCGCCGCAGGAAGAAATTAAGAATGCAGAATGAAGAATACAGAATGGAAAATGAAGCGCTCCCGTTCCTGAACAGGTTGTCGATTATGCATTCTTCATTCTGCATTCTGCATTTTATTTCAGGAAGGATATATTGTGGCAACCAAGCGCGATTACTATGAAGTGTTAAATGTGCCCCGCAACGCCGGCGAGGATGAAATCAAGAAGGCCTATCGCAAACTGGCCCTTCAGCATCACCCGGATCGCAATTCCGGCAACAAGGCCGCCGAGGAAAAGTTCAAGGAACTCTCCGAGGCCTACGAGGTGCTCAACGATCCCCAAAAACGGCAGATATACGACCAATTCGGCCATGCCGGCTTGAGGTCCTCGTTCGGACCGGGCGGATTCGATTTCTCGCGCGACTTCACGCACGGCGCCGATCTGCACGATATTTTCGGCGATCTTTTCGGCGGGGCCGGCGGCATGTTCGAGGAATTTTTCGGACGCGCCGGCGGACGCCGGGGCGCGGCGGATGGTTCACGCTCCGCGCGCGGGGCGGATCTGCGCTTCGACCTGGAAATTGATTTTGAGGCTTCGGTTTTCGGCGCCGAGCATGAAATTACACTGCCAATTTCGGAAGCCTGTCCCACGTGTAACGGAACGGGATCGGAACCGGGGCATAAGAAGGAAACCTGCCGGCATTGCAACGGCCATGGGGTTGTCGTCACGTCGAGCGGCTTTTTTCATGTCCAGCAGGATTGCCCGTCCTGCGGCGGCCGCGGCGAAATCGTTACGCACCCCTGCCGGGCCTGTCGCGGCACGGGATTAGTCAAGAACCGCAAGCAGTTGACGTTAAAAATTCCGCCGGGTGTGGAAACCGGTTCGCGCCTGCGTCTTTCGGGGCGGGGCGAGGGCGGCGCGCGCGGCGCTCCGGCGGGCGATCTCTACGTCATGTTGCACGTCCGGCCGCACAGCCTGTTCCAGCGTGAAGGCAACGACCTGTTTTGTGAAGTGCCCGTACCCCTGGACGTGGCCCTGCTCGGCGGCGAGATCCAGGCGCCGACCATTGAAGGCTGGGTCAACCTCAAGCTGGCGCCCGGCACGGAAAACGGGAAGCTGTTTCGCCTGCATGCCAAGGGAGTGCCGGGGCTTGGGCATGAAGGCCCCGGCGACTTGCACGTGCGTGTCGTTGTCGAAATTCCCAAGAACCTTTCCGGAGCGCAGAAACGCAAGCTGAAGGAATTTATGGATATCTGCGCGACCGATCAATATCCGGCGCGCAATCAGTTTAAAAAGCACGCCGATGAGTTCCTGGAACGCCGCAAACAAGCGGGGAAGTGATGCGCTGTCTGATTGATGCTTCCCAATGGGCCGCCGATGAAATCGAACTGGCGCCGGACGAATCGCATCACCTGGTCCAGGTGTTGCGCGTCCGGCCCGGCGAGCGGGTGGGCCTTTTTACCGGCCGGGGCCATACCGCCGAGGCAACGTTCATCGCTGTGCGGCAGAAACGGGCACAGGTCCGGGTTCTACCCGCTACGCGGCGCGAAACGCCGCCGCCGGCTGTGGCCGTTACTTTAATCCAGGCTATTCCCAAGCACGCGCTCATGGACGGGATCGTTCAAAAAGCCGTGGAATTGGGCGCACAGTCCATTCAGCCGTTGATGAGCGAGCGGGTGATTGTCCGTCTCTCCGCTGGCGATGGCCAGTCCGCTGGCGATGGCCAGTCCGCTGGCGATGGCCAGTCAGCCGGCGAAGCCGAACGGCGGCGCGATCGCTGGCAAAAGATTGCGCTGGAGGCCACCCGGCAATGCGGCGTCGCCTGGATGCCAACCGTGCTCCCGGTCCGTTCCCTGCCGGAAATAACGGCAGACCTGGCGCGTTTCGATCTTTGTTTGGTGGGCTCGCTCCATGCGAATGCCCATCCGTTCCGCGAGGCCTTGACAAAAGCAAGCGTACATTTGCCGAGGAGTATCGCACTGGTCATTGGTCCGGAAGGCGACCTGGCGGAGGCGGAAACCAAGGCGCTGCGGGACGCGGGCGCGCACCTTGTCAGTTTCGGCAATGCCGTGTTTCGGGTGGAAACCGCCGCGCTTTACGGATTGAGCCTGTTGCACTACGAATTGCAGGCTTAGCGTATGCCGAAATTCTTTCGTAGCCGCGCCGGTGACGGCGTGGATTCTTTCGGCAACCACGGCGTTACCGCCGCAGCTACATAATTTACCGTCCCCTATTTTCTGTCGTCCGGCTTCACGGTGAAAACAGGCCCGGCAGGGGCGCAAACGGCTGTTGGGTCTGCTGGATCAGCTTCTGGAAGCCTTCCATGCCGCGCAGGGGATCCAGGCGGGTGTCTTTGCGAATCACGTCTTTAAGCGGCTCGCCGCCGCAGGTAATGGCCTGGCGCAGGGATTGGAGGGCGCGGTCGTTCTGGCCTATCTGGATCTGCACGCAGGCCAGTTCCATCCATGCGCGCGGATCGCTCTTTTCCCGCTGGAGGTAACGTTGGTAGGCCTCGGCCATCAGCGGCCAGCGTGGCGGCGTGGAAGCCAACTCGGCCACTTTCAGGTAAGCCTGGGGCGGAACATTCGAATTGTTCAGCACCTGCATGGACAGATCCTGGAACGGCTGTTCCCGGCCCGTGCGCTGGTAAATCGTGGCCAGCTCGAAGACCATATCCAGCGTGCCACCGCCTTTCGAAAGCTGGGCCTGCAATTCGTTGACCCGGTTGTTCATCTGGGCCATGTCCTTGATCTGGTTAATGAACCCGGCGATCCGGTCATTGTTGGGATCGTTGGCTTGGTTCGTTTCCATGAGCTTGAGGGCATCGGCAAACCGTCCCATCTGCAAGTACATATCGGCCAGGCGGAAATTAGCCTCCGGGCTGGAAGGATACAGGTCCACGGCCTGCCGGAAGGCGGTTTCCGCCTCGGTCATCATCCGGCGATAAACATACAGGCCGGCAATGGCACAGCGCAGTTTGGAAAACGTCTTGCGCGCCACGACGTCCCGTTGGAATTTACTGTCCTTCATCAAACGGTTGAAGTACCAAGCCCAGAAATCCATGTCATTCTTCACCATTTCGTCGGTCAGCTTGGGCAGCGGCTCCTTATTGATCTTCATGATCAGGCCGTGCGGGGAGAGATAGGGATACATCCAGTTGATGACGTAGCTTTCCTCGACATAGAAGTCGTGCCGCCACTTGTTGGCCTCGAAGATGGCCTTGCTGATGATCCCGTTGATTTCCATGACGCCTTGCACACCCTGCACGCTGACCTTGCCGCTCTTGTCGATGGTCACCGCGGCGTTGGACGGAATCTTCCCGGTGCGCACATCGTTGACGTAGGACTGGAAGGCGTAGTTGGTGTCCTGCGGCGTGGGAATCCAAATCAGGTCGCCATAGAGATCGCGCATGACGTTCATATAGGTATTGTCGGCCAGCGCATTCTGGGTGATCAGAAGCACGTCGGGGTGCACCCTGGGACAGAAGATCATATAGGTGGGCACAAACCGTCCCGGGTCGGTGCCCCCGTAGAAGACCGCGTTGGTCGTCATGGCCGGCGGGTAAGCCGGGTTCGGCAGGGGCGGCTCGCCGGGTTTGAGCTCCCGCGTGATGGCATTAGCGCCGTCCAACTGGTAGTTGCCGAATTGCCAGCCGAAGTCATGGCCGCGCAATTCCGTGCCGCCGTTGGCCGCGATCATTTTTTCGTCATACCAATTTTGCCAGATGCCTCCCAGCGGCGACAGCAGGGTGATGGCCAAGGCAAAAGCCAGCACAACGCGGTGCTTGAAAAACCGCTCGAGGAACGCCAGGCAGAACAAAAATCCATAGCCCACCCAAATGGCGTAGATGGCGGCGGATTGGACGAACTGCACCTGGGCGATAAAGAGGGACTGGATATCGTGGGGCGGATTCAAGAGGATCATCATGCCCGGCCCGGTGACCAGGAATGCGATGATCGTGGCCAGCAGCCAGGACCAGTGCCGGCGCCAGATGGAGCGGAAAAAGAAAATCGGCACCAGGGCCAGGAGCGGGATCGGGAACGGGAACTGATCTTCCAGCTGGCTCAGGAATTCGACGAACTGGGTTACGAAGGCCTTGGGGGCGAGCGCCGGGCTCAGGGCCTGGTATTGTCCGCGGGTCACGGCATGGCGGAAGCCTTCGAATGTCCGCGGGTAACCCCAGTTCATGGGCGGATTGAAATCTCCGGCAATGGGCATGTAGACAAAAAACGACAGGCCCAGGAGCGCGAACAGGATCATCGGCACCAGGCGTTTCCATTCCGAGAAAATCTGGCGGGTGAATACCAACAGGATGAACGGCGACAGCACCAGGATAATGCCCACGGTAATCCAGAATTCCCGTCGAACGAATTGGCCGAAGGAATATTCCGGAAACGCGATTTGCAACAGGACCGCCGCGCCGATGACCACCAAGCCGGCCGCCAGGCAATCGCGAAAGAGGCGCCGGTCGGCCGCCCAGAAAATCATCATGAGCCCCGGCACCATGAGCGTGATCGGCTGGCAATTGGTGAAGGTTACGCCGAACAACACGGCAATCCAATAGAGCAAACGGTCTTCGCGTGGCCGGTGCAACCAGACGTAAGCCAGCGTCAGGATCAGAACGTGGAGGAATGTGTTCAGCGAATACACTTCGGCAATCACGCACTGGGACCAGATGAATGGGCAGAATGCCAGGATCAGCCCGGCCGCTATACCGCTGGCCCAACTGATCATTTTCTCCACCGCCGTGGCCGATTCGGGATCATCCTCATGCCGGAACGAGCGCAGGAGGTCCCGGCCGGAACGGCTGATGAGCAAGGCCACCGTGGCGCAGCAAAGCGCGCCGAAAACGCCCGACATGCAATTGACGGCCCAGGCCGGATTGGGATAACCCCAGTAACGGACAAAGAAAAATATGCGGGTAAAAAGCCAGGCCAGAATGGACCAGAGCGGATAACCGGGCGGGTGCGGCACG
>Ga0209749_1002225_pt1 | contig 13622 bp, 14 predicted proteins | sample EPASupsiteSAE347_FD_187267 | JGI IMG/M metagenome (GOLD analysis project Ga0209749, IMG submission 187267) | Bioremediated contaminated groundwater from EPA Superfund site, New Mexico - Sample SAE3-47 (SPAdes) (version 2) | ecosystem: Environmental > Aquatic > Deep subsurface > Groundwater >... | reverse complement strand
TAGTAGGCCTTTTTAATCTCATCCTGATTAGAACCGCGGGGCACTCCCAAAATTTTATAATAATCTTTCTGCATTTTTTTAAGAAAATAATGGCAAGCTTTATTGCCATTATTTTATTCTTTCGCTTTTATTTTTTCTCTTCGGTTTCCGCTTCGCTTGCACCCTCTGGACCATTGTCTCCAGTTGGCCCCTGAGGCTCTGTTTGCTGTTGCTGTCCATATATCTGACTTCCAATCTTCTGTATCGACTCAGACAAAGCATCTGTGTTCTTTTTTATCTCATCTATACTATCACCATCTTTAACTTTTTTCAATTCTTCTAGTTTTTGGTTCACCTCTGTTTTAATATCATCCGAAACCTTATCCCCATTCTCTTTAAGGGTTTTTTCTGTATTATAAATCATAGAATCAGCAATATTTTTAGCCTCAATCAGTTCACGCTTTTTACTATCTTCTTCGGCATACTTTTCGGCATCTTTTTTCATCTTCTCAATATCTTCTTTCGACAATCCGATCGATCCTTGGACTTTAATAGACTGTATTTTCTTTGTTGCTTTATCCAGCGCAGTAACAGTTAAAACACCACTCGCATCAATATCAAACTTCACCTCAATCTGAGGCATTCCTCTTGGAGCAGGAGCAATCCCGTCTAAAACAAACTTTCCAAGCGACCTGTTGTCATGCGACATGGGTCGTTCTCCCTGAATTATATTTATCTCAACCGAAGGTTGATTATCTACTGCCGTTGAAAATACTTGCGAATTAGAAGTAGGAATAGTTGTATTTTTCGAAATCATTATTGTATTTACATTCCCCATGGTTTCAATGCCTAGTGAAAGAGGTAAAACATCCAGCAGTAATACACTTTTTATGTCGCCCTCAGGAGTACGTCCTTCCTCTTTTGCAGTTAAGATTTCTGCTTGGATTGCCGCACCTATTGCAACAACTTCTTCAGGATTTATTGATTTATTAGGTTCTTTTCCAAAATATTTTTGAACTGCCTCCCTTACCGCAGGTATCAGTGTTGTTCCTCCCACAAGCACCACTTCCTCAATATCACCTTTTTCCAATTTTACTTCCTTTAGTGTTGCATCAACCCTAGCAATAGATTTTTCGATTAAGTCTCGGGACATATTTTCAAACTGAGAACGTGAAAGCTTATAGTCTAAATGTTTAGGGCCATTTTCATCTGAAGAAATAAATGGCAGGTTAATATGTGTTTCCATTGCGCTTGATAATTCTGTTTTTGCCTTTTCAGCGGCCTCCTTCAATCTCTGCAATGCTAAAGGATCTTTTGATAAATCCATTCCCTGCTCCTTTTTAAACTCCTCAAGTATCCAGTTTATTATCCTCTGATCAAAATCGTTACCTCCTAAATGGGGTTCACCGCCAGTCGCAAGTACCTCCACAACGTCAGGCGAAACATCCAAAATAGTAACATCAAAAGTGCCTCCCCCAAAATCATAAACTAGTATCTGTTGATCATTCTTCTTGTTAAATCCATAAGCGAGCGCTGCCGAAGTTGGCTCATTTATAACTCTCAAAACTTTAAAGCCAGCTATTTCGCCAGCGGCAATAGTTGCTTTTCTCTGCGAATCATCAAAATTAGCTGGACAAGTAATTACCACATTAGTAACATCCTCTCCTAATTTTTCTCTGGCATCGCTTTTTACTTTTTGTAATATCATAGAAGATATTTCTATAGGAGTATACCATTTATCTCCCATTAATATTTCTACACTATCATCCTCTGCTCTTTTTCTGGTTTCAAAAGCAAGCAACTTTAACTCTTTTTGAACTTCTGCGTCAGAATATCTCCTTCCAATGAATCTTTTTACTGCGTAAATAGTGTTCTTTGGATTAGTAATAGCTTGTCTTTGAGCCAAAATTCCCACTGTTCTCTCGCCTCCTTTTGTCACAGCAACTACCGAAGGAATTAAAATCGAGCCTTCTCTGCTTTCAACGGCTTTTGGTTCACCATTTATTATAGATGCATATTTAGTAATAGCTGTACCCAGATCAATACCTAATACTTTTGCCATAATTTTAAATATAATTTATTTTTATACCGATATTTTATCCCTTTAGCACTCCATTGTCAAGATTGCTAATTCTTACTTATCTTTACCTTCGCTGGCCTAATAATCTTATCATTTAGCTTATATCCCTTTTGCACTTCTTCAACCACTATTCCCGGCTCGCAATCAGTCTCTACCTCTTCTATTGCTTCGCAATTTTCAGCGTTAAACGGTAATCCAATCACGTCTATCTCTTGCACACCGATTGAACACAGAAAATAATCAAGTTGTTTTTTGATAAGCAGCAATCCTTTTATATTATTATCTGCTTTCTTGTCTTCGGGAATTGCCTTTTCGGCCAAATTAAAATTGTCCAATACCGGCAAAAGTCCTTCAAAAACATTTTCTTTTACCAAAAGGCTAAAATCTGACAGCCTTTCCGATTCCCCCTTTTTATAGTTTAAAAAATCTGCTTCTGCTCTTTGCCACCCAGCAAATAATTCTTTATTCTTTTCTTCCAGCTCTTTAATCTTTTCTTCTGTAAATGCTGTTTGCTTTACCTTTTCTCTCATCTCTTTTTCGCTGGCTTTTTCTTTTTTTTCTTTTGTCATATTAATTTAATCCATTTAAAATTCTATTCAGATGCCTTATTAAGGAAATATTTTTCCCATAATTCATTCTTTTAGGCCCAATAAGCGCGATATTAGCATCCAAATCCTTATTATTCTCATTAGAAATTTTTGTGCAGATTATACTTACATTACCCGCTTTTGAAAGGGGAATTTCATCACCTATATAAATCTTTATACCTTTTTGAATTTCCAACTCTTCCATCTTTTCTTCAATATCATCAACAAGATGCAAAAACTCTGAAATAAAATCTTGTTGAGAAAATTCTGGTTTATCCACTATTTCATCCAGTCCCGATCTCCAAGAAATGTTATCATTCGGATAATTAACAATTATAAAACTTGAAGATAATTCTGATAAAGCTTTTGCCAAATCGTTCGCCATTCTAAATCGATTTTCCATATCGCGAATCACTATTTCTTCAAGCATTTTTTCAAATTTTTGCTCTTTTTCCTTTTCTAATTCAAGAAGCATCTGATCAACAAAAAAGCGATATGCCTTATCAGTAGGAATTCTTCCTGCAGAAGTATGTGGCTGCTCTAAATAATCCGACTGGATAAGGTTTTGCATTTCTATTCTGATAGCCGAAGAACATAATCCAAAATCATATTTCTCAGCCAAAAAACCAGAACTTACAGGCTCTGCAGTTTTTATATATTCTTTCATTAGGGCTTTTAATATTTTCGCCTGCCTTTCAGTAATCATATGTAAATATTTTTATTACCAAAATTATAACACTCTTTTTTTATCAGTCAATACCTATGATTGCCAAAAGAAAACGGCTATTTTGCCGTTTTATCAAGATAATATTTACTTGTCATTTTCATGTTTTCATCAAACTCATACACCATCGGAACTCCTGTTGGTATTTCTACCTTTTCTATCTCTGCTTCATCCAGTTCTTCAACAAATTTGATTATTGCCCTAATACTGTTTCCATGAGCCGAAATCAAAATCCTTTTCCCATCTTTTATAGCGGGAATAATATTCTCATTCCAAAAAGGGAGCACCCTTTTTTCTGTATCCTTCAAACTTTCTGTCATGGGTATTTCTTCTGGTTTTAAATCCTTGTATTTAGGGTCACTCTTCGATGATCTCAAATCTCCTTCAGGAAGTTCTGGCGGCCTAAAAGTATAGCCTCTCCTCCATTGCATAAATTGCTCCTCTCCATATTTATCTCTTATCTCAAACTTATTCATCCCCTGTAGTGCTCCATAGTGCCTTTCATTCAATCTCCAGCTATATTCAATAGGAATAGTTACTTCCATTTCCTTAAGAATTATTTCCAAGGTTTGGATTGCCCGAGACAACACCGAAGTAAAAGCCAAATCAAAAACATAGCCATCTTTTTTTAAAATAATTCCCGCTATTTTCGCTTCTTCAATTCCTTCGGGAGATAAATCAACATCTGTCCAACCAGTAAAAATATTCTGGGCATTCCAAACGCTTTGTCCATGCCTTATTATAACTAATTTATACATTTTATTTTTCTTAGTTATTATTTTAATTCTTTTTCCTATTTTATCTTTCTTTTCCTACTTCTTAATACTGCCACAATAGCTGGAAGAAAAGAAACGGCAATAATCGCTAATACTACTGGTAAAATTATTTTGTCTGCATCTGGGATTATTTTTCCAAAATAAAAACCTAGCGTCGGGAGCAATATTGTCCATATTAATCCTCCAAAGATATTATACGCAAAAAACTTCTTGTAGCCAATGTTTCCAACTCCGGCCATTACTGGGGCAATAGTTCGAACAAACGGAATAAATCTTGCCAAAATAATTGTCTCCCCTCCATACTTTTTAAAATATTTCTCCGTTCGCTCAATATGTTTTTTGTCCAAGAAAAAAGAATCTGTTTTTCTAAAAACCTTTGGACCATATTTTTTTCCCAAATAATATCCTAATGCGTCTCCAACTATAGCAGCGATAAAGGTTATCAAAATTATTGTTTTGATATCTAAAAACCCAGTCGAGGCAAGAAATCCGGCAGTAAACAAAAGACTGTCTCCAGGCAAAAAAAATCCAAGCAATATTCCCGTTTCCGAAAAAATTGTCAAAAATAGTCCAACGTATCCAGCTGTTTCAATTATTGATACTGGGTCTAAAATATTCATTCTTTTTTATTTTAAAACTTCCTTGTCTTATTATTTTACAATCATCTTCAAGTGAAACTATTGTCGAGGGTTTGCTTTTTAATTTTCCGGCATCTATATAAACGGCTTTTTCGTCAAAATATTCGTAAGCTTCGGCAACAGTCTCAGCGGGATCAAATCCTTGCAAATTTGCACTGGGAGCTACAATAGGACCAACTAAAGAAATCAATTTCAATAGCCATTTTTCATTTGGCATCCTAAAGGCCAAGCTTCGTTTTTCTCTGTATAAATATTTAAACCTTTTATCGTTGCAATTTAAAATTACCGTCACTTTTTCTGGCCAAATATCCTTCAGCCATTTTTGCTGATCATTTTTGACCTCAATTCCAAATAAATCCAAATCCTTAAGCGAAGACACCAAAATAATAAACGGCTTATCCAAATCCCTCTTCCTCAATTTATAAAGATTTAAAACTGCCTTCTTATCCAAAGCCCTGCAAGTTATCCCATAAACCGTATCAGTAGGAATAACTGCTACCTTTCCCAATTTGTAGGCGCTAGCAACAATATCTATTTCTTTTTTGCCCAGCTTTTTAATCATTGTTAAATTATAGCAAATTATATATAAAAAAAGAAACAAGATAAATTCTTGTTTTTATTTCACCTCCCCAAAGAGCCTCAGGAGATCTGCTTCATAAGAACTTAAAACAGTTCCTCTGCAAATCCCTTTAATAATATTTTCCCTTCCTTTGATATTCCACTCACTTTCAGCCATCTCCGCCAAAGGATTTTCTTGCCCTTGCGATTGCTTCGCTTTCGGTTTTATAATAATAACCGAGATTTTTTCTTCGTTTCCCCCGTGCCTAATGGGAACGATAGCGCGACTAACCAAGCCGTCTTCTTTCAGTTTTTTTATAAAAACCTGAGCCTTAGCATCATCCTTCTTCTGCTCTTCAGGAGACCTATCCCTCTCAACAATCTTTATACTAGATGCCATATTTATAAACTAAAATAAATTCCCAATTATGTCAATAGCTGCAAAATAAAAAAAGAGAGGCAAGCACTGCCTTTTTTAAGCACTCTTCCATGTAAATACCCTAAAAAAGAACAATCTATCCATAGCTCGCATATCTTTCCTATGCGCAATTTCCCTTCGCTTGGAAAGGCTTCTCCAATACCATATAGAAAACTTCTCGCTCGCCCCATTAAGCGCATCGACATCAATCGACAAGCTATAATGAAACTCATTTTTTCTGATCCACAGAAGACACCAAAAAAGAAATATTCCTCTGTTCCATACAACTTTCTTTATTTGTCCAAGCTTCGCCTTGAACAATAACAAATCAAGGTTCATGGCTTAAGTATAACAAAAAACAATAAAACTTAAAGTCTTTCCAAATCAATTATTTCGTCGATACGTATTTTTTTCACAAAATCAGGAACATGACTCACCAATATCATAGCACCCCCATACTTATCCAGTGCCTGAGCGATTATCGGGATATGGCGAAAATTTATATGGTTAGTTGGCTCGTCTAATATCAGCAATCCAGGTTTTTGCATTACCAGTCTAGCAAAAGATACCAGTCCTTTCTGCCCTTCCGACAAATCTCCTATTTTTAATCTCATTAAATCACCACCTATAAGAAACCCTGCAGCTATCGCTCTCATTTGTTCTTCGTTTAAATCTTTAGCAACCCTGAGTAAAGAATTAAAGACAGTATCATTAAAATCGAGGGTGGAAAAATCCTGTCTATAATATCCCACTTCTACATTGCTAGTTATGGCAGCTCCTTTTGCAGTTCCATTTGCAAGAGATTCCAATAATGTTGATTTTCCTATTCCATTTGGTCCAGATAATAACAAATGTTCATTTTTGCGAAGAGAGATGTTTACTTTCTTAGCCAACGACTTCCCCTTCTTCATTACATTCAATGAAGAAATATACATTAACTCCCCGCCTATTCCTTGCTGCATAGGAATTTTAAAAGGCTTTATAGTCTTATCCTCTCTTCTTATCTCCACTTTGGCATCTTCTGCTTCTGATGCTTTTTCTCTCATTCGTTTTGCAACCATCCTCATTTGACCTCCCTTGTTTGCAAAAAAATTAGCTTTATCCCTATTTTCCTGAATTTCTTTTGCTAACTGTGCATTTTTCATTTCCTGCTTTTCTGCTCTGGCGGTTATCTCTTTTACAGTATCATAATAATTTCCAACGTACTGTTCAACTTTTTTATTAAAAACATCCAAATATACAACAGCCTCTGTAAAAGAGTTCAAAAAATCAGCATCATGAGAAATCACTATAACCGTTTTTTTACAATCTATTATAAATTTTGTTAAATGCTCTATTCCCTCCCTATCCAAATTATTTGTCGGCTCATCAAGTAAAAGCACATCGCTATTTTGGATTAACGCCGAAGCAAGTAACAATCTCGCTTGTTGTCCTCCAGAAAAAGAATTAACCTTTCTGTCTTTCGGCGCATCAAGATTTACAATTTCCAAAACATCGTCAATCTTAGGATCAATATCATACACCTTTTTAGAAAAGCATGTTTCAAAAAATTCCCTCACAGTCAAAGACAAATGCTCTCGCAAAATAACTTGCCTTGCAAGCGCGATCGACAAATTTTGAGCAATATTAATTTTCCCAGATTCAGGCTTCAAGTTTCCCACAATGAGCTGGAAGATCGTACTTTTCCCAGCTCCATTTTGTCCCATAAGAGTAACTTTAGAATTTCGCCTAACAGAAAAACTAACCTCATTAAGGATTAATTTTTTATCGTACTCAAACGATACTTCATCAAATCTGATTATAACTTCATTTGCCATAATAAACGAATAAAATAAGGCACTCTTGCAGTGTCTTATTATTTTAACCCATTATAGCCATAATTATCGCAACAGGTCAAGAATTATTTTTAAAAATACCGTTTCCGTAATTATGGTCTCTTTATATTTTTGAGCACATAAACTGCACTATCCTCATCCATTATGTCTGGTTGAGCATAATTGCTTATTAAAATAGGAGTGAGATTATAATCAAAAACCCCGCCTTTATTAAAATATATCTCGGCAAATAATCCTTGTTTGGTTTCTTTAGACCATTCCTGGTCAAAAACAAAATTACCCAAGCTGTAAAAAATATATTTTCCATTATATTTTTCTACATCCTGAATCTGATGCGGGTGATGCCCAATTACCATATCGGCTCCGCTATCTATTGCTTTGTGTGCAAAATTAACCTGGCTTGTACTGGGACGATACTTATATTCAATTCCGGCATGCATTGAAACAATTACAAAGTCTGCTTCTTTTTTTGCATTTTTAATATCGCTCTTCAATCTATTCTCATCCATATAAACAACTCCGTATCTGTTTCCTTTTGCCTCATAACTAGAAGGAATGATTGAACCATCAGTATAAGCAAGAAAAGCAAATTTAAGTCCATTCTTTTCTATAATAGCTGGCGCAGATGCATCTTTTCCCTTGCCGGCCCCAGCAGTTTTAATATCCAAAGACTGAAGAGCTTTAATGGTAGATTGCACGCCATCTTGCCCCTGATTTCCCATATGATTATTAGCAACCGACAATACATTAAATCCGGCATCTTTAATGCTTTTTTCAACCCCCGGCCTTGCCCTAAAAACCATTCCCTCATTAAGTATTGGTCCACCTAAAGCAATAGGGCTTTCCAAATTACCAAAAACTATATCTCCATCTCCAAGATAGTCTTTCATTTTCAAAAACGGATAATCATCTCCATATCTTACCATTTGAAAATTTACTGCCCGCGATAACATGATATCGCCCACGACTATCAGCTTAACAGGCTTTTCTGATCCGTTCATTGCGCTGTCCGAAATAGCTTTTAGACTTTCTATATCTACAACAGAAGCTTTGTTGTTTTTAACATCAAAAAAAGCCCCACATGTCAAAAGAACACATATGACTGCAGTTATAACAACCCACAATAGCTGTCCTGAATTATTTCCTTTTATCATATAAAGAAAGCTTATCGGATAAAGATTTCTGCAATTATAAACAAAACATAAATTAAAAGCAATATCGCAGCTTCTTTTTTACTAATAGATTGATCCTGCTTAGCAAACCAAAAGAAAAATAATAACGAAATCACTAAAAATACTCTTGCAATTTCCAGCGAAACCATATGCCCAGTAAGGTTTATTGGACAAATAATTGCAGTAACTCCCAAAACTAAAGTAGCAGGAACAACCACACAACCAATTAAATCGCCCAAAATCATCCAATCATTTCCTTTTCTAGCAGAACTGATGGCAAAAAATATTTCGGGGAAGCAATTCCCAAGCCCCACAATGAAAAGTCCTATCATTATCAGGGGAACATTCCACGCTATTGCAAAATAATTTGCTGCAGAAACAATTCCATTAGAAGCAACTATAAAAATCGCTAATGCTAAAACTATTTTAACAAGACTTAAAATCGACAAAGCCATCTTTTTCTTTTTCTTATCGGCCTCATCACATATCTTTGCAAATCTCTCTTTGCTAGAAAATAGCCACACAAGATAAAAAACATAAACAAGAATAAGAATAATCCCATCTATTCTAGAAACGTCGCCATCCCACGTCAAAATGATTGGCAACGCCGCTGAAAAAAGAGTAAATAAAATCGTCTGTTGAATTGTACGGCTTTTTGCAGGAATTCCATTTTTAGAAAACAAAGCCGCTAAAGCGACTGAAAAAGTAATATCAACAACATTTCCCCCAATAACTTCTCCAAAAGAAAGCTCAGGGGTATTATACAAAGCCGATGTTATACCTACAAATAGATTCGGCAACGAACCTACAAGAGACATTATTAAAAAAGAAACTACGAATTCTTTCCACCCAAGAGCTTTTGCCACTCTAATCAAGCTCTTTACGATTAATTCTCCCGACACATAAAAACCTAAGCAAGAAATCAAGAAAATTAAAGCGAAATATAATGAATTTAATTCCATAGTATAAATATGTTATTTTAGTGGTGACCCTAACCGGACTCGAACCGGTGTTGCCAGATTGAGAATCTGGAGTCCTAGGCCACTAGACGATAGGGCCCCTTTCGCTTTGAACAATACTATAAAAATATCATAAAATCTACTTTTTGTCCAAAGTATCTCCAGCTTCATCATCAACATCATAATCCGGCGGAATTTGCCAGTAATCAAAAATATATTTTGCCAGATTGTGAAAAATTGGAACTGCCGAATATTCAGAAGTCTTAGTTTTTGTAGGATTGTCTAATTTTACAAGAGCTATAAATTTAGGATTGTAGGCTGGAGCAAAGCCCATAAAAGTTTGCCATGTATGGTCAGAATATCCAGCTTTGTTTATTCCAAGAGAAGCGTATGTCACTTGGGAAGTTCCTGTTTTTCCTCCTATCCAATACCCAGGAACTTTGGCTAAATGCCCATATCCTCCTTCTACTACCTGAACCAACATTTTTCGCAAATCATTACTTGTTTCCTCGCTAATAACCTTGCGAACAATTTGGGGCTTTATTTCTTCTTTCTTATTTCCAACTATAACCTCTTTTACAATATAGGGTTTCATTAAATTACCTCCGTTTGCCAAACAGGAAAAAGCAGACACTATATGCAGAGGAGTAATCCCAATACCTTGGCCAAAAGATGCATTTGCAAATGCAACTTCAATCTTATCATCGTAAGCTTTTTTTAAAGTCTTGTTTTCCGTTAATGATTCATTGGCTAAATCTATTCCCGTTTTGTCAAAAAAACCAAATTTTTCCAAATAATCTAAGAACTTTTTATGCCCTATTTTTTTCTCAACGTACATAACTCCGGTATTTATGGAACGTCTTAAAACTTCTGTCATAGTTACCGTTCCCCAAGCCTTATCTGCATAATTACACACATCATATTTTCCATAATTTACACACCCAGAATCGGTAAATGTTGTATCCGGTGTTACCAGTTTTTCATTTACCCCAATCGACATTGTAATCGGTTTAAATATTGATCCTGGTTCAAATATCTTTTGCGTTGCCGAGTTTGACAATAATTCAAACTTCTCTTTCTTATAGTTATTAGGATCAAAGCCAGGATTTTGAGCCATAGCCAATATCTCCCCAGTATTAGGGTTCATAACTATGATATTTCCTCCTTCCGCTCCATATTCTTCTACGCCTTCGGCCAAATACTTTTCGGCCATAAATTGAATATTATAATCTATAGTCAATGTTAAAGACTTTCCATTCAAAGAACTAGTATCTTCAGGAGAAAATATAAAACCCCAAGGATTTCTATCAACAGTTGTTGCTGATTTTTTTCCCGACAAAATACCATTATAATATTCTTCTATCCCGTATTGGCCTTGCTTATCCTCATTGATAAACCCTACGATTTGAGATGCTAATCTATTATTTGGATAATACCTACTTTCCTTTTTTTCATCTACTTCCACTCCTTTCATATTCAAGCCCTTAATCTGCTCTGCAACTTCCTTGCTCACACTACGCTGAATAACTTGGTAATAGCTTCCCTTTTTGTTTAATTTTTGAAGAATCTCCCCTTTGTCTATTTTTAAGATTTCTGAAAGTTTTTGCGATGCAGTATCTTTATTTTCAACCTCCTCAGGAGAAACAAACACTAAAGGGTCTCTTTCTGTTAAAGCCAGAGATTCACCATTACTAAAATAAACATCTCCTCTGCGCCCCTCAATATCCAAAACATTATTCTGCTGTCCCATTGCAAGGGCCTTGTATTTAGACCCCTCACTTATTTGTAAATTAAAAAGGCGGAATAAAACTACTCCTCCTAAAATAAAAATTAGAATCAAAATCAAGTTTGGCCTTAATTTGAAATTATTGCTATTCATAATTCAAGCCTCCTTTAATTTTTTTGATTTGCTGCAACCGTGTCGCCTGGGGCAATCATATAATTTATTTTTCCCATTTTGTTATACCCCTGCTCTTTAATCTTTTCTTCAACAGTCATCAAATTTTTGTTCTGGGAAATAGATAGCTTTAAGCCCGAATTTTCTTTTTTTAAGGAATCTATTTCCCCTTGAACTCTACTTACAAGATAGCCAACACGACTCATCTCAGAAATCTGAAAAACATAAAGTCCTGTTAAAGCAACGATAGCTACAACGATGAAACAAAAAAATATTTTTGGTTGATTCTTTCTTTTCTTCATTTTTATAATTTTACAACTGCTCTTAATTTTGCTGACCTTGAACGAGGATTCAATTCCCTCTCCTTGTCAGCGGCAATCACCGGTTTTTTTGTCATGATTTCTATCTTTCCATTTTTTTTCTCTTCTCTGAAAAAAGTTTTTGCTATCCTATCTTCCAATGAATGGAAAGTTATCACTACCAATCTCCCGCCAGGAGGCAAAATTTCTAATGCCTGTGGCAATGCGTCTATAAAATTATCAAGTTCTCTATTTGCTTCTATTCTAAGTGCCTGAAATGTCCGCGTAGCAAAGTGTATTTTCTGTCTTCTATAATAAGGTGGCACAGAATTACTTATTATTTCCACCAACTCAGCTGTTGTTTTAATTGGCTTTCTTTTTCTCTTCTCTATTATGTTTTTTGCTATTCTTCGGCTATATCTTTCTTCCCCATATTTATAAATAACATCAGCTAAGTCTTTTTCCGAATAACTATTCACTATTTCCTGCGCCGAAATCATGTTACCTTTTTCAATGTTATAACTCATTACAAGCGGTTCATCTTTTAAAAAGCTAAACCCTCTTTCACTGCTATCAACATGATACGACGACATCCCAATATCAAATAATATTCCATTTACACTTTCAAACTTTTCTTTTTCTACTATTTTTTTCAAATTACTGTAAGAATCATTAACAGCAATCAATCGTTCTATTTTTTCACTCTTTATTTTTTTATATATCTCTTCATCAACCTCTATTCCTAAAACCTTTCCTTTTGGGCCGTTTCTTTTTAATATCTCTTTCGTATGACCTCCTCCGTTTAAAGTACAATCTATAAAATTTTGGTTTTCGCTGGGAGAAAGATACTCTAATACTTCTTCAAGTAATACAGGAATATGCATATTAAAAACCTAAATCTTTTAATCCCTCTGTTATGCTACCAACCTGATCTCCTGTGGTTTCTCCATATTTTTTCCATTCCTCTTCGCTCCAAATTTCGATTCTATCGTAAAGTCCAGCAACAACAACTTTTTTATCCAAATTTGCATAATCTTTTAAGTAATCAGGAATAAGTATTCTTCCTAAGCTATCTATCTTTACATCCATTGCTCCAGCAAGCATAACTCTTGCAAAATTTCTAGCATTAATGGCCGATAAAGGAAGTTTACTCATCTTTTCTGCCAATTCTTCCCATTGTTTCATTGGATAAAGAAACAAACATCCATCAATTCCTCTAGTCAAAACAGCTCCATCAGACAAAACACTCCTAAACTTTGTAGGAACCGTCAGTCTTTTTTTGGGATCTAAATTGTAACTGTATTGACCTATAATCATACTTCAAAAATTCCACTTTCATCCACTTATTAACACTATAACACCATTTTATCCCACCGATATACATTTGTCAATAAAAAACCCCACCAAAAGCACAAAAACATCCATTTCTCTGTTTTAAAGCTGCTTTTTCTATTAAAAAAAGCGGACTTGCATCCGCTTATTTGTTACCTTTTTAGCTGTTTCTATAATCACTCAGGGTTTCTAATCTTTAAAGTAAAATCATTTGAATTTATTTCAATAACTGCACCATTTTGTATCGTGTCTCCCAAAAATTCACGAGCCAAGCAGTCTTCCACTTTTTCTTGGATAACTCGCCGCATTTCCCTTGCTCCAAAAACTGGATCATAACTCAATTCAACAATTTTTTTCTTCAAATCTTC
>Ga0209749_1002224_pt1 | contig 13624 bp, 8 predicted proteins | sample EPASupsiteSAE347_FD_187267 | JGI IMG/M metagenome (GOLD analysis project Ga0209749, IMG submission 187267) | Bioremediated contaminated groundwater from EPA Superfund site, New Mexico - Sample SAE3-47 (SPAdes) (version 2) | ecosystem: Environmental > Aquatic > Deep subsurface > Groundwater >... | reverse complement strand
TGGATCAAGTTCAGCGCGCGCTCAAACCGGGCGGCATAGTGGCCTCACTGGATAGTTTACCGCGTGGTCGGGTTGAAAAGTGGATTGAACGTTTTTTTAGATTGATATTGCCGACTTATGACCGCACTTATCGGAAAAAAATTCGCGATTCAATCCGCCGGATCAGGGGAATTACCCAAGAACAGCCAAGGCGTTTTACTCCGATGGAATGTGCTGATGCGGTCCATGACATTGAATCTATCTTGCGTGAAAAATTTGAATTGATTTGGAGCATACATTTCAACGCTTTTGCTGTGACTCCCTGCATGTCATTGATTGGTCCGGACTGGTTCCGTTACACTGTGGGACATGCAATTACATGGCTTGATCGTTTACTGTGTTGCATGGGAATCTGTCGTGGTTTTCAACGTATTGTGATCGGTCGCAAGCGATAAGAGTTGGCAATGTGTTCGCCCATGACTCAGTTGGGTTAAACATTCTGTATTCCCATTTGCATCCCGTCGTCAGATGTATGGATGAACATTTTAACGCAGTTGCCATTAATCCTGCAATGTAGTTGCGCACTCTGACTTTGTTCCCTTACGCGATTACACATATGTTGGTTGTTTTTGACCATTTGTCACGCATGGTTGGATATATGTCGGGCGGTTGTCTGCATAATCATTCTCTAGAAACGCCAATAAAGTAAATTAAGTGAACACTACTCTTGATACGTTTCAATACTCGGCAGATTTAGTCAAGCGTTGGGGGCAAGTCTCTCTGCCGAACGGCAAGACATTGAGGGAGACGCTTGTCGTTGACGGTATTGCTCTCTGGGACGTTGCGGCGCCGGTTCTCGCGGCATTTTATTTCCCTAAGGACTTGGCGCGAAAAAAGCCACTCTCGTATTTTAGCCGCAAAATCAGGCCGTGTTTGTCGCGTGGTAAGCGTCAATTACGAGCGCTTATTCCATTTCCCCATAGTTCCAACGGATGCTCGCGTTGGCCGGGCGACAAAACTTGTCTGTTATTGGGCTTCAGCGGATATATGTATCGCGACGTTCTGGAATCGGTGGCGCGTTGCCTGAAGGAGAATCATGCCATGAATTATGTGGCTCTACATGATGCTGGCCGTTTTCAGGGCACGGCGGTTAAGTTGCATGGAGAAGAAGTCCATTCCGTTTGGGAACACTGGGACAGCCGTGTGCATGAGCGCGAATTGGCAATTCGGCGCCAATTATCTGTGGCAGTATGTTATCTCACTGCACTCAAAACATTGCCTGATCTTCTTTTGGACGCAGATGGAAAGCCGTTGTGGCCAAAAGTGGAAAACACCATTAAATTGCTTTTGCATGTTCATCTGCCGTCTTTGATGCCTTATCTTGCCCTGACACGGCATATCTTGGAGGAACACCGTCCCGTGCTTATTGTTTCACCGGATATTTCCGACCCGCGTATCCGGCTTTTTGTTTTAACGGGCCGTCTCATGGGGATCCCTTCGTTGGAAGTTCAATCCGGCTTACTCCACGCAAAAGACTCCGTGGAATGGCAATTCAACGTAGCGGAAAAAGTGGCTGTATGGGGCGAGAGGGTGCGTTATTTGTTTGCGGATTTCGGCATTTCTGAAGAGCGTATCATTATTACCGGCTCGCCGCGCTTTGACGGTATGATAAATGTGGATCGCACTCAGGTTGACGCAACCCGTTCGCGTCTTGGTATACCTGATGGCCGGCTCATGGTCTTGTTCGCATCCCAATATTTATTGAGCAATTACAGCGAGTTCGGTGAGTTTCCCAGTGCACAGAGGGCCGTTAAGCGGGCAATTTTTGAGGCGGCCGACAGACTTTCCGGTATGACGCTCGTCGTAAAACCGCATCCATTGGAAAATGTTCAGGAAACAAAGAAGATTGCAGAGGGATGCAAAAATATTGTCTTTGTTAAGCGAAGCGAAAATATCCGCGAATTAACCAAAGCCTGCGATGTGTTCATTACCTTGGGAAGCACTGCCACAATGGATGCTCTGGTTGCCAGGAAGCTAATAATTTTCCCCGCTTTTCCTGGACTGGTCTGGTGGGATGATGTGTATCTCAAAGGTAACGTGGTAAAAGTGGCGACATCGAAAGATGAACTGGAGCGCAGTCTCCAGTCTGTTGTCAAGGGGCATGGCGAACAGCTGTTGGATGAATTAGAGCCTGCCCGTCAGCGCTTTCTGAAGGAGTGGGTTCATCTGCCGGATGGTCGGGCAGCCGAGCGTATCGCGACATTGGCAAAGCAGATGGCAGGGATATTTTGTTAACAAGGATATCAACCAGGGAGAATATCTGATTGACGAGAAGACAAGGGGATACTATTTTGACATATTAATTATTGGCATTGCATAGTCTGCATCTTGATCATGAAAAAAAAGTGGCTATTGAAACTGCTTTCGTCATTAAGGATTAAGGAAAACTCTCTTGAATATTTTTTAGGATTGATTCTTGTGGTTCTTCTCTTGATGAACCTGATTTCCAACTTCGAAAAAGACGATTTTTCGGATCGCGACGATTTGCGAGACCTAATGAGTGTAATGCGAACCGACTGTGTGCCGGGAACGGCTTTATTATCTAAGATGCACTTTGAGCAGCCTGCTTTTGATTATTATTATATGATTATGTATACCCGCCGGGATATTCGGACTCTGAGCTACTATGCTAGTCTTAACGCAAAGTTCATCAAAGAGCTCTTCAAAGAAAATAGTATCAACCATTTGCCTGCTTTCTTTGATAGTGCGCTTGCGGGCCAGCATATGTGGTATATTGGGAAGGATCATTATGATCTGGATAAAGAGTTTACCATTTATCGGATTGAATCAAAGCATCCATTACGTTTTATCATAGCTGATTACGCGAACTTTGCTTCTTGGCAAGCGATGACAAATAGAGCCCTGTATTATGCGCTTCCCAAGGGTATTCAAGGCACGCTTGATGTTCCGAGACTTCATGTTTCTAAAGAGAATAACGCCGAGTTCTCTCGATTTGTTCTGAACAATTTGCGTTACGTTCCGGAAGCAGAGGCGCTCATGATTCAAGATGCTGCTGTTCCCGTAAATCTTTTGGTTCCGAAAGTTCCGGGTAAAAAAATGTCTTTAACTCTTGGACTTAGTCATATGGCGGATGCAAAAATCTCCTGCCCAGTGCAGGGGATTGAGATTCTTTTCTATCTTAACAATACGATCAAGTCTCTTCAGACATTTGATTTAACAGCCCCGACCCAGGAAGTGAAACTTGAATTTGCCGCCGAGGAACTTGCGAGTTCCTTTAATATTCTTTCTTTGGTTCCGCTTGCTGACTCAACTAACGGGAAGACTAGAAATATTCCATTATCTTGTCTTTACAAAATTCATTATCTAGATATCGGGATGGCAGAATAGTATGAGAAAAGTGTTGTTTATGTTTGCCACTTTGGCTTCATCTTTTTACGCACCTATCGCGTGTGCCGAAGATTTTGCCGTTCTGAATCTTGTTCCTCGGGAAAAGTATTGGTTCGCGGTGCCCGCCCAAAAGGTTGATGCGCGCGCTTATGGCATTTCTTTTGCGGTTAGTAGCGATCAATGCAATTGGTCTGACCCGATAGATTTCACGCTCTATCGAATAGATAAACAAACAAAAGCGAAATACGAAGTCAGCGAAGTCTTTAAGACAAGAATTTACCCGCGCGATCTTGACAAACTTCGGTTCTACAATGTGTTCTTTATTAAAGATTTTGATGAAATATATTCCGGGCAGCAGAAGGCCTTTCTTGATGTGGCAAAGGGGAAGCAGTGTCTTATAACGTTAGCCGCATCAGTGCCTATGCGCTTTCATTTCCAGGGTACAATATGCAAAACCGAGGTGAAAATAGAGGCTTCTACCGGTTTATCCTCCGGTGAGACCAGGGGCAATATTGAATTATATACGAATGGTCTCATTCGGTTGATTTCCGATCCTTTCGATTATACCCATACCGGCGTGCCGGTTTCTGGGCTGGAATCACCCCCTGGTGTTTTGGCTTTCCTTGCAGGTGTTGCGCTTGTATGCCTTGTTGCTATTCTAATCATTTTTATTGCTCTGGGTCGTGTGGCGTTCTCCGGACATTGGCGGCAACTCGTCATCCTCGTCGTCGGGACGAGTTCTGTCATTTTTGTTCTTTACTTCATCACGACAGCGCCCGAGTTTTTGTCGGGCGATTCTCATGAAATGCAACTTGGTCAGTATTTATACAAAGACGTTCATCAGCCGGGTTATCCGTTAGGTCTTCTTCTTGGCCATTTGTATCAGAATATCTTCCCCTTTGGCAATTTCATGTATAAAGCGAACCACTTTGCCGCAACCTGCTCTGCGGTTGCTGTGGGTTTTTTCGCCGGAGCTCTATATCTTTTTTCGAAGAGGAGGATTTTATCCGTTTTGCTCGCGCTCTGCCTTGGCACGACTCAAACGTATTGGAACTATGCGGTAGTTGCGCAGAACTATTCATTGTCTTCGTGTTTGCTTGGACTTGTATTCTTTGGATACTTTTTGTTTTGCGAGGTTCGCAACCGAAGAGCATTTCTTTTCTTTGGTCTGATCTGTTTCTTATGTCCTATTGCGCACGCGACCGGCATTGCAATAGCGTTTCTTTTGTTTTTGCTCTCGGTGCGAAAGTCCTTTGCCTTGCCTTCGCCGATCAGGAACTATATTTATCTGGGGTGCACGTGTGTTATGGCTCTGTTGGTCCTGTATATTCCATTGGTTGTCGCCGAGAGCCCCGCGCAATATGAGCGAGTTCTATATTTCCTGGATGGTTCAACGAATCCGGTCAGTATAAAGGGTGATTTTAAGATGGTGATGCTGGATATTGATCACCTCAAAGCATTTACTGAATATATCCGTGGTGCCAAAAGTGGCAAAAATTGGGTGGCAGGCATAGGGGGGCACATGTTGCATTCTCCCCTGGCAGCTCTGAAAGCTTCAAGGGATGGCTATTTTAAACTGTTGTTCTGGGGTTTCGGGTTCAGTTTTACACTGTTAGGTTTTGTTGGTCTTTTTGCGCTGTTGAGAGAGAAGGCGCACAGGCTTTTTGGTATGGTTCTGGCGTTTGCAGTTCTTTTCAATATGTTCTTCACCTATGCAGAACTATTGCATTTCCGCGGAGGGGGGGACCCGGGCTATGTCTGTCATCTATTCCCATCGTATTTTATCTTTGCATTTGCCAGCATGGGCGTGTGCTTCCTGAGAAAAAACTCCATCAATGGATCAACATTAAATCAAAGCGCTTTGTAGGCAAATAGATGCAAAAAATATTTTTAGGATTTAAAAACTATCTTAAAAAGGCTTTCCTTTATATAGATGAATTGGCGTTGCTCAAAAGGATTGAAGCTATTAAGCTTGTGGCGGATCAGAGTCTTACTTTTGCTGTTATTGTTCCCATGTACAACGAACAGGAAAGTGCTTTGCGCTGTGTGGCGACCATTAATAGGTTTCTGGAGAGCCTTCCCTATAAAAGTCGGATTATTGCGGTTAACGATGCCAGCCGTGATGATACTCCACAAATCCTCGAAGAGATGAAGAATAAGTGTCCGAGATTAATTGTCTGCCATCATGCCAACAACACGGGATATGGCGGCGCGAATATAACCGGAGCTCGAAAGGCGCACGATTTGGGGCTTAAATACTCGGTGTTTATGGATGCCGATTTAACCCAGAACATCCAGTACCTCTACGCTTTTCTTGTGGAAATGCAAAAAGATGTTGATGTGATCAAGGCCACCCGCTATTCCGGTGGTGGCGGGGTCACCGGTGTTCCTTTTCGTCGTTGGATTGTATCGTATGTAGGGAATTCAATGGCACGGCACCTTTTGCATCTGAAACTGACTGACTATACAAATGGATTTAGAGCCATCAAAACGGAGCTTCTTGTTAAGAATAAATTTGAAGAGCAGGGGTTTGCTTATCTCATAGAAGAAGTCGTAAAAGTTTCCAGAATTGCCAAAACGTTCGCCAATGTTCCCTATGTGCTGACCGTGCGGAATGATGGAAACTCCAAGTTTATATATTCATATCGTGTATATTTGAGTTATTTAAAATGGCTTTTTAAGAAGTGAGTCATAGTATGAACCAAGGATGTGCATTCTGCGGGAACACTAAGCTATCTCCAGTTGTGGATTTTGGCATGGTTGCGCTGGCCGGCGCTTTTTTGAAGCCGGCGCAATCTGCCTCCGAGAAAAGATACCCACTCCGCGTTGTTTTCTGTCCAGCGTGTTTTCTTGTTCAGGTAGAAGATCACGTGCCGCCAGAAGAGATTTTTAATGGAAACTACTTTTACTTTTCCTCAAAAATTGAGACATTGAAAAAACACTTTGAATTATCTGCAAAAGAGCTTGTTGAAAGATTTGTTGATAAAGAGGAGTCCTTGATTGTGGAAATTGGGTGCAATGACGGCGTTTTGTTGAACCCGCTTTATAAACAGGGGTGCAAGAAGCTAATTGGGGTCGACCCTTCGACGAACATCTTGAGTTCAATGGATAGCGGTTGCTTCCTCTTGATGAATCGTTTTTTTTCAGAAGAGACTGCAAGCTTGATTGTGAAGGAACATGGACGGGCTGATTTGATTATTGCGAACAACGTATTTGCCCATATTTCAAATATTCGCGGAGCCACTACGGGCATAGAGTATCTTTTATCGGAAAGAGGAGTATTTGCTTTTGAGGTTCACTATTTGGGCAATCTTATTGATGGGCTTCAGTACGATATGATTTATCATGAGCATCTTTACTATTATTCTTTGCTTGCTCTTTCAAATATCTTTTCGAGTTTTCGTCTTGAAATTTTTGATGTCAAACCAATCCCAATCCATGCCGGTTCGATGAGGTACTATGTCAAGCGATGTTCCAATTCTCTATATCCGATTTCCGAGGCTGTGCGGGATCTACGAAAAAATGAACTGGAAAAAGGCTTTGAGAAACTGGAGACCTTTGCCGAATACTCCCGGCGTGTCGCCCTTACCAAGTCTGAGCTTCTTTTGCTCCTTAAGCGCCTGAGTGAGCAAGTGCCGTGTTGTGTGGCCGGCTATGGGGCTTCGGGGCGCGCCAATACGATTCTGCAGTACTGCGGCTTGAATGCGGAGGATATAAAATTTATCGTTGATGATGCGCCTGCCAAGCAGGGATTTGTAACCCCAGGGACTCATATTCCTGTTGTAGGACGCAGACATCTTGTCAAGGAGTGGCCGCAGTATATGATTGTTTTTGCATGGAGTTTCTTGGATGAAATCATTACAAAGAACATGGATTACTTGCGAAACGGCGGCGCATTTATTGTTCCGTTACCTGACGTTGAAATTGTGCGTTTGAAAAATGAGCAAATTGAGAAAATTCCATGGCAGAGAGCGCTTGATGAGCGGCTTTTGGGAGCGGCGCGCTAAATGAAAGTTCTTGTCATGGGCAGATCGGGTATGTTAGGTAGCGTTCTTTTGAAATATTTTACGAGCATTGGCGTGGAGACTCACGGAACTCAACGGATTTCTTCCGATGAACCATTGTTTCTTTGTGCGAATTATGACAACGTGAGTGTTGATGGACTCAAGCATCTGTTTGATGGTTTCAATTTGGTTGTTAATTGCATTGCAAGTAAGTTTTTCCCTCCGACTGAACCCGAAATCTTTAGAGAGTCTCTTTTCATAAATTCCCAATTTCCGCACATTGCCGCAAAGGCCTGCGCGGAGAACGGTTGTTTTTTCATTCAAATTTCATCGGATGCTGTTTTTCCCGGGACTGCGGGACCGTATTCCGAGCGCGATGCGGTGGAAATGACAGACTTCTACTCCATGTCGAAGATTCTTGGTGAAGTCCAATACCAAGGCGCACTTAATATCCGTTGCTCAATTATTGGCCATGAAAAAAGAATTCAGCATCATTTATTGGAGTGGTTCTTGAGCCAGCGTGCGGGTCAACACGTGCGGGGCTATACGGATTATACCTGGAATGGTGTAACCTGCCTGCAGCTTAGTCAGTTCATTGGGCAATTGTTGTGTGAGGGGGTGCTCGCAAAGCTTGTGTCCGAAACCTCAGTGATTCATTTTGCTCCCAACGAACCGTTGTCAAAATATGAATTGCTTTTTTACCTCAATGAGGTATATGAAAAGGGGTTGATAGTGGAGCCTGCGGCATCTGGGAAAAAGGTGGCGCGAGTCCTTTCGTCCTTGTTTGGAAGTTACTATAATCGCGAGCATGATTTCAGGAGAGTCCTGTGTGAACAGCGCTCTTTTGAGTCAAACTACGGGAAGGAATCCTCGGTATGAAGATTATTAGTATAATGGGTACTCGGCCTGAGATGATCAAGCTGTGGTCTGTCTTGAAGAAGCTGGATGCGCTTCCCTGTGAGCACATTATGGTGCACACCGGGCAGAACTATACCAAAGAGTTGAAAGACTTTTTCTTCAAAGACCTGGAGTTGCGTAATCCGGACTTTTATCTTGATATTGACACCAGTTCATATGGTGCGGAAGTCGCGCAAGTTATTCAGCGCAGTCATGACCTGTTCGTGAAAATTAAGCCTGATGCGCTCATTGTGCTTGGCGACACGCACAGTGGACTCTCTGTTTTGCCGGCCTCTCATCTGGGCGTTAAAATTTTCCATATGGAAGCCGGGCTTCGCGCCTGGGATAAGAGAATGCCGGAGCAACGCAACCGGATATTGATAGATCACATTTCAGACGTGTTGTTGCCTTTCAACGCTTATCATCGCGAAAATCTGTTGCGCGAAAATATTCATCCAAGCAAGATATTTGTAACCGGGAACCCTACTTTTGAAGTTATGAGACATTTTCAACCGCAGATTCGCCGCAGCGATATTCTAACAAAATTGGGTCTTACGAAAGGCTCCTACATCGCCGTAACCCTGCACAGGAAAGAAAATGTAGATGATCCTGCGACACTTGCTTCAATATTGAATGGGCTCTCTTTGTTGCAAAAGAAACTCAACAAAGAAATTGTTTTTGCCATTCATCCGCGCACACGTTCAAAGATCATCGGAATGGATCTTCCTAAAAATCTTAGACTCATTGACCCCCTTGGGTTCTATGACTTTAATTGCTTGAGCATGAATGCGTTTTGCCTGATGGGTGATTCGGGCACCACTCCGGAAGAAGGTTTGTTTTACAAGGTTGCATGCGTGAGCTTGAGACAGACATCGGAGCGTTACGAAACAGTAGAAGCCGGGGCGCACATCGTGGCCGGAGTAGAGCCGCAGAATATTCTGCGTGCAGTTGAGACGGTAACCGCCTTGCCTTGGCAGGCGCCTTACGACTTTGATGAGGGGCATAGCGCTTCCAATGTTGTTGTCAATGTGTTGAACAGTCATGTTAAAAACTATTTTTAGGAGTGAACGATGAAGCTGTTTGAAGAAAAACGTGTTTTAGTAACCGGTGGAACGGGTTCGCTTGGTAAAACACTTGTGTCGCGACTATTGGCCGGTGATTTTGGCAAGCCAAAAAAGATCATTGTGTTTAGCCGGGATGAAGCCAAGCAAGACAGGATGAGAATAGATCTGGCCTACAAGAGAGAAATAACTGCCGAGGTGATTTATTCTGAATATCGCGAAATTCTTGATTTCCGCATTGGTGATGTCACTGACTTTAGTAGTGTCAGCGTTGCAATGAGGGATGCCGATATTGTGGTCAATGCGGCGGCCATGAAGCAAGTCCCCACGTGTGAGTATTTTCCATACCAAGCTGTCAAAACAAACGTCATCGGTGCCGAGACGATTGTTCGCGCGATATCCGAATTGGGCCTTCCAATAGAAACGGTCGTTGGAATATCAACCGATAAAGCATGCAAGCCTGTTAATGTGATGGGCTTTACAAAAGCTCTTCAGGAGAGGGTCTTTATCACCGCAAACAAGACTTGTCCGAGAACGAGGTTTATTTGTGTTCGCTATGGCAACGTTTTGGCCTCGCGCGGTTCTGTGATTCCGCTGTTCCTTGATCAGATTAGACGAGGCGGCCCCGTGACAATTACGACTGAGGATATGACGCGTTTCCTGATCAGCCTTAATCAGGCTGTGGATTTAATTGTTTCGGCGGTACAGACGGCAAAGCGTGGAGAGACTTATGTCCCTCGTATTCCTTCTGCAAAGGTGACCGATGTGGCGCGAGCGTTAATTGGTGATAAAAAAATAGAAACAAGAGTTATCGGGATTCGGCCTGGCGAAAAGAAGAACGAAATCATGATTTCCGAGGAAGAAAGCGCGCGGACGATATGTCGCGACGCCTTTTATGTTATCAAGCCAATTCTGAGAGAGCTGTGGGACGAGGATAACATTACTCCGGCTCTTTCAACAGAGTTCAGCTCGGCTGATTATTTAATGTCGTTTGATGAAGTTGTCGGTATGCTTCGCGAGAATAATCTCTTTGAGCTTGCGAACATCGAGCATGACGAAGATCTCCTGAGGTAAGACTGCCATAGTTGCTTGCGCTTGTAAGAACAGCGTGCTTGGGTTCGGAATATTTGTGAGCGAGAATAAAATATCTGCTATTGAGGTTTGCTGCCCTATCTGTGGGGAATAGACAAAGTTTTCTTTTCATTATAACGGATTAAGCCCGGCGAATTTCGGCTGATTCAAACTCCAAATAGTGGAAGTATTCTGGCCCGTTGTTTCGGAAGCACTGGCCACCATATGCCCCTGCGGAACATATTCATGTACCAGAATTTCTGACAGGAATTCCAGAGATTTTTTTCCGCGATAGATAAGCTAATGTCATCTTCTGCAAAACGTATTTTATGGCGGGGAAATGGAGCTGATTGCAAAGAAGATGTCGTGAGCTGTTATATTCGCATGTGCTTTTAAAGCTTTAACAAAATGAGCAAGCGTAAAAAAATAATAGTAGCTGTCATGATCGGTGTTTTGGCCCTGGCTGGTATTGTGATATACCAGTCCAAATGGCACAAAAATCGGAGTCTCGCAATTTCCAAAAAATCTCAATTCCGCATACAAATTCCTGCCCGTCCACATGCCAAGCCCGGCCTCAAAACAATTGCAGTTGATTTATCTATAAAACAGCAGAATGAACCATGTGACGTAGTGTTCAGGTTGCGCCGTGCCAGTCTAGGCTCAATCGATGAAACATATCGCTGGGATGGCAAAGCAGATGTTTCATTTGCGCAAACTAACATCAGTTTCGTGGATTTTACGAGGCTTGTCCGCGTTGACGGTGTCATAACGGCTTGGGATGTGAAGATGGCTGAACAGGGAAAACTGCGTCTTAAAGTCTGGCGCGATCTGGGTGCGTTCTGGCAGGTTACCGCGCAATCTGATGTCGTTATGCCCACGTCCGGATTGAATCACATTGAACTGAATCCCTCCTTGCCGGTGAAGCAGGGAGATTATATCGGCCTCTATACGGAGAAAATAAAAGTTTTTAAATTAGTTTCGCCGATAAATTTCGGTCTACCAGTTTATTTGACCAATCAAAAAGACTTAAGCCTGGCGGAAAATGCTCGGCGCATGCTGGAAGTCTCGTTCAGGGGGGATGTTAAGTTCGAAGATAAGGCTGGTGCCATTTTCCCGGGATTGAATCCCAATTATGCTTATAAGGTATATTTTTCTTCAGCTCCGGTTCATGACTCAATCGGCTCGCTGACTGAGCATGGCAAAGACGGAGGCGCGGTGCATCCCTTGACTCTTGTTGACATGACAAAGGTTGCTCCGCGTGATGGAAAACTTGTGGCATGGGAAGCGGTGGCCACCGGACAGGGCGAAACGAAACTAAAGATATGGCGTCGGAATGGTGACAAGTGGGCGATTGTTGGTCAATCGCGATTGGAAAAGATCGGAATGGGTCTTAATAAATTCGTTTTGGATCCGCCTTTGTCAATTCACAAGGGCGATTATCTTGGATATTTTACCGGAAACAAGGCACAGGAATTTTCCTGCCAGAAATACATCGTCGCTACAAATGCCGGGAAGCAATATGTAAACAGTGATTTTGATGGAGAGATTCTTGATAGCCAAATGATACGCGATCCGGCCGGCAATTACAGTTTTCGCGCTTTATATGCGCCGGATGAACCGCAGGGCGAGTTGATGGCATCCTTGAATCTTAAGTCTGGCCGCTCAACATATCGGTTTGAACTGCCGGATATGGATTTTGCCTCCGACGAACAATTGGAATTTTCCATTGAACCTGTGGGAAATGCAAACGTCTTTATTTATCCAAGATTGCGAAACTTTTTAGGTAAAGGTGGCAAATATGTTGGTTTGGAGTATAATAAGGAAGCGGCAGTTACTGCGGCGCGGGTAGTCGCCGGCAAATCAATGCGTTGGCCGATCAATGAGGCAATTCTTTTTGTTATCAGCGGTTTGGGATTGGGGTTTACCTTGTTTCCTCGCCCCAGCCGTCGACGCTTAATGCTGATTGCTCTTGTGCCTTTCGCTTCGGCCGTTGTTTGGATGCAATTGGTCTCAGCTGCGCCATTATCTCAATTGCTGCCGGCCGTAGTGGTGATGTTTATCCTTCCAGGCTATGTGATACTTGAACTGTTTTTTCCATCGTTGGCAAAGTCATTAAGTGTTTTTGAGCGCCCGCCGCTTCTTTTTAGTTTAAGCGTGGGAGTGTGGACATTGATCGGATTGCCTGCTTACCGTTTGCAGTGGGCCAGCGATGCTGTAATCAGCGCAATACTGGCGGCGACATTTTTCGGAGTAATTGGTGTTTTAATTATTAAGCGGAAAACAGAATCTGACCATCAATCGCAGGAAGATGCAATAACATTTCCAAATGCTCGCTTTTATTATTCGGTGCTGATTATCATGCTTGGTCTGTTGGCGTTAGTAGTTGGATATTGTGCCCAGTTTCAAATGCCGGCTTCCGACACAATCTCTCATATGGCCAGCTATCGTAAGATTGCCGATGGAGTAAAGATTATCGGCGGCAATGCACTTCTTGGTCCTGGCATGACATGGGATGCTCACTATGCCTCAAATCCCTGGTATCTGGCGTTTGGATTGACGGCGCGCCAGGCGCACGTGGAAGTGGGCTGGCTTTATGTATTTCTATGCGCGGTGATGACCCCCCTTGTTTTCTTAAGTCTGCTCTTTTTGCTGAAAACAGTGGTAAATGATACGCGAATATCCATTCTTGGCACGCTTTTAACTATTGGCCCCTTTATATATGAGCATACTATGACTTGGCGGAGCTTGACCAGTCATTATCTGGAATTTCTGGCTTATCCCTATACTTTGGCGGAGTTGATTCTTTTCCCGCTTTTGACGGCTGTTGGTATTCGGTATATTTTGTTCCGTGGGACAGGCTGGTGGGTATTTACCATTCTTTTGACTTTAGCCGTAACCGGGGTGCACTTGTTATTCGTTGTTTGGACTCCGTTATTAATTTGCGGTATGCTGACAATCTCGCTGTTATTCAAGAACAATCGGTTTCATTGGAAACCAACAATTGCTCTTATTATTGCCATTGGTATTGTGCTGCTTGTGGTCGGCTATTGCACCGCATATTTCTCCTTGGCGCGGCATGTTTTTGCTCCAATGACAGTAGCTGAATTGAATAAGTGGCTTGTCACCAAAGGTATGTTTCAGATCAAACCGACTTGGTTTATAGCAACGCCTTTTAGTAAATTATTTTATTCTGCTGGTAGCTTG
>Ga0209749_1002223_pt1 | contig 13632 bp, 10 predicted proteins | sample EPASupsiteSAE347_FD_187267 | JGI IMG/M metagenome (GOLD analysis project Ga0209749, IMG submission 187267) | Bioremediated contaminated groundwater from EPA Superfund site, New Mexico - Sample SAE3-47 (SPAdes) (version 2) | ecosystem: Environmental > Aquatic > Deep subsurface > Groundwater >... | reverse complement strand
ACTGGCCGAAAGGCATGGAGCCCGATTCAAACCAGCAATCCAGCACTTCGGGCACGCGACGCATTGTTTGCGAACATTTAGGGCAGGGGATCGTGACTTCATCCAGGAATTCCTTGTGCAGGTCGGACAGTGAGTTTTTGGTGTATTTGTTGATTTCCGCCGCGGAACCGAGAACCAGTTTTTCCCCGCAATTTGGATTTGAACATTCCCAGACCGGGATGGGCGTGCCCCAGTAGCGGGAGCGGGAAATATTCCAGTCCCGCGCGCCTTCCAGCCATTTGCCGAATCTTCCGCGTTGGACATGTTCCGGCACCCAGTTGATTTCTTCATTGTGCTTGAGAAGCCGGCCCTTGATTTTTTCCACGGCAAAATACCAGGCGTCCATGGCGCGGTAAATGAGCGGCGTGCGGCAGCGCCAGCAATGGGGATAATTGTGCTCAATGGTTTTATGAACCAGAAGGAAGTGGTTCTCTTTCAGCCAGTGGATAATATCCTTGTTGCAGTCATGCACGTTACGTCCGGCATATTCTTTTACTTCGGGTGTAAAACACCCCTTGGCGTCCACCGGATTTCTTACGCCGAGCCCGTTGCGCTTGCAAAGCCAGTAGTCATCCTCGCCAAAGGCCGGCGCGCAGTGCACAATGCCGACCCCGTCCTCAAGCGTGACAAAATCAGCGGCGAGAATCCTGAAATAGCCTTCTTTGGCCAAATCGCGGTAATACGGGAAAATGGGAACATATTTTTTGCCGACCAACGCGCGGCCTTCAAATTCCCTGATGATCTTCGGCGTTGACCCGGAAAGTTCCTTCCAGCGCGGCAGTAAATCCCTGGCCATAATGAAAATTTTGTCCTCGTGTTCAAACGCGGCATAGTGGTAGTTTTCTCCGACCGCCAGAACAAGGTTAGAAATGAGCGTCCAGGGCGTCGTGGTCCAAGCCAGGTAGTAGGTTGGCTTGTCACCGATATCATCAAGGGCTTTGAATGTAACCACTATTTCCGGGTCCTGCCGCGGCCGGGTGGAATCCGACTCGCGGATATCCGAAATGGAAAGGCAGGTTTCGCAATGATAGCAATAGGGCGTTACGCGGTAGTCCTTGTAAATCAGCCCCTTGTCATAGCATTGTTTGAACACCCAGAGGACTGACTCCATGTATTTGGGATCAAGCGTGCGGTAGGCGTTTTTGTAATCCACCCAGCGGCCGATTTTGCGGATGTATTCCTCCCAGGCGGCATTGCAATCGGAAACCAGCCGGCGGCAGGCATTGTTAAATTCAGCCACACCCAATGTTTTTTCAATTTCGGTTTTATCCTTTATGCCGAGCTTTTTTTCAACCGCATTTTCAATCGGCAGACCGTGGCAGTCCCAGCCCCAGCGGCGCGGGACCGAAAAACCGTCCATGGTAAAAAAACGGGCCAGCGTATCTTTAAGTATTGAGACAAAGATTGTGCCGAAATGCGGTGCGCCGGTGGGGAAGGGGGGGCCGTCGTAAAAAACCAACTCTTTTTGAGAAAGCCGCAATGACTTTTCAAAAATCCTGTTTGCAGTCCAATCCTTTAGGACACGGCGTTCCATATCCGGAAAGTTTACTGATGATGTGGCCTGTTGATACATTTTTTACCGCTTTTTGAGGGGGAATATAATGAATGCCGGAATTAAAATCAAGCCGGCAAGCGGACTTATTCGTCGCCATGGTGTCGCGCGCGCTTATAAACTCATGCCGCTGAAATTAAATATTTAACACACTCTGCGGAAGGCGCATTGATTTTTTCATATAAACGCTTGCAACCCAAATGCCCGACCATTTCCATATTCAAGCCAACCCGAATGATTTTATCATTAACGCTTAAGACGCCCGTTTCGTCAATTATGGCGAATTCCAATTTGGGCTTGATGGAAGCCGCATGGCGAAAGAGTCCCGATAAAAGCGGATAAAGGGAACTTGCGCCGAAAACAACGCCGTCTATTGCATTGTTTTGGATTTCCTCTTCAATGTGATGACCAAATTCAGCGAACAATCCGTCGTTAAAAGCAGCGCGCCATGGAAGATAGTGTTCTACCACGGAAAGGGCAGTTCCAAGTCCTTTTTTCAAGCCTTCCAGGCGAATCCCGAAATTAGGCTGAATGAACTGTTCGCCTTCAATTTGAATTCCGACAAACATCACTTTGGACCGATTGCGCTTGATCAATTCCCGGCCGCACAAGAAACCCGCCTCATAATTGTCCCCGCAGACTGCATCCACCGCCAAACCCACGGGGAGATAATCAACAACCACAATAGGAATCTTATATCGCAGTAAAAGAGGAATTTTTTCCGCCATACCCGTCCCCTGAACGACGATCCCATCAGGACGAAAATGGTCATCCAGCAGCATCTTTTCAAAGTTACCGCCCGTTTGCATCATCAATACGCCGTTATTTTCTTCCGTAAAGCGTTCCATTCCCTTATGCAGAAAATAAAAAGAGTTATTTGGTTCGCCATGCCAGTCAAAATTGTAACTTGGATAAAAGACGTGGCAAATCGTTCTTCGTGCAGAAGCACTCTTCGGTCGGGCGCTATCTGGAGGAATACGGTTAACAAATGTGCCGTCACGGCCTTTACGTCTCAAGACATGTTCGCGCACCAGGTCCGCCAGCGCAGAGCGGAGTGTAATCCGGCTGACATTAAGCATGCTGGCCAGCATCCTTTCCGGAGGCAATCGGTCATGAGGTTTATAGCCAGCGGTTTGAATCCTTAAAAGAAAGGCTTCTTTCGCCATATCTTTTTTTGATTTGTAGGTTGTCATTTTGGTATATTTTGGTTTATTTTATTAAATAAATATAGCTTATGCATATAAATTAACAAAAATTCTTGACTACCATATGGTCTTTTGTGGTATATTGTAGACATCAGACATAGGTGTGTCAACTCATTTAAACGAGAAAAATGAAAAACGAGCGGGGTTCACAGGGCAAACCGACGGCCCTGTTCAAAACGAATCAATAGGCGGTCAAATTATGATTATTGATTTTCACACCGTTGTTCACCCGTATGAAATGCGCGCTTTGCGTTATGATGTTGACGCTTTTGTGGGTGCGCTTGATGAATACGGTATTGCCCGGGCGGTAATCGGGGCGCCTTTCTATTACGTGACCGATTATAAGCTTGCCAATGCCAAGGTGCTGTGTTGGATGAAGCGTTATCCCGACCGCCTGATTGGCTTTGCGACCATAAATCCTCTGTTTGCGGAAGAAGCGTTTGAAGAGCTGGCGCGCTGTCTGGATGCCGGCATGATGGGGCTGGGCGAATATCACGCTGATTTAATGGATATGCCTTATGACGCCCCTCTCTCGCTGAAACTCCTGGATAAGGCCGTGGCATTGAAAATTCCCGTTTTGTTTCATACCGGAGCAAAATCATTGCCGGGAGCGTGCCGGGTCGCCGAGCTGTTTCCGGAGGGCAAATTTGTCTTTGCCCATATCGGCGACGATAAATGGCGCGAACTGCTCCCTTTCATTGCCCCGCATAGACATGTGTCCTTGTGCACATCGGGGACGATTTTTGAGACTGGGTATTTTAGCGAAACATTGAAACAGGTTGGCGAAGACCGTCTAATCTACGGCAGCGACTTTGTCTATATTGATCCGGCCATTTTTATCGGCATGATCACGAATGCGTCTATTCCGGGGCATGTCAAGGAAAAGATATTCTGGAAAAACGCCGCCCGGCTTTTGGAAATGAAATGAAAAAAATAGACATCAATGTATTTTTTGGCCGATGGGGAATCCGCTCCAAGGGCTGTTATTCCATCCCGGAACTGCGGCACAACCTTGAAAAGCACAAGGTGGAAAGCGCGGCCGTGACCTCAACGGTGGCGCTGGTCACGGATACTAAAGCGGGGAATCAGTGGCTGTTGGAAGAAATTCCCAAGAACAAACATGGCTTAAAGCCGGCCATTTGCGTGAATCCCTACTGGGGAGAGGGGGATATCAAAGCCTTTTTTGAAAAGGACACGCCGCTGGTAAGATTATTCCCGGCTTTGCATAATTATTCGTTGCAGAATGAAAAACTGCTTGCGCCGGTCTTGTCTTATTTTGAACCGCAGAAGAATCCTCTGGTTTTGTTGACGGCAGGAGTAACGCCGCAGTTCGCCGCTCTGGCGCCGGTGGTCGGATTTAATCCGGCAATCAACTGGCCGGAAATTATCGCCTTTGCCCGCGGCCATCCGAAACTAAACATCGTGGTGACCGGCAGTGCTCCTGAATATTTCCAGGTTGAAGATTTTGCCAATATGTTGAAATCCAACCCTAATCTGTATTTTGAAACTTCCTGCTGGCATCAGGCCGGCCTGTTGGAAAAAATCTGCCGCTTAGGATGCGCGCATAAAATCATGTTCGGCTCCGCATTCGGGATTCTGGATATGGGCTCGGCCGTGGAAAAAATAATGTTTGCTTCAATCTCGGAAAACGAGAAAAAACTTGTCTTTTATGAAAATGCAGCGCCCTTTTTGCAAACCTGATTTGATTGACAAAAAAACAATTGTCGCCGGCTTGAAAAGCTTAGGGGTTGAGCGGGGGAATGTTCTGTTGGTCCACAGCTCGCTCAAGAGTTTTGGCAAGGTGGCGGGTGGGGCGGATGCTGTCATAGACGCTTTGCTGGAGGCGGCGGGTGATGATGGCACGCTGGTCATGCCATCCTTTACTAATTCGTTTTTCCCTGTTACCGCTGGCTTTCGCGCAGAGGCGTTTGATGTCAACAAAACACCCGCTTCCGGAGTCGGAATAATTCCGGAAATCTTCCGGCGCAGACCCGGAGTTCTACGTAGTAATCATCCCACCCATTCGGTCTGCGCTTTTGGCCGCCAGGCGGGCAAAATTATTTCCACCCATAAAGGACTTTCGCCCTATAATCGGCGCGGACCGTTTGGCAAAATGCACACCCTGAACGCCAAAATAGTCTTCCTGGGGTGCGGAATGGCGCCCAATTCAACTTTGCATGCTGTTGAAGACTGGCTGGGTCTTCCCTATCTAGAACGCACCAAAGTGATGCTAAAGGACCGGAAAGGCCGGGAGCGCATTATTGAAGTTCCTGGCGAACCGATGGGGCATCGTGGTTTTTATTATATGTCCCGCGGGCTTTGGAATCCCCGAGGGGGAGTCGTGTCCGATCGGCTCAGAGCTATTGGACTTGTGCGGGAGGGGCGGATCGGCCAGGCAATGGTGGAAATTGTGCCCATGCGAAAAATGGTTGCGGCGTGTTTCAAGCTTTTGCGCAAGGAACCTGATCTGCTTTTGTGCTCTGACAACAGATGCGCATTTTGCCGCTGCGGACGCGAAAAAATCAGAAAATGGAAAGCCGGCAAACAGGGATGTTTCCGCGCGGGGTTCAGCCGGGTCAGCATTACCCCGCCGCCGGGATTATACATGGTAGGCTATGGCGGAAACATTTTAGGAACGGGTTCTCACCGCGATTTGTATTCCCAAGCCCTTGTGATGGATGACGGCCAAACAATGGTCGCCATGGTAGATAACGATTTGCTGGGCATAGAGAGCGACCTTGTCCGCAAAATCAGACAGCGGGTGGAATTGATGACCGGCATTTCCGGCGCCAATGTGATGGTGGCGGTGACGCACAATCATTCCGGCCCCAATATCCGCACGATTATTCATAAACATACCGTCAGCAAACGGTTTCAGAATTTTCTGATTGACGCAATTTCCGGGGCGGTCTGGGAGGCTTGGTTGAATCTGAAGGAGTCCCGGGTCGGCATAGGCACAGGACAGGCTGCTTTGAACATCAACCGGCGCGTTCTGCGTCCGGATGGTTCCATTGACATGATCGCGCCGACGGACCCGATCGCGTTGGCCAAAGGCCCGGTGGACCGGGAAGTCGGCGTGATTTCCTTCAAGGATATGGATGGCAAAATTATGGGAGTATTGGTGAATTACACGGCGCATGGCGTGTGCGTGCCCCATGGAGGAAGCGCTGTCAAGGGCGATGACCGGCTCTTTAGCGCCGACTATCCCGGATTTTTATACCGTCATCTGCGGGAAAACGGAGTGCCTTTTTGCGTCTATACCAATGGCGCCATCGGCAACATTCATCCAAAATATTTTCTTCAGGGATATGCCGGCGCTGAAAAAATGGGGCGTGAATTGGGTAACGTTGTTCTGAAAATCATCAAGAAATTAAGTTACACGGAGTCCGTAACGTTAACGGCGCACAAGCAGTTTTTAAACGCCAAATTGCGCAAAAAACTTGACCCGCGCGTGGATCGTCGGAAAGTTGACCGACGGGTGGAAACGCAGATTTTGGGCGTTAATCAGGCGCGTTTTGTGAGCATCCCGGGCGAACTTTTTGTTGAACTCGGACTTGAAATTAAAAAACGATTCAAGCCCAAAACGGCATTCATTGTTTATGCCAACGGCACCAACCTTTATTTCCCCACGCGTAAGGCTTACCAGGAGGGCGGCTATGAGCCCAGCGCTCTGACCTGCTATTTTATGCCGGGAACACCGGAAAAAATCGTTCAAGCCATTAATTATAAAGAGGAAACAAAACAATGAACAGGAGGGGCAATAATGTCGGAAACAATTAAAATCCGCCCGATGAAAGATGATGATTTGGACCGCGTGCGCGAGATTGCGGAAATGTCATGGCGCGGTCAGGGGGGAGCCTGGATGCTTGAACAGCGGTTTGGCCGGATGGGCGGTAAATCATGGCTGGAATGGATGTGGATGGATATGCTTACCAAATTTAAAGTCCGGGGAGAGAATTTTGTGACAACGGTGGATGCTAGCGTGGCGGGGTTTGCGCGATTCCACCTGAATCACGACATGAAAGTTGCCACGTTGGGATATAATGCCGTTGACCCCGCCTTCCGGGGACGCTCCATCGGAAAAAATCAGATGGCTTTCATCCGGGATATTTTTCTGAAAGAAAAAATGCAGTATGCGGAGGTCATGGTTTCCACGGATGACGGCCATGCCGCCGCCCGGCACCAGTATGATAATTTCGGGCTGAAAATCATTGACATTATAGAAGAATATTATGGGCGGATCCCGGATGTCATCCCAATGTCGGTCTGCGAACCCATTAAACTGCGGAAGGCCATGCCGTCCGACTATGGCTTTATCAAAGAACGTCTCAGAGTTTGTTTGGAGGCATTCCATCGTTATGCCTTGGTTGAAAAGGAATACGGATTGATTGCAAAAACCCCCTGGCTAAAACGCCTCTGGAATGAAATTGAAGCCAGACTTGCCCGGCCGGATGCCGGGATTATGCTTGTTTATCGGGACGGAGAATATCTTGGCTTGGCCGGTTATAACATTCATCGGGAAACTCTTGTCGGACAGATTTCATTTTTTGATGTTTTTCGTAACGATTATGAATCAGACTTGGCGGCTATCATTGAATGTATGGCGGAATGGTTCCGCGAATATCGTCTGCGTCTTATTCAGGTGAGCGGCCTCGCGGCCGTATCGGGAGAGCGGAATATCATGCCGCATCTGTTGCAGAAATACGGATTTGCTGAACTCACTGTGGCCACGGAATACCGCTTCTGCAAGTTGTAGAAAACAATCGCTTATTTTTGCGAGGCGTCAATTTTCTGGCTGGCTGGTTCGTATCTGTCAGCGCGTTCATGGCTGAGATGCCGCCAGCGGAGCGCAAGCCCGAACAAAAAGAGAGCCAGAATCAGCATGATTATCAGGCGTTCATTGGCGGTGAGGGCAAAAACTGAGCGGATGCCAGCGATGATTTCCTTAAAGTGTGTCATTTTGGATCAAATTTGATCTTCTCCGCTGTGTCATTCCCGATCTAATCCGGCCTCCCGCCTTCGCGAAGCCGCTTCGGTGGGCGTAGGAAGGTCGTAGCCAGAAAGCTTTACTTCGGCGGAGTAGGCTCGGGAATCCAGTCCGATTCTGCATTGGGATTTCTGGATTCCCGCCTTCGCGGGAATGACAGTCACACGGAGGCGTAGTTTATTTATAACTCCGTCACGCTAGGAATATTTTTTTCATCTTTGCTTAACCACCAGATTGATCAGCCTATCCGGCACGAAAACAACTTTGATTATTTGACCATCGGCGACGGCTTTTGCCACTTGGGGCTGACCAAGCGCGGCGGCCTGCGCCGCTTCTTGATTGAGTCCGGCTTTTACCATCATTGTCCCGCGGAATTTTCCGCTGATTTGAATGGCAATTTCCACCTCCTGCCGTTCCAGGGCGGCCTGGTCGGCCTGCGGCCAGCCGGCATTCATAATTCCGGGTTCATGGCCCAGCGCAGTCCAGCATTCCTCGGCAATATGCGGCGCCAGCGGCGAAATGAGCAGGATAATGCTCTCCAGCGCATGGCGGCAGACGGCCTTCATCTGCGGGGTTGGTAGGGCGGGACAGCCTGTCCCGCCGCTCAGTTCGGTCGGACAAGGCTGTCCGACCCTACCTAAAGCGAAAGTTGCCACATCATCAGGCTTTAATCTAAATTCATCAAGCATATTCATCAGTTCCATGATTTGCGCAATGGCGGTGTTGAAATGAAAAGCACCTTCCAGATCAACGGTTACCTTGCTGATTGTTTCATGTGTTTTACGGTAAAGTTTTCTTTCCGCAGCGGACATTGTTTCCATGTCCGGCCTGACGGAAAAATCCTTAAATAGTTCGTGGTCTTCATAGACACGGCGCCACAGCCGGCGCAGGAAACGGAAAGCGCCTTCAATACCGGAATCGTTCCATTCCGCGTCCTTTTCCGGCGGTCCGATAAAGAGCGTGTAAAGCCGGACCGTGTCCGCGCCGTAATCGCGGATCAATTCATCCGGGCTGACCACGTTGCCCTTTGATTTTGACATTTTGTAGAGCTGGCCGTCCTTTTCGCTGCGTTTGCAGATCATGCCCTGGGTGAACAAATTGGCGAACGGCTCGTCAAAACTAATCAGGCCGATATCGCAAAGAACCTTGGTGAAAAAGCGGGCGTAGAGCAGATGGAGAATGGCGTGTTCTATGCCGCCGATATACTGGTCAACCGGCAGCCAGCGGTTGCAGGCTTCCGGATCAATAGCGCGTTTGTCGTCCTTCGGGGAAAGGTATCTCAGAAAATACCAGCTTGAATCAACGAAGGTGTCCATGGTGTCGCTTTCGCGCCGGGCGGCCGCGCCGCATTTTGGACACTTCGTGTTCATGAATTCGGGACAACGTTTAAGCGGCGATTCGCCGGTCGGGCGAAATTCAACATCATCAGGCAAAAGCACCGGCAATTGCCGGTCCGGAACGGGGACAATACCGCACGAGTCGCAGTAAATCACAGGGATGGGCGCGCCCCAGTAACGCTGACGGCTGATCAGCCAGTCGCGCAGACGGAAATGAATGGCGGAATCGCCAAAGCCTTTTTCGCGGGCATGGGCGGTCATTTCTTCGCGGGCTTTTGCGCTGGACAGGTCGGAGAATTGTCCGGAGTTCACTAAAATTCCATCCTCGCAGTAAGCCTCTTGCAGGGATTTAGAATTAATGGTGTCATTCCCGCGAAAGCGGGAATCCAGATCTGATTTATCTGAAACTGAATTCCCGAGCCTACTCTGCCGTAGCAAAGCTCCTGGCTGCGAAGGCCGGGTTAGATCGGGAATGACAAACGTGTGCTCTAGATTTTGGATTGAAATTTTAATCGGCAGTCCGTATTTATGCGCAAACGCCCAGTCGCGGCTGTCATGGGCGGGCACGGCCATGACCGCGCCGGAACCATAACTCATCAAAACATAATCGCCGACCCAGAGCGGAATCTTTTCCCCGGTGAACGGATTAATAACCATGCGACCGGTAAAGACGCCGTTTTTTTCAAGGGCATCGCCGGCGCGGTCAATGGAAGTCAAACGCGCTGACTTCGCGGCGAATTTTTTAACATTTTCTTCCTCCGGCAGACCATTGACCAGCTCCGCAAGAAAGGAATATTCCGGCGCCAGGACCATGTAAGTGCAGCCGTAAATTGTGTCAACCCTGGTGGTAAAACATGATATTTTGTTTATGGGATCAGGTTTCCCGTCCTGCCGAGGAACCAGCGCAAAATCAATGCGCGCGCCTTCACTGCGTCCGATCCAGTTGGCCTGCATGGTCTTGACCCTCTCCGGCCAGCCTTTCAGCTTGCTCAAATCATCCAGCAGGCGCTGGGCATAAGCGGTTATTTTGAAAAACCACTGTTCCAGCATTTTTTCCTGAACGGAAGATTCGCAACGCCAGCATTTTCCCTCAATGACCTGTTCATTGGCCAGCACCGCGGCGCAGGACGGGCACCAGTTGACCGGCGCTTTTGATTTGTAGGCCAGGCCGCGCTCATAAAGCTTGAGGAAGAACCATTGCGACCATTTGTAATAATCGGGAAAACAGGCGGTGACTTCGCGGTCCCAGTCGTAGCAGACCCCCCATGAATTGAGCTGTTTTTTCATGGTGGCGATGTTGTTGAGCGTGGAAACGCGCGGATGCAATCCGGTTTTTATGGCGGCATTTTCGGCCGGCAGGCCGAAGGCGTCCCAGCCCATCGGCGTCAGCACGTTGTGTCCGCGCATTTTTTGGTAACGCGCCACCGCGTCGCCGATTATGTAATTCCTTCCGTGGCCGACATGGAGCGCCGCCGAGGGGTAGGGGAACATCATCAGGCAGTAATATTTTTTATCGGTTTTATTCTGGTCGGCTTTGAAAAATCCTTTTTCACGCCAGAATTTCTGCCACTTGGGCTCAATTTCCGTAAATGGATATTTTTCGTTCATGAATCATTTTTTTTCTGTCATTCCCGCGAAAGTGGGAATCCAGAGTCGTTTTCTATGGATTCCCGATCAAGTCGGGAATGACATAAGATGTATCTGTATTGGTGATGCTTTCTTGCTTTTTTTCCAGCCCGAGGCTAGAATGAATTCAGAATAGTAATGCAACTTAAAGCAATGTCAAACAAAATGCTTTTGGGAAACCAACACATGAGAAGGCAAAACAAGGGCAAACCATGATTATTTCATTGATCGTTGAAGTTTTTATCAAGGCTTTCCTGCTGATGATCCTCGTCTACATCGTGGCGCGCGATGAGGCCGATTTTGAATTCCGCAAGATGACCATGGTAACCGCCGGCATCGTGCTCGGCGCGGTGATTATGGATGCGACCCTGACCAGATTTATCGGTCTGTTCACTCTCATCCCTATCGCCATTTTTATTGTTTTCATGGTCATGCAATTCTGCTGGGTTCGGTTCTGGCGCGCTCTGCTGGTGGCCGTTCCCTTCCTCATTTTAAACGTCATGATTTCCACGAGCATGACCGCTTTCCATCAAAAGACCAACAGCGCCATTAGCAAGGGGTTACAGGGGCCGGTCTCGGAGGAAGACATGAAAATCGCGCTCAGTTTTTATCAGGATGGCGGCCGCACGAACGAATTCATCGCGGCGGCTATGGCGCGAAAAAAAGCGCCGAAGATTGAGGAAACGCTGGATCAGGTTTTGCTCAAGGCATTCATCGCCGGATTGACTTCCGCCCGCGCCAGGACCTCCGGCGGCGACAAAACAAAATTGTTTCAGCCGGATGGCCTGAAAATAAAAAACCTTCCAAATCTCATGGACGCAAAATCATCCCGCATTGGACAGGATAAAACCGCCCCTGAAAAAAACGCGCCGGAACCTGTTGCCAGCGCCGCTGACTGGCAGGAAGCCGGAGGCAAGATAGCGGTCAAGGGCATCTTGACCGGCCGGGACGGCATGCGGATTGCGATCGTCAATAATCAATTAGTCAGGGAGGGCGAGTTTATTCAGGTGGAACACAAAAAAACAATTTATCGCTGGCGCGCCAGGTCTATCCGCGACAGTGGCATTTCCTGGGAACCGGCGGAAGCGCTGAAGAAGTAGCCAGCAATCAAATGTAGAATGCAGAATGAAGAATGCAGAAAGAGAAAGCTAAAACATTTGGCAACTTTGTGCCTTTCCGCGTTCGCGGCTCGGCAAAGCGCCGCTACGGCGCGACGACGGCTGCCTATCTGCCTATCCGCCTATCTGCTGCTTCTGCCATTTCTTCCAATATCGCATTGGCGGCCGCATGGGGGTCGGAAGCGTCAATAATCGGCCGGCCGACTACGAGAAAATCAGCGCCGGCATTCATGGCAACCGCGGGGGTGGCGACCCGTTTTTGATCGCCGGTTTCAGCGCCGGACGGACGGATGCCCGGAACGACAAGAATAAAATTTTCCCCGAATTTTTTGCGCAGGACTTGCGCTTCGTTGACCGAGGCCACGAGACCGTCCGCGCCGCATTTCAGGGCAAGCTCCGCCAATCTCAGGACTTGGTCGGAAATTTTTCCGCGGACGCCGATCGCCGCCAAATCTTCCTGACTGTGACTGGTAAGAACCGTAACGGCGATAATTTGGGGGGCTTTTTCTCCGATTGTTTTCACGGCTTCGGCGGCGGCCTTCAGCATCGCTTCTCCGCCCAGGGCATGCACGGTTAAAAGCGAGACGCCGTGGCCGGCGGCGGCGCGAACTGCGCGGGCGACCGTGTTGGGAATGTCATGCAACTTGAGGTCAAGAAATATTTTCTTTTGTTTTTCCTTTAACAGTTGAAGCACCGGCGGGCCTTCGGCCGTGAAAAGTTCCAGGCCGATTTTATACCATTGGATTTGATCTGGCAGGCGGGAGAATATAAGGCCGGCCTCGCGCGATGAAGGCCGGTCCAGCGCCACGATTAGTTCCGGTTTCATAAGCATGTTGTTTAGATCGTTCCGTTTAAACATGACGCATTTATTTTTGCGGAGATATTTTCGGCTCGGCCCGCCTGCTACGCTGAGCGTAGCACTGCGGGCAGGCGGGGACGCCTTCACTGCTCGGCATAGCGCCGCTTCGGCGCGACGACGGCAGGCAGCGCCGTCTTTGGTTGCGGTCAAAATCCGCCTTAAAATTAAGACAGGGGAATATTCTCTAAAAACAAAAATTATGGCAATGAAAAAAAAGTGAAAAAAGTTGTTGACTAATATTGGAAATATGATAAAAAGATTTCTGAAAGCCGATATAAGGTTTTCAATATAGTATAATAAATATTCTCTTTTTCCGATTGAAGAAATCGGGGGAGGAGATTTTGTTCTTTGACAACAGAAACAATTCATACATTTTCGAACCGGAAATGGTATGATTTGTGACAGGCAAAAGCTTGTGACGAAGTCAGTTTAATCCGCCGCCTGGTAATCAGTCGGCGTGATTGATTAGTTTTTATCTGAGAGTTTGATTCTGGCTCAGAACGAACGCTGGCAGCGTGGATTAGGCATGCAAGTCGAACGAGAATTCGCGGGTTCAAGCCGCAAGGTGAGAATTTGCGGAGGAAAGTGGCGAAAGGGTGCGTAATACGTGGGTAATTTGCCTTTAAGTTGAGTACAACCCGCCGAAAGGCAGGTTAATACTGAATGTGATCGTCCGCCGCATGGCGGATTGTTTAAAGCCGGGGACCCGCAAGGGCCTGGCGCTTAATGAGAAACCCACGTCCTATCAGCTTGTTGGTGAGGTAACGGCCCACCAAGGCAACGACGGGTAGCTGGTCTGAGAGGATGGTCAGCCACACTGGGACTGAGACACTGCCCAGACTCCTACGGGAGGCTGCAGTCGAGGATCATTTGCAATGGGCGCAAGCCTGACAATGCGACGCTGCGTGG
>Ga0209749_1002222_pt1 | contig 13645 bp, 7 predicted proteins | sample EPASupsiteSAE347_FD_187267 | JGI IMG/M metagenome (GOLD analysis project Ga0209749, IMG submission 187267) | Bioremediated contaminated groundwater from EPA Superfund site, New Mexico - Sample SAE3-47 (SPAdes) (version 2) | ecosystem: Environmental > Aquatic > Deep subsurface > Groundwater >... | reverse complement strand
GTGAAAGGAGGTGGCACGGCGCGATTTTCCCAGGGGGTACCCCCTGGGAATGGATGAAGAAGGAAGTTCCCATGAGACAGCGGGATTACGAGCTCAAAGAAATGTGCGAAATATTCTGGACACTACCTTGCTGGCTTTTGAGGTCATGGGAGCGATAATGACGGTTGAAATGAAACGATTCATTTCGTTTGGGGAAATAATCAGGCATGGCCGCGTCTTTTTGATTTCACGGCCAATTGTCGGGGCAAGATTTACCAGGAAAACATCGAAACGGTTCATTTCCATTCCCATTCCTTGTCATCCCATGCGGTCTGGGCTGCCCCGTCCGGCAGACGATCATCGCCATGTTGCGCCATTTGCCGAAAGGCTGTTTCCCATCCTCTCCTGGGCTTATAATGGGCATGGATTATCAACTCATGGCCGCGGATATCGAGGTCAACGTCGCGCCCCAGCTCGCATTGCGCGATAAACGGCTTGGGAATGCGGATTCCTTGCGAATTGCCGATTCTGGTAAGAGTTGTTTTCATAATTACAATGTAATTACTTTCGTAACGATTGTCAATCAAATTTAATCTTTTTTATCACAACAGCCTTATTTCTAGGTGTTTGACGAGAAATTCGTCAATAGGGGCCCGATGACAATTTTTGACGCATCTTGAATGGCGAAAGCCCCTCTTTTTTTCTGATCACGCGGCTGAAATATTGCAGGGATTTAAAACCGGTCTGAAGCGCTATCTCGGAAATGGTCAGATTTGAATAGGACAGGAAAAGTTTTGCCCTGGCCAGGCGGATATTGTGCAAGTATTGCATGGGCGCCATGCCGGTATGCGAATGGAATATTTCTGAAAAGCGGCTCATGCTCAGGGAAACCTGCGTGGCAATATCGGACAGCGCTATTTGCTTGCCGTAATTTTCCTCCATGTAATTCAAGGCCTGTTGCACCAACTGGCCCTCATGGTCGCCAGGTTGAAGCGTATGTTTTTCAATGACATCCCGGACCACAAGCGCAATCAGGGCAACCAGGTATGAGTGAACCAGGGCCGCCCGGCCCGGCCTGAGGCGAAGAAATTCTGTCTTCAATTCCGCTATGATCGGGGCGGCTTGCGCGAGGTTGATTGAAGCCTTGAAGGGATGGCGCGTGGTCCCCCCAAAAACACGGGAAAGATCGCCGTAATTCTGCGGAGAAAGCGCGTCGCTCATGATCGTCAATGTTTCGCAGTTTGACCGGCTTGCATTCCAGATGTGCAGGATGCCGGGCGGCACCACTCCCGCTTCCCCCCGCTTTATATCCATTTTCTCGATGTTTCCTTCCATAAACTCAAAGCCGAAGGTCTCTTTCAGCACCAGTACAAGCTGATAACAGTCATGACTGTGAAATTCCATGGCCCGGCTTTTCAGGTATCTGTCAAACTGGCAAAGCCGGAAGGGGCGGAACAATGGCCCATTATAAACGGTTCGCGTGACCAGTTGCTGCATAAGGTCCCGTTAACGGTGTTGAAAAATGAAGATCACAAACTTTGCAAAAACACCGCATATTTATCATGAATCGTAAGGAAGTACAACATTTTAGCGGTTTTAGCCAATTGCGGATTTTCCGGATTTGTTCTAGTATTATTCGCGATGACCAAAAAGCCTGCAATTATATGCGCATTATCCCTGTTGATGGCCGGCGGTCGTTTGATGGGCGCGGACGAGCTCAAGTTATCCTCTGCTGAACGCATTGACGTACCCAGGATTGCCTTTGCCGCAAAGACTGATGTCTCCCCGGTGATTGGCGGCAAATCTGATGACTTGTCTTGGGGAAATAGGCTTGATGGTAATTTTCTTCCGGCTGATACAAAAAAAACGCTTAAGAAACAGTCTGCCTTGTCCCTCTGTTATGACGACAAGAACCTGTATGTCAAACTGGAATGCCAGGCGCCTGATGTCGCCAAAATCAAAAAAGGCCGGACTATAAAAGATGACGACATCTGGAAGGATGACTGCGTGGAGATATTCTTAATGCCGCGGACGAACGAATATTTTCATATTATCGTCACCGCCGCAAACGCGCGGGATATTAGCAGGGCCGTCAAACAGGAAGGGGACGATGGGGTATTTGATATAAAACCCTGGCAGGCGGATTGGCAATCGGCCGTGACAATGGCCGATGGGAAGTGGATCGTTACTATGGCGTTGCCTTTCGACGCCCTGGGGGTGTCGGCGCCTTCGAACGGCAGCGTCTGGAAGGGCAACTTTTGCAGGGAGGAGCAGGAGTTTGGCGAAAACAGTTCGTATTTTAGAACATCAGGATGGTTTCATGACACATCGCTTTTCGGAGACATTGTTTTTGACAGTCATGCCGGCAATTTGTCGCCGGTGTTAAGGAATGACATCGCCGGCCTGGAAAAACAAATCAACTATGTCCAGGACGGCATGGTAAAAAATAATAACCCGGAATTAATCGTCCGGCTGGACAAGGCAAAGGAAAAAGTCGAAAATATTAAAGCCATGCTGCCTGAGATTGTTACCGGCAAGGAGGAATACCGGAAAATCAAATCTGAAATAATCCGAAGCGCAAAAGACGTGACAGGTATCGTTTGCGATTACGAAAGGATCGAAAAAGACAGGCTTTTTGACTCGTATGCCCGTAAATACGCTTATCTGTTGTGGCGCAAGAATCCGCTGGCAGCTCTGGCAAGGGATAAAATTCCGATAGACGTGAAAGAGGACGTTAAGGAAGTGAACATGGTTATGGGCCGGAACGAGATTGAAATGTGTTCCCTGGTCATAGCCAATTTCAAGGAAAGGGCGCTTGCCGGCCGGGTGGTGGTAAGCAGGTTCAGGGACGGGAAAGGAAACCTGCTGGCGCCTGATTTTATCAGTTTGAAGGGGACGGCCTTCATTGAATTGAAGGGGAATAAGTTTGTCGACGATCCGTTGCCGGCATTGAACGAGGTCAACGAGATTGTGGCTTTGCCGCGCGAGAACAAGGAGGTGATCTTGTTTGTTGACTCTTGGAAACTGCAGTCTGGGACGTATTCCGGAATAATAGACGTCCGGCCGTACGAGGGTACGAACAGTTTTCCGGTCAAGACAATCAGGCTAAATATCTCCGTCCTGCCCGTGGATCTGGGCAAGGACCATTTACGGCTTCAGGTGTTTGAAATGGGAAACTATATCTGGGTGGCCGAGAAATTGAGAGATTTTAAGGCGCGCATCGACGAGTTTAAAATCAGCCGGGAAATGTGGCCGGAATATATAAGAGACATGGCCGCGCATCGCGTGAATGTGTTCCGTCCGGTCGAGAATTGGGTGCCGTATCCGGTCATCGACAAAGACTCGAAAAAAATCAAGGAACCGCTTGATCCGGCCAGGCTGCCGTTCTTCGATTACATGCTTGACCTGTATAAAAAATACGGGAAAGAGGGGACAATTGTGAATGTCTGTCCATATCAGGTTGATAAATACATTGAGGCCAGAGGTCTTGAATATTCAAGCCCGGAATGGAAGGATGCCTTGTCCGTATATTTCAAGGCTTTGATTGAACATCTGAAAAGTCGGGGATTTAACGAAGATGATTTGACGTTTTACGTTTATGACGAAATCAACGCAGATATGGAAAAAAGGGTGAAGCCTTTTTGCGAAGTGTCAAAAATCATCAAGGAAGTTGATCCAAAGGCGAAAATATTCCTGACGCTGAGCCCCACGACCGAGGCCAAGGTCATTGAAAGCGTGGCGCCGGCTGCGCCGTACGTGGATGTCTGGTGCGCCTATATCACGATTGTCAAGTCCGGGTATTTCAAATTGTTCAAGGACACCGGAAAGCCGATCTGGTCATATGCAAATGGCGGTTACAGCACCCAGACCGGATCGCCGCTCAACATAGAAAAATACGGCTGGCTGGCATGGGACAAGGGAATTCAGGGGATCGGCTCATGGAGTTATAACTGCTGGATCAGCGATAGTTGGGATGACTTTGACAATTTTCATCCGGACCCCATAACCGCGAAGCGCAGCGCCGAGGCCTATGTTTACCGGGGGCCAAAAGGCCCGGTCACATCGCGGCGTTGGGAGGCGATGCGGGAGGCCATGGAGGACCATGAACTTCTTTATTCGCTCAACAGCGCCATTGAAAAGGCGAAAGAAGCGAAAAAAGATGTTGCCGTGTCTCAAAAACTGCTGTCTGACGCGCTTGGCAAGGTTCTAAACTGCAACGATCCCGATATCCTCTACGGGTATAAAACGGAAATTCTCAAGGAAATCGTGAGGTTACAAAACCGTTGAGGTCAAATCAAATGTGCTGCTCGAAACATTGACCTCAATGTGATCAGGAGAAAAATACGCATGAACCAAAAAGCTCCACGCTTCATGACCTATAACCGCGCCATGCGATGGCTGGATGATGAAAGCATCCTGTCCGGAGCAATCATCGCCTATGCAAACTGCAGCCGGCTTTTATTGACCGGCAAAAAAAATGACTTTAATTGGTGGTTGAAGGGGGAGGGGACGTATGCGGAAATCTCGGACGAAGAATCCCGGATTTCCTGTCTTGGCCGGGAAAGCGTCAGCGCCTGTGTGCCGTTTTACGAGTTTCTCATAGATCAGCATCCCGGCCTGAATGTTCAGGTAAAAAATACCTGCCGTTCCTGGCGCGTGGAGGCGTATTTTGAAAGGAACCATGATTATACGTTTCCGCACGGGTCGCCGGTTCGGACGCTGTTTAAAAGCGATATCCAAAAAGGGGCCGGTTTGATTAAGATTCCCCTTGGGAATATCTTGCGCCAAAAAGGTTATCAAACCCGTTATATGTGCCTGCGCCTGCGTTTTGTTCTGGAAGAAGGCGAACCTGGAGATGTCTGTTTCAGCGCCTGGTCCGACACCTGTCCGGTGGTGGCGCCGGAACTGCCGGGCGTCATCAGCGTGCAAAAAGCAGTCAAAGGCGTATTGGTTCACGCGGTGGCGGTTGATGGGGATGGCAAACTGCGACATGCGGATGAAACAAGCCTTACCCTGACTTTTGGCGGCAAGGACTTTAAGATGTCCGAAAAGGATAAGAGTGGAGTGTTTGTCGCCATGGTTCCTGGCCTGTCTGCCGGCATGTACGAAGCCGTCATCACGGCAACGGACAAACTGACAAAGGCAGTCCTGACCGCCCAAACCAGGCTGGCTGTCACGGACGGCAAGTTTGTGGAACACGTGATCGATAAAGAAGGCAGGCATATCGGCTATGCCCGCAACGGCCGGCACTTGGGGCTGCTTTCCGGAAGCACGGCCTTGCCGGACCTTGTTCCGGCCGTTCAGGTGGGGACGGAAAAGGAAAGCCTTGTTTTCGATATCCGGGAATATGAGACAAAAACCAGGGACACGGGCGGCAGGTTTGAAGGAGTGTTTTTTACCGGCCTGAGCACGGATGAAATCAATTGCTGGCTGCAGCGTCGGGCGGATTGCGGCTATCGGACGTTCTGTATTTCGCCGTGGCCGATCGATATTACGAACGCGGGCGGAAAAATATCCCCTTATGGCGTGGAACTTATCGCGCAGATCCTGGATTTTTGCCGGAGCCGGAATATTTACGCCAAAATCGAACCGTTCCATGATCTATACGGAATGTTCAGCGGTCATGAGCCGCCCTTGCCAAACCTGACCCAGTACAAGGAGGCCGGGTTCATGGCCGGCATGGACGATATTCTGGCCGAAAAGAAAGGGCACCAGCCATATTCGGTCGTTTTGTACGACCAGTGGTGCAGGCCGGAAATCCGGAAAATGCATGAAAATTTTTTAAGGCAGTTTCTTCTGCTCTTTCGGGACGACACGGCCATCATGTTGATTTCGCCAAGCGGCGAAGGTGACGCCATCATGCGCTCGCGTCTTTATAATCATCTGACGGACTATATCCGCACCATGGATTCAAATCATTTATTGTGCGTGGATCAGGCGACTTTTTTCAGGGAGAGCACCTGCACACCTGAATTTGCCCCGGAATTGATCGCGAAACCATTCAATGTCCGCCACCACAAATGCATGCCCGTGGATGCAACCATGGATGCCAAGAGCGACGTGCGCATGGCCGTGGTTTATAAGTTTTTCGGACTGCATCCGGCCGGTATTTATGGGGAAGGGGACTGTTTTCACTTGCCGCCCTGGGACCCCAAGGCGCCGGAATGGCATTATGGCCAGGATAAACATCTGGGCAAGCATTGTCTTTTCCCCTGGACCGAGGAGCAGCGGCTCCTGGTGCGCGATTTTGTATGGCAGTCCTTTATGCACCGCGTGTTTTACTGCTATAACTGGAACGAACTCCTGACCGCAGAGGAACATCTGGTCCCGTCCTTGGTGTCGGATAAAATTGACTGGAACGCTTTCCAGAAGCGCATTCCGCCCGTGATATTACGCGTGCACCCGTTACGAAATCTCAAAAAGGCCTTGAAAGGCCAGCCCTTTGCCTCGGGCGGTGATTTGCTGGTATTGGATAAATACGAGGAGGCGTTCACACGCATCGGTCTGGAATACGAATACGCCTGGGGGTTGGATCCGCTGCCTGGTGGAACGGACGTCTGGCTGCAGGACGATCGCTCCAGTCCGCCGTATGCACTCCTTGACATGGAGGCGGACAAGGGATTCAAGGAGTCGTTCTTTGCCGAAATTCCGGAAAAAGTGAGCAAGGCGGCCGGCGCGTGGTTGAACGGGGAAGGCTATCTGGCGAATTGTCTCTTTTCAGAGGATTGCGAGCAGGGGATTGTCTATTTGCGCAACAGCGCGAAATACGTTCAGCATAATCATCCCCGGCATCAATTGCTGCGCGGCAAACGCATGCCGGCAGGCTTCGAGGTCTGCCTGCATGATCTGCCGGACCGGAAACGGCGTTTATATTTATACGATTTGGACACTCGAAAATGCATAAAGGAGGAAGTTTTTCAAAAAGAATGGAAGTATTGCTCGGATAACAGCGGGCATGACTACGCCCTGGTTTTTACGATGAGTTGATAATTTAGTGCCTTAAACTTGGAGGACAGCGAAGAAAAAGAAGAAACAGAAACATTTACCACGGAGATAGGACACGAAGGCACGGAGATAAACCAAGAGGAGATTTTTTCATCCCGATGAGAATCGGGATGAAAAAACGGTTGAAGTTGGAGGAATATTGGGAGACGGACAAAAAAAACCTCTATTCTTGCTCCAATGAAAAAGTCTTGCTTTAAATCTGCTTTGCCGTTCAGGCAAAATAGATTTAAAGCAACTTCTTCTGCCAATCTCTGTGCCTCTGTGATCTCCGTGGTTAGGTCGCTGGTTCTGCTCGCTTTGGATGGAGAATAACAATGAATAAAAAGACCGATCAATATTGCGCCGAGAATTGGGAAACTTCAAAGGCCGGAATCACGAACAAGGTTTTGCCGCCCTGGACTCCGCTGGTCGTCAGAGGCAAAAGCGTGAAATGCTGGGGCAGGGAATATGAATTTGCCGGAGGATTGTTGCCTTCCCGGATAACAACTCAGGGGAAAGACATATTGGCAGGTCCGATCGAATTTGAGCTGAAAATCGGCGGGAGAAAAGCCGTCGTTAAAGGCGCCAGGGTCGGTATGACGGAAAGCCTTCCGCACAAAGTGTCGTTTGGTTATGAGGCCGCTGCAGGCAACATACGCATAAGGGGCAACGCGGAGATGGAATATGACGGTATGTTGAAAGCGACCTTGTCCCTTGCGCCAACGTCGACAAACGAAAGCATTGACGAGTTTAGCGTTATTGTGTCGCTGAAAAAGGAATACGCGGAATTGTTCCATTACTGGCCCGGGACCTGGCCGCGCTGCGCCGGCAGCAGCAACGCCGGAGCTGTTCCGCGAAAAGGTCTGAAATTGCCATTCAAGGCCCTGGTCTGGCTGGGAAATGACAACTTTGGGCTTTCCTGGTTTACGGAAAGCCGGGAGAACTGGCGAAATAAGAATGAAGACAATGCGCTGGAAATAATCCCCGCCGGGAACGTTGTAAAATTAAAGATCAAGATAATCGACAAAAAAACGGTTTTGGACCGCGAGTTAAAGTACGTTTTTGGATTTCAGGCCACGCCGATAAAACCTTTTCTCAAGGATTGGCGCAAGCTTCATGTCGCGCATACTGTCTATTACGAAATGATGGACCAGTCCTGGAAGGGGTCGGGACAAATAAGCCTGACTTATCCGGTCAAGGGGAACGTCAATCCCCTGCAGGGGGCCATTGAGTTTTTTGTGCAGCCGATGTTCGACCCGGAAAAGGAAATACGCCTGCCCACGCGCACGGTGGAAATGGAGCTTTCCATGCGCAGGGTGTTCCGGGGGCTGGCAGTCAGGAAAATATTCACGCTTTGGGCGGACAAGGACCGTGACAGGGATAGATTCTTTGGGATTTACTGGCATGTGCCCACCAGGAGTCTGCGGGTCTATCTCATGGATTATGCCAAACATTTGACAGACATTCCGCCGGTGATTTTGTCGGCGTCAGTCAACTGGAAGGAAGGGGACTGGCATCATGTTGCCGTGTCATACGGCAAAAAGCTCGAGTTATATGTCGATAATGCCCTGGTTGCCTCATGCAAGCATAACGGCTTGTTTGCTTCAGTTAATCCTGACAAAGGCATCCTGGAATTCGGCGGCCATCAGGGCTGCGACTTTACGATCGACGAGATAAAAATCAGCGATGTCAGCAGAAAAACGTATGATATCCAGAGTCCGGCGGCGAATGACGAACATACCCTGCTTCTGGATCATCTGGATGAATTTGCCTATTCCGGCGGCCTCCGTCTGACAAAGCCGGAAAAGATGTCGGCGCGCTCCGCTGAAAAAGGCGGGGTATTGAATGGCGCCAATGCCTTGTGCTCCGATAAATTCGGCAAAGGCCTGATGCTTTGCGAAGACCGGCAGCCCAGGACGGCTATGGAGTACCTCAAGGGGGCGGGCGTCAACACGGTCGTGTTTCACGAGCATTGGAGCGACGTGCAAAGTCATCCCATGCACGGCCATGAACGCGAATTGCGGCGGCTGATAACGGCCTGCCATGAGAACGGCATGAAAATAGTGCTGTATTTCGGCAACGGCATGTCGACTCTTGCCCCGGAGTGGAAGAAATACCATAAAGAATGCCTTGTGAGAAATCCGGATGAGCCGTTCGATCCGTTCAGCGGCGGCTGGTACCGCATGCCAAAGCAACGCGGTCATACGGTTTGTTATAACTCGCCCTGGCAGAATTTTACGGTTGAGGCCGTCAAGATGACTCTGGAGAGCTATAATATCGACGGAGTTTATATTGACGGCTTTACCGAGCCTACCGCCTGCCGGAATTATCTGCATGGTTGCGGATACAAGGCAGCGGATGGAACCCGGCAGCCGACGTATCCGATCTTTGCGGAACGGGATCTGATAAAGAGGATCTATTATATATGCGCGGTTGAACGCAAGGGAATCGTCAATCTCCATCAGTCCTCCAATGGCGGGGTGACTCCTCTCGTGTCTTTCGGCACGGCCTATATTGACGGCGAGCAATTCAACCAGCCGTTTAAAGGTTCGCAACTGGCCAATCTGCCGCTGGATTCGTTCAGGGCGGAGTTTTGCGGCAGAAACTTCGGCGTGCCTGCCGAATTCCTCAATTATCCGCCCTGCATGTGGAAAACCGACGAGGCGTTCGCCTTTGCCTTGCTCCACGACGTGATGGCGCGGCCGGAGTCGGACATGGGACCGTCCCTGGAAATGGCCGCGGCTGTCTGGAGAGCCTGGGACAAGTTTGAGGTCGATAAGGCAAAATGGTTCCCGTATTGGGAAAACGGGAAATATGTGAAAATTTCAGAGCCGGACGTCAAAGCCAGTTTTTATCTTCATCATAAAAGGAAATGCGTGTTGATGGTCGTCTCCAATTTCAAGCCCGGCAGGGTTGATATTTCTCTGCGAATCGATTTGAAAAAACTGGGATTGCCGCGCCTGGGCAAGGTCGTAGACGCAATTTCCAACCGGGAAATCGGCGTGTGCAACTCGAAAATCAAGCTGTCCTTTGACAGGATCGGAGCAAGAATGCTTTATCTGGAAACATAGGAAATGAGCGTCAACGGAAAAACGGAATGCCGCGTTGTCAGGATGGTCATTCCGACTTACCCGGAACCGGAAAAGGAAAAACTTCCGATGTACTGCGAAACTCGCGTGCATCAGCGCACCAGCGGCAGGGTCTATCCCAATGCAATTGTTAATAACGTGGTGCGCGATCATAAGGAAGACCGGGAATATGCAGCGATAATTATTGAAAACGATTTTATCGAATTGATAATCCTGCCGGAACTCGGGGGGCGTATCTTTGCGGCCAAGGATAAATCCAACGGATACGATTTCTTTTACCGCCAGCATGTGATCAAACCCGCCTTGATCGGACTGTTCGGGTCATGGATTTCAGGAGGCGCGGAATTCAACTGGCCGATGCACCACCGTCCTTCCACCTTTATGCCGGTCGATTTCAGTATTGAAAAGGAGGCCGATGGCGGCGTAACGGTCTGGCTGAGCGAACACGAGCCGCTGGACCGGATGAAGGGCATGCTGGGCATTCGCGTTCATCCTGATAAGGCGATGTTTGAAACCAGGGTGCGGCTTCACAATCGCACCGCCATGCCGAACTCATTCCTCTGGTGGGAAAACGTTGCGGTGCCGGTAAACCGGGATTATCGGATATTTTTCCCGCAGGATGTTAATCATGTCCATTTCCATTACAAGAAGTCGGTCACCGCGTTTCCGGTGGCCGATTCGATGTTCAACGGCATTGACTATCGCGGCGGGGTGGATGTCCGGTGGCACAGGAACACTCTCAACTCCACCTCATATTTCTCGGCCCGTTCCGACTATGACTTTTTCGGCGGTTTCGATCATGGCAAAAACGCGGGCGTGGTGCATGTCGCCGACCATCACATTTCACCGGGAAAGAAATTGTTTACCTGGGGCTATAACCAGTTGTCAAAATCATGGGAAAGGGCTCTGACCGACGCTGATGGCGCCTATGCCGAACTGATGGCAGGGGTATATACCGACAATCAGCCGGATTTTTCATGGATCGAGCCATGCGAGGTCAAGGAATTCAGCCAATACTGGTATCCGTTTAAGGAGATTGGCGAACCTAAAAACGCCAATACGCATGCGGCCTTGAACTATCATGTGGAATCAGACCGCGTAAAATTGATGTTATATGCCGTTCATGCGTTCGGAAACGCAAAGCTGGAAGTCGAATGTGATGGGAAAATCGTCCAATCATGCCCCGTTGCCGTCGCCGCCGGACAGGTTTTCAAAACGGAATTTAGTCTGTCCGAGCCGGGCGCAGAGGACAAACTCTTTGTCCGCTTGCTGGATGGCGACGGCAATGAAATTATAACCTATCGCAAGACTGCGTTGTTGGCGATGAAAATTCCCGAACCGGCCAAAGCTCTTCCTTCTCCATCCAAACTCGCCAATGCCGAGGACTTGTTTCTTGCCGGACTGCACACCAGACAGTATCGCGATCCGCTGGCAAATCCGGATGTATATTGGAAACGGGCGCTGGAGCTTGAACCCGGCCATTACGAATCGAATGTCGCCCTGGGACAGTCGGCGCTGAAGGCGGGGCGTTTTGGCGATGCGACCGCATGCTTCCGCTCCGCCATTGCGACGCTGACTAAATTCAATCCCAACCCGCGCGACGGGGAAGCCTTCTATGCCCTGGGTTTGGCGCTCAAATATCAGGGTGATTTCGACGGCGCCTATGACGCCTTTTACAAATCGATCTGGAACTATAAATGGCGCAGCGCCGGATATTATTCCCTGGCCCGGATCGACTGCGTCAGAAACGATCGCAAACGCGCTCGGGAGCATCTGAAAGAGGCGTTGAAAACCAACTCGGACAATCAGCAGGCCGCGAATCTGCTGGCGGCAACGGAACGCTCACTCGGCAACACGGCAGAGGCCATGGCAATCGTCCGTTCGGTTTTATCCTCGGATCCGCTCGACTACTGGGCCATGAATGAGTTTTCCCTTCTGCGGAACTGCGGCGGTGAGATGTTCGAGTCCATGAAGAGCGACCCGTCCCAAACCGTGCTTGATGTGGTTTTTGACTATTGCGGGGCTGGATTATTCGCCGATGCGGCCAATCTGATTGCGAGATTCATCAAGTTCATGGACGGCAGGAAAATCAGTCCAATGATTTATTATGTATATGGCCACATTATGGATCATAGCGGCGATGCGGCCGGGTGCGAACAGGCATGGCAAACGGCCCGGGCAATGAATCCGGATTATTGCTTCCCATCCCGCCTGGAAGAAATGATCATCCTCCAGGATATCGTCGCCAAACGCAAAGACCCGCGCGCCGCGTATTACCTTGGCAATCTTCTGTACGGCAAGGGTCGACATGCTGAAGCTACCTTGCAATGGGAGAAAGCGTTGCAGATGGGAGAAGATTATTATGTTCTTTACCGTAACCTCGGCCTGGCCTGTTATAATGGGCGCGGGGACGGAGAAAAAGCCCTGGAGTTCGTGAGAAGAGCGTTGGAGTTGAAACCCCGGGATCCGCAGTTGATCTTCGAATTGAATTATCTCATGCAACTGTTAAATTGTCCTTTTGAAGAGCGGCTTGATTTGCTTCAGAATAACCTGGCGCAGGTGAATCGCCGTGATGACCTGTACATGGAACTCGTAAGAGTCAACAACCAGCTCGGCAATTGCGAAAAGGCCGTCGAATTGCTGAAAACGCATGTGTTCACTCCCTGCGAGGGCGGCGAGCATGCCCTGGCCGAACTGTGGATTTTCGCGCACTTCAAGCCGGGACGGCTGGCATATAATAAAGGGGAATATCGCAAAGCCCTGGAATATTTCCGGCAAGGACAAGTGTTGCCCGACAACCTGGGGGCCGGGGTTTGGAATATCTGCGTGAATATTCCCTGCAGGTACCATGAGGCGCTGTGTCTTGACCATCTTGACAAAGAAAAAGCCCTGTCCATTTATCGATATATTGTCGGAATGGGCCTTGATTATTTTTCTTATATGTATCAACCGGCGCTTGATTACTACAGGGCGATGGCATTTAAAAGACTTGGTGAATCCAATAAGGGCGACGCATTACTGCGGGAATGCGTCAATAAATGGGAAGCGGAAAAGGCCCAAAAAGATTACGGATATTTCAGGGCCACGCCGTTTTTTCTCTCGTATTTTGAAAGTCCGGAGGATGCGCGGAAACAACATTATGGCTATCTGCTCGGCTTGGCTCATGCCGGACTCGGTGATAATCGGTTGGCGGCGGAATGTTTCGCCGAAGTGTTGAAGATCCACTCGGGCCACCTCTGGGCTGAGTTGGAAAAATCAAGATGGAGACCTGCGTAACAAAAACAGAGAAAAAGAAATGAGCTCCCTCGTTATGTCTGAAAAAAATATAGCGGGAGGCAACGGAATAAAGGACATGGTCAGGAGCGAGGTCGCACCGAAACGATCCCGTTTATAGCGGGACAAGCTTATCCGGAGAAAAACAGCGTGGCGGGACATCCCGTCACGGAAGCAGGGTATAGGAACTCACAAATGGTGCGCCAGGATAAATCTGTAGAAGAAGGAAGGGAGGAAAGCCAAACGGAAATTTTCTGAAAGTGGCCTTACGGGAGAGGGGAAACCCGAAACCCGTCCGGGTAAGCGAGTCTGCGCGCCCG
>Ga0209749_1002217_pt1 | contig 13687 bp, 15 predicted proteins | sample EPASupsiteSAE347_FD_187267 | JGI IMG/M metagenome (GOLD analysis project Ga0209749, IMG submission 187267) | Bioremediated contaminated groundwater from EPA Superfund site, New Mexico - Sample SAE3-47 (SPAdes) (version 2) | ecosystem: Environmental > Aquatic > Deep subsurface > Groundwater >... | reverse complement strand
CGATAGACCCGGAAGGAAAGATATTCAAATACCAATTCGACAATCTCAACCGAATGATCCAAATGGGTGTGAGAGAGGCGTCCACGCCTCGATTCTCTGATGAAATCAAGTTTTCCCTCGATCCTGTCGGGCGATTGATCGAAGAAATCCGCCCCGGTGTAAAAACGACAAATACTTTTGACTTGGCCGGTAGGCTTTTACAGCTAAAGCATGAACGTGATCACGGCCACGAAAAAATCGTTGCTTTGCGGCGTTACACTTATTCCCCCGTAGGAAATCGTCTTACCATGCTGGACGAAGGCAACGGTCTCACTCGATATTTTTACAATGGTTCCGACTGGCTCACGAAAGCCGTCTATCCTGATGGTCAGCAGGTTTCATACGGGTATAACGGTGCTGGGGATAGAATTGAAGAGCAAATCGAAACCCCGACGGTAAAAGGCCATGGCAGACACGTGGTTATCGGCACCGATACCGTAACAATTCCGCTGTCCTACGACGCAGGCGGCAGGCTGATTTCAAGGGCGTCTGACACTTTTGCCTTCGACCCCGACGGCAACCAAATTTCCGCCGTAGAAAACGGCGATGAATCCCGGTATTTCTGGAGCCCCGATAATCGGCTGGTTAAAGTAGAGAAAGACATAGAATGTCCGAAACACGGGAAAAAGAAGTGTCATCAATGCCCGCAGACACAGGCTTTCACGGTCAGTGAAAGTTACGCCTACCTCCCGAACGACTGGCGGCGAATCAGCCGAACTACCGACGGTCAGCAGTTTTTCTCTGCCTTCGAAAATGCTGATGAATCGCATGAATACCAGCTTAAACTTTTCAAAGACCACAAGGAACACGGCTGTGAATGCAATTGTTCCGACCACCGAAAGCCGCATTTGAAGCTTGTAAGGCAATTTATCGGCGGCCCCGGAACAGATGATCTTGAATTGACCCGCTATCATGGGCGGAACCTCTGGACCTTGAAAGACGGTATCGGCTCCACAATTGCTTTGACCAATCGCGGTGGTAACGCCGTCGCAAGAATCGAATATGATGCGTTCGGCAATCTGAAATTTCCCGACAAACCCGGTCACGGCGTAAAACCTTGCGAAGAAAAAGACCTTGACGACCTTCTTGACCGCTTTGACGGCGGGCGCTCGTTTGGCTTTGCACACGACGGCCACCTTTACGGGCGTCACTTTGGAAAAATTCTCGACCCATATCTTTATACGGGGCGGCGCTGGGACGGGTTCTCACAGACCTACAATCACCGTAATCGTCAATATAATCCAAAATATGGTCGGTGGATTTCGCGTGATCAGGTTGGATTCTCGGCAGGAAACAACCTCTACATCTACGTTAGCAATAACCCCACCGGCTTCACCGACCCATTTGGGCTTATCGGGGCCGGTCAGACCCATATAATGTTTTTCGGTTCTACGAATAACCTTTTTAAATCGATCGATGAAAGTCCATCCGATCCCCGGAAAGCTACCTTGTTTCCTGTTATAAAAACAAACATGAGTGGGGCTGTCGTCCCAATAGATGAGGTCTGTGATTGCGGACTATTTATGGTTCAGCGCGTGAGCGCAAAGCTATATGACGTTGTTTGGGACCCCGCATATTCTTCTAAACACCCTGTCACAAATGTTCCTTTTACGGGTGCCAATGTGTGGAAAAGCCTTGAGAAACCAAACCCTGGTGATTTTTACGTTCTTGGGAATAAGCTTTACTTCCCCTCACCCTTTTTGGATTTTGTAGTGCTCAGGGTAATTCTTCTTTGTGTTCCACCCAGCTAAAATGTTAATTGTCTGCTTGTTGGGCGCTGCCTGTAATCTGTTCGTGGTAGCGCCCTACTTTCTTCTTTTTCCAAACGGGTTAAATTTTCCGTACTGGTTTGAATTCACCCCGATTTCTATTGTAAAGGAAGTTGAGCTTTTAAGAAGCTCTCTTTTTTTTCGTGGCAAGCCGGGGGATACTGATTCCATTTCAAAGAGAGAATCCAAAGAGGTCACGGTTTTCTGTTCTATGCGGGTTTTGGGAAAGCCCTCCAATAGGCAAACCAACCGGATCAAATTAACCCTATTCTTAACAACAGAGGAACTGTCGCTTGTTACCAAAGAAAAGGTTTCAAGAGCTTTGAAGTGGCCAATAAAGTTCTATTTTCTCTGGCTTCGCAAACTACCTGTCCCGCTTAGGACATTGGAATTTGATTTAATTATGCTGGAATTTTTTAAAATTGCTCTTGGAAGAGAACTCGGCTTAAGAAATCCCAGCCTTGAAATCCGTTCTGTGACCTTGGGGACTAAATTGGAATTTCCTGAGGGTTTAACGGTTGAACTTCCTTGAATGCTCCCGTGAACATAGGACCTCGGAATACGTTTTTCTTTTTCCGCTAGGCCGACCAACCTCCTGATTGCCACCAAACCAGCCTGGCGGCATCCGCTGAAACTTGTTCAGCGGTAGGTGACTGAGCCCCCAGGCCGTCCCGGCCATGGGATGCGAAGGAACCCGGAGGCGAAAGGGCGTTGCGGGGCAATATCCGGCCAATGGGCCTATTGGCCGGTAAGCGGGAATCGCAATTTTCATGACAGGCTGGGGAAATTGGGGCCACGGCCTGGCGTGAAAATTGCCCCGCGCTTGCCCCGCGTTTTTAGCCCTTTCGCCGGAGCTTGGGGCGGTCGCCGGAGTCACCCGAGGCAGGGAAATTCTAAGTGCATCGCCCCGGCCTGGGAAACCCAACCGGGGCATATGCGCTAACATAGGCATTCGATTTATCGTCGGAATCAGCAATTGAAGCATTTCTCGCAAAAGAATGTGTTTTGAAGGTTGTAATGAAATCGACATCAGATGCATGTTTGAGCCATGTTTTGTCGGCTTTAAATTAGCGCACATGGGGAGGCACCCCATGTTCTTGGTGGTCTTCCTTGCCGGTGCGATGGGTTGGGTAATGCCTTTCTATTACTCGTTTTTCAACGAGTATTCGTTCAAATTTCCCTCGGTGATGGAAGTTTCGATTTTTGGCAGCCAGATTCGACGCGATCCTGCTTTTCGAGGTGCTTCAAAACTGCCAGTTAAGAAGACGTGGATGGTTGAAGGTCAGTATTTTTTAATCTGTAACTCAAGAAGAGTCAGAGTTGATTTCACCGCAAGATTTCATGGCTCTTTTGGTATGGAATCCATTGTTGAGGCCCTTCCTGATGATTTGCAAAAGCAGCTAATTTCGGTAGTTCGATTCCACCATTCTCTTCGCAGTTCAGGCGTTTTGTTTTACAATGTTCTTCATGGAAACCAGCTCACAGACAGGCTCACCGCCATTTTGTTTAGGCGTGCTTTTGGTTTGGAAGACTGCATTGTTCGGCTTGATCTTGCCAGTGGTGAATATTTTCCGTAGCTTGTTCCGCCAAAGGGATCAACCAATAATCGGTGGTTGCCCGTAAACAGAGTTTTTGTCGGGCAACATAGTGGCGAGGCAACTCGGTCTGTTCTCCATAATAAACTCGAACATGGCCATCGATATAAAATGCTGCCAGAACGCCTTTCACATCTTCCATCCACTGTGACCATAATTGGGTCATCCATTCTGTGACCTACCCGAAAACCGGCTTTCATTTTGCAGCTGTCAATAGTTCACGGTGGATTACGCTTCGGCGCTGGCTTGCTGATCCACCCTACAATCGGCTCTCGGTAATGATTTCATCAAATTTCATGCGATTGTCCTGTCGAAGTAAATTTCGGGTTGCATTTTTGACGGGCAATGGTATTATAATCCTTGCCTAATACGACAACTGCACTTATTAAATTGCCACAGGCACAGAGGTCACAGAGCGAGTTTGAAAAATATTCCAATAATTTTCCTTTCCCCTGTTCTCCGCGCTCTCTGCGCTCTCGGTGGCATCTACCGTTGTATTGCTAATCTGGAAAATCTTGGCATCGAAAGATTCTCATGACAGCCGCAAGCATACTCATTATTTCCGATCAGCTTAAATCTGAAACGCTCATCAATCCGCCGTTTTCCCTGGACGCCGATGAATTTTGGGTGACGAATTTTGAGTCGCTTCGATATTTGGGGCTGTCCCGATTCGGAATGGTGATTTTGCATGAGCCCCCGTCCGATCTTCTGCGGAAGCTTTCATTAGGTATCAGAGACGGTCCCAAACTCGAAGCCCTCTGGGATATCTTCGCGAAAACGACACTATCGTTGAAAGTATTGGTTCCGGCGCCCGGTGCTCCCCAAAAAGTATGGATGGAATTGGGGCTGGAGGCTGTATATCCCTCCGATCTCAAAAACCTGATTAAGAACCATCAAGCGAACAGTTTTCATTCGTTCGGCGAAAAAGTTGAAGCGCAAACAATTATGACCGCCGACGATGTTCGCGATCTTTATCAATCCGGGGTGAGAAATCTTGATGAAAATACCCGTTTAACCGAATGGGCTAGGGAAGTCGCCATATCCCTGGGGATCACTTTCTCGTCGCAATCGCCGCACTTCATTTTAATCGCGCTTGCGGCGACGAATAAAGCTTCAATTACGGCGGCTTCGGAAAAGGTCCATGCCTGGTCGGTTGAACATCCGAACGCGTTGTTTGTTTTACCGCCGCCGCTTCTTCCCGTATTTATCGAATCTTATCCGGCTTTGAAATCTCGGACGGTATCGTCAACGATTCACTGGGCTTCTTCCGGCGCCTTTACAGGCGAAGTATCCATGGATATGCTTGCGGGTCTCGGGTGCATCGGAGCAGTTGTTCCGGATCAATTGCCGCACAATGCCCCCGAAAATTGCGGGCGGTTGCTCGCGGAAGGCCGAAAAAGAGGATTTTTACTTTTTGCAACTTTTCCTCTTGAACCTTCAAAAGTGTGTGATATAATTAGCCCGCTCGAAGTCGGTACACGCCCTGAAAGTGTTCCAGGCCGAGAGCAAAAAACGGCGGATAATATTTGTTTGCCGCTTAGTGACGGTTCAATCTTAATCAGGGAGTCCGACTTCCCGCGATTGAATTTAAGGAAAGGAATGAACTCATGATCGACGAGGGTAAGGTAAAATTGATAGTTGCTGAAGTTTTGAAGCACATAAATATGCAAGACCGCATAAGACCGGGAATGGTCCCCATCGGAGTCAGCGGGCGACATCTTCATGTTTCTCAAGCCGACCTGGAGACTCTCTTTGGGCAAGGATATCAGCTTAAAGTCATGAAAAATCTTACCCAACCGGGGCAATTCGCCGCGGAAGAATGCGTTATGCTTGCCGGAAAAAAAGGCGTTATCGAAAAATGCCGCATTCTGGGCCCCGTGAGAAAGTCTACACAGATCGAGATTTCATGTACCGACACTTATTCCATCGGCGTTCCGATCGTCGTTCGGGATTCGGGTGATACCAAAGGCACGCCGGGATGCGTGGTCATCGGGCCGAAGGGTGCCGTGACATTGAAGGAAGGCGTCATCGTTGCTTCACGACATCTTCATCTTCACACGAAAGACGCCGAGAAACTCGGGCTCAAGGATATGGACAGAATAACGGTCAAAACACCGGGGTCGCGATCGGTTATTTTCAACAATGTTCTTGTGAGAGTCAGCGATCAATTCGCGATGGATTTTCACATCGACATGGATGAAGCGAATGCCGCTTGCTTAAAAACCGGAGATATGGTTGAAATAATTTCCTAATTAGTTTAAAAATAATAATGAATTGAAAATTCTCAGGAGGAAGTCATGCAGGAAGCCCTTGGTATGATCGAAACAAAAGGATTGACGGCGCTTATCGAAGCCAGCGATGCAATGGTGAAAGCAGCCAATGTTAAATTGGTCGGATGGGAAAAAATCGGTTCAGGTTATGTGACCGCTTTTGTTCGCGGTGATGTCGCGGCAGTTAAAGCCGCCACCGACGCCGGTGCCGCCGCCGCCAAGAAAATCGGAGAACTGGTTTGCGTTCATGTCATTCCTCGACCTCATTCCAATCTTGACGAAGTGTTGCCCATAAGAGACAACACGCAATCAACGTCAAAAAAAGCCTAGTTAAAACCCGGACCCATTCAGGATGATTCTTGGTCGTGTGTGCGGAACCGTAGTCTGCACGCGTAAAGATGAGCGCCTCGTCGGCTTGAAGATGCTTGTGGTCGAAGAATTGACCATAGATGCAAAGCCGACGGGGAAGTTCGTCATATCCGCTGATGCCGTCGGCGCCGGCGCCGCTGAAACTGTTTTACTGGTGGCGGGCAGCTCCGCCAGGCTGACCGATCGCACTCTCAACTGCCCGGTCGATTCCGCGATTTGTGGAATTGTCGATCAGGTGGTCATGGACGAAGACCGCAAATCCTGAATTCCTTCCCGTTGTCTCCGCAACCATCGGAGATTTACAAACTGATAGGGGGGAGTCGCATGTCTGTTTCCAAAGAAGATATCAATTTGATCGTAAACGAGGTTTTGAAAGCCATCGGCGGAACGACGACGTCCGGTGATCGGTGTGGTTCGGCATTACGCCAAAAAGGAATTTTCGGCGGTATTGAAGATGCCATCAAAGCCGCCAAAGATGCTCAAAGAAAGCTTGTTGAGCTTCCCTTGAAGATACGGGCGAAGATGATTGAAAACATGCGACGACGGGCGTTGGAAAAAGTCAATGAGCTTGCCCGCCTTGCCGTCGAAGAAACCGGATACGGACGAGTCGAAGACAAGGTTCAAAAAAACACTTTGGCCATCACGAAAACCCCCGGCTTGGAAGATCTCCAACCGGTTTCCTATTCGGGAGATCATGGTTTGACGGTGGTCGAGCAAGCACCCTACGGCGTGATCGGAGCCATTACTCCCTCTACGAATCCTTCGGAAACGGTCATATGCAATTCCATCGGAATTATCGCCGCGGGAAATTCCGTTGTTTTCGGTCCGCACCCTGCCGCGGCGCGAGTCAGTCAACTTGCCGTCGCCATACTGAATGAAGCCGTCGTCGAAGCGGGAGGCCCTGAGAACCTCATGGTGAGCATTGCCAAACCGACTGTTGAAACGGCTCAGACTTTGATGACTCATCCTGATATTCGACTTCTGGTTGTTACGGGTGGTCCCGCGGTCGTCGCCGCCGCTCAAAAGAGCGGAAAGAAATATATCGCCGCCGGGCCGGGTAATCCGCCGGTAGTGGTGGACGAAACCGCCGATTTGAAAAAGGCCGCCCGTGACATTATTTCCGGCGCCACTCTCGACAACAACATCCTTTGCATCGCCGAAAAAGAAATAATCGTGATCGATTCCGTCGCCGATGAACTGAAAAAGCATCTGCGTGCCTGCGGAGCTTATGAAGCTTCCCAGCGGGAAATTATTCAGCTTGAAAAAACCTGTCTTGATCCTGTTACCCACGGTCCGAACCGAAAACTTATCGGGAAAAATGCCGCCGTAATTCTCGATACGGTCGGGGTCAGGGTTCCCGATGAAATCCGCATGGTTTTATGCGAGACGACACCCGATCACCCCTTTGTCTTGGAAGAAATGCTGATGCCCGTGGTTCCGTTGGTTCGCGTGAGAGATATACATGCCGCCGTTGATTTGGCGGTTAAGGTCGAACATGGTTATCACCATACGGCCGTCATGCATAGCAAAAATATCGATAATTTGCATATGATGGCGATAAAATGCAACTGTTCGATTTTCGTCAAGAACGGCCCGAGCTATGCCGGTCTTGGTCTAGGCGGAGAAGGATTTACGACCTTTACCATCGCTTCGCCTACCGGCGAAGGTTTGACCAGCGCGAGAACTTTTACGCGACAACGCCGTTGCGTGATAGTCGATTATTTCCGTATCGTTTGACGAATGAATAAATCGTCCGTCCCTTCCTTCGTGAAGTCTGCGTTTGTGGTTAAAGAAATCTTTTCAGTCGATTTCAAACGGTATCGATATGACCGATAACAGCATTTCCGAATTGGGCTTGGTCGGTTGCGGCGGAGCAGGATTTCCGATGCATGTTAAGCTGGCGGCCAAGGGCGTGCAACATTTTATCGTCAACGGTGCCGAATGCGAACCGCTGCTGCACAAGGATAAAGAAATTTTAAAACATCATACCGAGGAATTTCTTCTCGGGTTAATTCGGGCGCTTGATTTGACCAAAGCCGAATTCGGCCATATCGCGGTTAAAAAGAAATATGCGGGTTTGATTTCCCATCTTGAAGGCAAAATCAAGGATGCGCGTATTAAGGTTCTGCGGTTGGGTGATTTTTATCCGGCCGGTGATGAATACGAACTGGTTTATGAAACTTCAGGGCGTTTGATTCCTTGCGGCGGCATACCGTTGAATGTCGGTTGTGTCGTAAGCAATGTTGAAACCTTGATGCATTTTGGTCGTAATCGGCCGGTGACCACGACTTTTCTTACCATCGCGGGAGCCGTTCCCAAGCCGCTTACCGTTGAAGTGCCGGTCGGCATCAGCATCAGGGAAGCCCTTTCCCTTTCCGGTTTGCGAAACCTTGATGACTTGACGATAATCGATGGAGGCCCGATGATGGGTCGCTTGGTCGGTTCCGTCGATGATGAGGTCGTGACCAAAACCTGCGGAGGTCTTATCGCGCTTCCGACCGATCATCCGTTGATCGTTAAAATGACGAGATCTTCTTCGAAAATTCGGCGAATCGCACGGTCGTCTTGCGATCAATGCATCGACTGCACTGAATTGTGCCCGCGTTTTCTCCTGGGCTACCCGATCAAGCCTCACAAAGCTATGAGAGCCGCTCAACTCGCTCCTTTCAACGATCAAAATTATTCCGTTGAGTCGATATTTTGCAGCGAATGCGGACTTTGCAGTCTTTTTTCCTGCCCGGAAGATCTGCCGCCCAGGGAAATCGCGATCATGGCGAAGAAATATCACCTTACCCACGGCGTGAAACCCACGGATTGGACTGGAGCCCAAAGTATCCATGCAATGCGATCCGCCCGCAGGGTAAGCATCGACAGACTGCTGAAAAGACTCGGATTATCGGATTACGATCGCAAGGCTCCGCTGATGAAGGTTGAAATCAGATGCGAACGCGTAAGATTGCCGCTGAAAATGAGTCTCGGAGCTCCCGCGGAGCCTTTGGTTGAAGCGAATGACCGAGTGACCGTCGGTCAGAAGATCGGGGCCATACCTGATAAAAAACTGGGGGCGGCTTTGCATGCCTCTATTAGCGGTAGAATCGAATCGGTAACCCCCAACGCCATCACCATCATCAGGGAATGAGGGGGACATTATGAATATTGCGCAAAATGCCGTCGGAATGATAGAACTGTCGAGCATCGCGACGGGGTATTTAACGGTGGATGCCATGCTCAAATCGGCTTCCGTCGATCTTGTACTTTCTCGAACGGTTTGTCCGGGAAAGTTTATTTGCCTGGTTTGGGGCGATGTGGCGGCCGTCGAGGCGAGTGTCGATACCGGCATAAAAGTCGGGCAGGGATATTTGGTTAACGATCTGATAATTCCTAATTTGCATCCCCAAATATATCCGGCAATGACCGCGACAAACCGTCTGCAGACAACCGGAGCATTGGGAGTCGTGGAAACCTTCGATATCGTTTCCGCGATTCTTGCCGCGGATGCCTCCGTCAAAGCTGCTGAAGTCGACTTGGTCGAGGTAAGAATCGCCATGGCGATCGGCGGAAAAGCTTTCTACTCAATCACCGGCGATGTTGCCGCCGTCGAAGCCGCTGTCGCCGCCGGAATCGAGATCCTTCAGGGCAAGGGGCTTGTAGTCAATTCGGTGGTCATTCCGCGACCGCGCGAAGAGTTGTTTCGGGAGTTTATCTGATGCCGAAGATTATAATCGGAGCCGATCACGGCGGATTCGGGCTCAAGGAAGAACTGAAAAAGCATCTTACTCTCGCCGGGCATGCTTGCGATGACATGGGAACGCACTCGACCGACCCGGTTGATTATCCCGACATTGCTTTACTCGTCGCCCTGGAAGCGGCGAAAAATCCTCACACCCTTGGAATCGTAATAGACGGTGCCGGAATCGGATCCTGCATGGCCGCGAACAAGGTCAGGGGAATTCGCGCCGCATGCTGCAACGATCTTTATACGGCACGCAACAGCCGCGAACACAATCACGCCAATATTTTAACCATGGGAAGCATGGTTGTCGGCCCCGGATTGGCGAAGCAGATCGTTGATGTCTGGCTCGCAACGCCGCCTGCACCGGGGCGTCACGCCGGTCGGGTCGCGAAAATAATGAAGATGGAAGAAATATCGTCCACGGATGGCGTAGATACTCGAAATGCGCCCGGATGGCGCGGGTTTTCGGGTATATCGTCCACGGATGGCGTAGATACCCGAAATGCGCCCGGACGACGGTGAGCAGCTATGGAAAACATAAAAAACCTTAATGCGAAATCTTCAAAGCCTAAACGCGCGATTTGCATCGTGCTCGACAGCGCCGGAATCGGAGCTATGCCCGATGCGGCCGAATACGGCGACGAAGGTTCGGCGACGATTCCCAACTTGGCGGCCGCTGCGGGTGGAATATCGCTGCCTACGATGGCTAAACTCGGTTTGGGCAATATTACGCCTATTACAGGCGTTCCTCGGCAAGACCGTCCCATGGGTTCCTACGGGAAAATGCTTGAGCTATCTCCGGGAAAAGACACGACAACCGGCCACTGGGAAATGATGGGCATCAAGCTCGAATATGCTTTTCCGCTATTTCCCGACGGCTTTCCCCGTGATTGGTTGGCTTCTTATGAAAAAGCGATCGGTAGTGCCGCCATCGGAAATTATGCCGCCTCCGGAACCGAAATAATCATGAAACTAGGCGATGAACACGTAAAAACCAAGAAACCCATCGTATATACGTCTGCTGATTCCGTATTTCAAATCGCGGCTCATGAGGAAGTCATTCCTCTTGATAGGCTTTATGAGATATGTAAAATCGCCCGAGAAATGCTTCAGCCGCCGAATATGGGTGTGGGCAGGGTTATCGCTCGCCCGTTCCTCGGAACCTCCGGTGCTTACAAAAGAACGCCGCATCGGCATGATTTCAGTCTTCCGCCGAGCGAAGACACGCTTCTCGACGTCCTTACCGCTCGTGGTGCAACCGTTTATGGAATCGGGAAAATTTTCGACATTTTTACCGGTCGCGGTGTCAATAAACATGTTACGACCGATTGCAACGCCGACGGCATGAAAAAGACTTTTGAAGCTTTGGAAAAAGTCAAAGAGGGTTTCATCTTCACCAACCTTGTCGATACCGATATGGTTTACGGCCACCGGCGCGATGTTCAGGGATACAAAAAATCGCTGGAAGAATTCGACTCCTGGTTGGCCGGTTTTATGACGCGATTGAATGAAAACGATTTGCTGATCATTACCGCCGATCACGGTTGCGATCCGACGTTTAAGGGTTCCGACCATACCCGCGAATACCCGCCGCTTTTGGCATACCGAAAAGGGTATCCCGGAAAAGATCTTGGAATCCGCAACGGATTTTGGGATATCGCGGCCACGATAGCGAAACATCTTGGTCAACCGTTCGCCAAAGGAACAGCATTTTCCGATTTGCTCTGACGAATGATGAAAGTCAGGGAAATTCAAGCCAAATCGATAATTACCAAATCCAATCTTCCGGAGTCCGAGTTTGTCGTCAATCCTTATGTGGGTTGTACGCATGGCTGTATTTATTGTTTCGCCCGTTTCATGAAGCGATTCACCAATCATCCGGAGGCCTGGGGTGATTTTGTCGATGTGAAAATCAATGCCGCCGAATTGATTCCTGATGCCGGAAATAAATACAAGGATAAATCGATTTTAATTTCTTCGGTAACCGATCCCTACCAGCCTCTTGAAAACAGATACAAATTAATGCCCGGAATTCTTCAGAAATTATTGCATATTAACCCGCGCTTGGGAATTCTAACCAAATCGGACTTAATTGTACGGGATATTGATTTGTTGAAAAAATTCCGCGATTGCGCCGTAGGATTCACCATAACTTCATTAAATGACGATGTCGGAAGCCAAATAGAGCCGGGCGCATGCAGGATTCAAAAAAGAATCGATGCGCTCAGGCTTCTAAAAAACAACGGTGTTAAAACCTATGTGTTTATTGGTCCTATCATCCCGTTCATCACGAACTGGAAAGAAATTGTCGTTGAGACCAAAAGCCTTGTCGATGACTTCATGTTCGATAAGCTTAATATATCCGGCATCATTTTGCCGTTGATCAAGAAATGGATTCAAGGGAAACATCCGTCTCTAATTGAGAAGTATGAAAAAATATATTCTGGTACAAATACGATCTGGCCTGATATGGAAAATGAAATCAGAAGTTATTGCGAATCAAATAAAATAAACCATAGAATTTATTTTCGTCATTGAGATAATCCGCGGGAGCGATTTTCCCATGCAAAAAACCCGGTGCCCTAGTTGTTAGAGCCTGTTAGAAAATAACCATTACAAATAGTTGTTTTTTTACAGGCTCTTATGGCCGATCGATGAACGAAATTTGTTACAGTTATTTATTAACAAGGCCTTAAATTGTTTATCAGACATCCTTTTGCAAGTTCGTTTTTGTGTAAAAAAGCATCAATCAAGACGCGATAACTACTTGGATTTGAGAAAATGCCTTGATTGAAAATAATTGCGAAAGATTGCGATTCTTTGGGTAAGTTGCCTTGATGGAAATTTCGACGGTTTGCGTGGTCGGTAATTGTAATTCAATTTTCTCTACATCTTCCAAAAGCGTTACGACAGTGCCTTTGTTTTTCGGTTTTGAAACGGAATTAAACGTAATTTCATTATAATTGGCTGAAACCTCGCGCATTTTAAGCTTTGCTAACCCATTATCCGACGTTTCAAGAAAAAAATCCTGCCAAACGATTTTCCCCGGATTTTTTTCCATTGAGGCGGTTGCTTGCGGAATGGACAAAATAATTTTCTCTCCGGTTACCGGAGTAGATACAATTTTACCTGAAGGAGCTATGATAAGGTGGTCGGGATTGGTCGAAACGGTAACACCTTTGGTGGTTACCAACGAAGGAGATGAACTTTTTTCAAAGGCCCTTATAAAGTATTTTTCCATAAGATGTCCCTGATTATTAATAGCCGAATGCCAGGTCATTTGATTTACGGCCCTTCCGCCCCCGGTCTGTAACATTACAACGAATCCTACAAGGGCCACAAAGATTCCACTGGCAACGACAACCTCCATCAGTGTAAACCCCGACAGCCGAAGCCGCCGCCATGAAATCACGGCCCTACCTCCTACCGCATTGATAATGCAAAAGGCATTTTGCCGAGCAAACACAAAGATTTGCTCCTGCAAAAAATTAATTTAATCTATGTCGAACTCAAAAAAAATATTACTTTTCAATAGTACCACTGACTTCCCATTCGGTGACTACGGCATGAGCCGGAGACCAACTGCCGCCGGAGTAGATACCTCCGACCGAAAGTTTACTTGCAACGACTTTAGAAAGATCGTCCGGCCCTACTATAGTATAGGAGAGTGACTCTTGTGCCCCGCCCTGGTAATAGTAATACCAACTCCAATACCACCAATAGGTATTCCAGTTGCTGGACCCGGTTAATTGGGCAGTAGTAACCGCAATTTTGGTGGCTTTCCATGTTTCGGCGTATTTTGCGCTGCTACTTGTTTGCTGCGCATTTGCCGGTTGGAGGAAAAAACTGTTAAACCCTGAAGGAACGACAAGATTTAAAACTAAAAGAAACGCCAAAAGAATCATCATGCCA
>Ga0209749_1002215_pt1 | contig 13688 bp, 10 predicted proteins | sample EPASupsiteSAE347_FD_187267 | JGI IMG/M metagenome (GOLD analysis project Ga0209749, IMG submission 187267) | Bioremediated contaminated groundwater from EPA Superfund site, New Mexico - Sample SAE3-47 (SPAdes) (version 2) | ecosystem: Environmental > Aquatic > Deep subsurface > Groundwater >... | reverse complement strand
TAGGAAGAATATAGCCACAATGGTATGCATAATCGGCATTTTTTTACTAATTTCGATTGGACTTGCACTCTCCAAAGAGAGTATTGTAGTTGTTAATTTATTGATAGATGCAGATATAGATCCAGCATCAACACCAGAGCAAATAAAGATGGCTGAAGATTCCCTGATCCACCTTACTAATCAGATCGACCCCAAAGGTCTGGGCGCTACGATCTTTGTAACCGAGAGTATGGTCCGGTTGGACCGGCTGGGAGTAACCTATCAGGGCACGATGAAGAATCATGAACTGGCTCTTCAGGGCAATAGGACCGATGAGGTGCTCTCCAGCCTTTCCGCCTCAGATCAAGAGAAATTATTGACCTCAGCCAGGGACAAGCTCTATCGCTGCTATGTCTGCGGAGGCGAGCATGTGGCCATAAAAGGTTTCCTGCCCACAGCATTTGATCAGAATGAGGATACATTAAAGATTTTGGAGAAGCTAGGAATAATCTATGATGCAGGATTCCAGGCAGGTGTTATCTATCGTCCCGGATACGAGAACGCCACCTGGCCTTATGCAATAGAGGGCTATGGTATATATGCAGTTCCGGTGAGCACCTATCAGATCAAAGATGAGCGTGTGTATCTCTCTGATCGTTACCTAAAAGAGGAGAAGAAGCTGAGCGGCTCACAGTGGTATGATCTCCTGGTGAAAAAATTCGATGAAAGCTCAGAGAACGGAGATCCCATGGTGGTTATATTCAGCAATCTGGTCTCAGGTAGCGGCGATTACCTTGATGCTTACAAGAAATTCGTTAATTATGCGCTCTCCAGGCAAGCTGCATTTGTAACCACATTGCAGCTTGTGGATATGGCTGCTGCTCAGAAGAAAGGTGGTAAAATCGGTGCCATAGCTGTGAAGAATGATGGCAATTTGTCTGTAAATTCAACGGATGTAGGGGTAATACCTAATTGTCCTACTTGCGGCAAGACGGGAGAAGCAGCAGTGACATCGATAATTAACGTTACCGTCCAAAAAGGCAGCAAATGTTTAGACTGCATCAAAGAATCCACCAACTCCACAAATAGTTCCTAGATGGAGAAACATCGCATGGTAGTCGAGAAGATGCCCAGGCTCAATTGACCCAAATTTTATGTGCAGGCCCAGGGCCTTCTCTTTATCTTCACCCCGGCGAAGCTATAAATAACTCCCATGCAGTTTAACTTATAAATGGACCGTCAGGGCTTTTATCAAGGAAATGCAGGGAAATGGATGACGAGGGCATACAATCATGCTCACTGAAATACTGATCATCTTTCTTCTGTTCCTGGCCAATGGCGCGTTTTCCATGGCTGAGATGGCCGTGGTCTCCTCCAGCAAGGCCCGGCTCAGAGCCTGGGTGGAAGAGGGCCATGCAGGTGCAAAGGCTGCCCTGGAGCTGGCTGAAAACCCCAATCGTCTCCTCTCTGCCGTGCAGACCGGCATAACTCTCATCACTACCCTGACGGGAGCCTACGGAGGCGCAACAATTGCTGATGAGCTGGCTTCTTACATCGGCGTCATTCCTGCACTCTCCCCTTACAGCAGTGGCCTGGCCCTGGTTGCTGTCGTCCTGATGATCACATTTTTCAGTCTGGTCATTGGTGAGCTTGTCCCCAAAAGAATCGCGCTCAGCAATTCGGAGCGCTTCGCCTCTCTCGCCGCTGCCCCATTAGCAGCATTCTCCCGTCTTGTCTCTCCTGCGGTTATCCTGCTAAGCTTTTGCACCGACCTGATGCTGAGGGCTCTGGGTGTGAAGGCCTATACCGAGCCTGCTGTGACCGAGGAGGAGATTCGTATCCTGATCGACCAGGGAACGACGGCAGGTGTGATCGAGGAAGAGGAGCAGGAAATTATGGAGAGGGTCTTCTCCCTGGGGGACCGGAGAGTAAACTCCATCATGACTCCCAGAGGCGATATCATGTGGCTGGACATCGACGACTGCGCAGCAGAGATTTGCCGGAAGATTGCCGGCGGAGCATTCTCCATGTTTCCGGTCTGTCGCAATAAGCTTGACAATGTCCTGGGAGTGGTTCAGTCCAAGGATCTGCTAAGCTGCAAACTATCAGACGAAAAGCTTGACCTCAAGGCATCCCTTCTGCCGCCGCTCTTTGTGCCGGAGAGCATGAGGGCTCTGAAGGTGCTGGAGAAATTCAAGCAGACGGGAATTCATCTGGCCATTGTTCTGGATGAGTATGGTTCGGTGCAGGGAATAGTGGCCCTGGTAGATCTCCTGGAAGGACTGGTTGGAGACATACCGCACATTGATGAGCTGGCAGAACCGCAAGTAGTGAAAAGGCAGGACGGCTCCTGGCTGGTGGATGGCTCTCTGCCGGTGGATGACTTCAAAGAGTTGGTCGATCCGGAAGGGCTGCCTGAGGAGGAAGAAAGTCAATACATAACCTTGGGCGGATTTGTGATGACGCATTTGGAGAAGATACCAGCGACCGGGGATCACTTTGAGTGGGGAGGCTACCGTTTTGAGGTTGTGGACATGGATGAGAGGAAAGTGGACAAGATTCTGGTAACATCATTAGGAAAACGGGATCGAGAAGATAATGATTAGAAAAAATGCAGATATCGAAAAAGCCCGACCAATAGAAATTATAGACTTCATTCCCGATGCCATCCTGGCCACAGACCTGAGTGGCATAGTAATCGCTTGGAATAAGGCTATGGAAGAGTTGACCGGAACCCTGGCCATTGATATTCTGGGCAAGGGCAACTATGAGCATGCACTGTATATCTATGGAACCAGGCGACCCACCTTAGCCGATCTGGCATTAAATCCAGATCCCGAAATTGAATCAAAATATTCTAATCTTCGAAGGGACGGCAATAGCATTAGCGGCGAAGCATATGTCTCTTCTCTCGGAAAGGACGGCTCCTACATCTGGGGCAAAGCCGCGCCTCTTTTTAGCTCACCAGGAAATATCATCGGAGTGATTGAATCCATACGCGACATCACTGAACGTAAAATTGCTGAGAAAGAACTCAGAAGAAGCCGGGAAAAATATCATAACATCTTTGAAAACTCGATACTTGGTTTGTACCAGAGCATACCTGAAGGCAGATACCTGAGTGTCAATCCGGCCTTTGCGCGGCTCTTTGGATATAGCAGCCCGCAAGAGATGATAGATTGCGTTACCGATATAGGCCAGCAGCTCTATAACAATCCCAAAGATAGAGAGCGAGCTATAAAGCAAATCATCAAACAGGGCTATCTGGAAGGATTCGAACTTGAGGTGCAGCGAAGAGACGGCACGAAGTTTTGGGTCTCCATGAACACCAGAATTGTGCAGGATGAGAACGGATTGCACTATGACGGTACTGTTGAGGATATCACAAAGCGCAAGCGGGCCGAGGATATGCTTCGCACTGCCAAGGAAGTCGCAGAGGCTGCGACAAAATCAAAGTCGGATTTCCTGGCAAACATGAGCCATGAAATTCGAACGCCTATGAATGCCGTGATCGGCATGACCTGCCTTCTATTGGACGAGGATCTCACGGCTACGCAGAAAGAGTATGTAGAAACAATACGCAGCAGTGGGGAAGCTCTTCTGGATATTATTAACGATATTCTTGATATTTCAAAGATCGAGGGAGGGATGATGGAAATGGAGCATCAGCCCTTCAGTTTGCGAAGGTGCATTGAGGAATCTATAGAGCTTGGAGCTGAAAATGCTGCAAAAAAAGGCCTTGAGATGGAATATGAAATCGAGCACGATATTCCTGATGTGGTTTTAGGTGACTATGCCCGTCTTCGCCAGGTCTTAATTAATTTGATAGGCAATGCCGTTAAATTTACTGAAAAAGGCTGCATATCCATCTTTGTCTCTGGAGAGAAGAATGATGATGGCAGCTATGAGATTCATATTGCAGTAAAAGATACGGGCATTGGAATTCCGGATGATAAAGCCGATCGCCTATTTCAGCTCTTCAGTCAGGTTGATGCCTCAACGGCACGCAGGTACGGAGGCACCGGCCTGGGTCTGGCTATAAGCAAGAAGCTTGTGCAGATGATGAACGGAAGGATTTGGGCTGAGAGCCGGCCTGGAATAGGTTCGATATTTCATTTTACAATCAAGGTGCAGCCCTCGCAAATTGCTCTTGCTGATGAAGGAAAGAGAGCCTCTTCTATCAAGGCCGTTTACCAGGATCAGGACCCAACCTTGCGCATACTGCTGGCTGAAGACAACCCGATTAATCAGAGAGTTGCTCTGCATATGCTTGCCAAACTGGGGCTAAATGGGGATGTAGCCGGCAATGGCCAGGAGGTCCTGCAGGCCCTGGAAAACCATAGATATGATGTGATTTTGATGGATGTGCAGATGCCAGAGATGGATGGCCTGGAGACTACCAGGGCGATTCGAAAGAGGTGGCCGGACGGCCCCAGGATCATTGCCATGACTGCTGCCGCTTTTAAGAGCGACAGGGAGATGTGCATTGATGCCGGCATGGATGACTACATCAGAAAACCTGTGAGAATAGATGAGCTGGCAGCGGCGTTGAGATAATTCCCGCGAGATGGCGAGGTATGAGGAGGAATAAATGAGAGGCGTTTTGATTCTTTCCGGGGGAGTGGATTCGACCACATTGCTCTACAAGATGCTTTCAGACGGCTATGAGGTGACGGCTCTCACCTTCAATTATGCCCAGAGGCACAAGAAGGAGATAGACTGTGCCAACGCAATTGCAGAAAGGCTGCACATCAGACACAAAATCGTCGATCTCAGAACGCTCGCCTCTCTCTTGGGAGACAGTTCGCTTCTTGGGGGAAAGGATGTACCAAGCTGCCACTACACAGAGGAAGCTGCCAAGAAGACGGTGGTGCCCAATCGCAATATGATCATGCTCTCTGTGGCGGCAGGCTATGCCGAGGCTCACGAGATTCCTGAGGTCTTTTATGCGGCTCACAAAAATGACAGCACCATCTATCCCGACTGCCGGCCGGAATTTGTGAGGGCACTGGCCCCTGCCATCCGTCTGGCTACTGCCTGGCATCCTGTAGAGCTGCAGGCTCCATTTGTGGATATGAGCAAGGCTGAGATCGTGAGGATGGGCCTGGCCTTAGAGGTGCCCTACGAGCTGACCTGGTCCTGCTACCGGGGGGAGGAGCAGCCCTGCCGCAGCTGCCCTACATGCATCGAGAGGGAGGAGGCTTTTGCACTCAATGGACGAAGGGATCCGCTGGTGGAAGTGGGGAATTGAAAGCTGATTGCTATTCGGATGTATTTCCCGGCAAGTGGTATATCTGCTAGTCTCTTCACCAAAGAACAATTACATTACGGCGTATAACTATAGACTTGCTTCTCGCAGTATGGCCATTCTGTCGACCAAGTGCTGTAATTTGGCATAAAACTTGTGTCGATATATGAATACTCACCATATCCATTTTCCACAAGCATTCGATTAAAGATTGCTGATTTATTCAATGTGCCGTCCGGATTAGAGAGGAATACAACAGCTAGTATTTGATTACTGATAACATCCCTATAGTAATCAAGATAGACCTGCTGATTAATCAAACTCTCGGTGTATTTTTTAGCCTGCTTGCCATCTTCATTATCAATGTTGGGGCAAAATACACCTGCAAATTCGATTTTGCCGAGAGAATCAACTACGATTGTATTTCCACTATCTACAGATGTTACGATTCCCTTCTCCTTAGGGTCCAGACAGACTGTTACTTCGTATGAGCTTCCATTTGGACCACCTGCATTAGATAAAGGCAAAATTGATATTAATATTATTATTAGCAATTTTATTAGATGCATCTGCATATAACTTAAATATCTCATTTAATAGATAAACTTTTCTAGTTTAAACCATGAACTCACTCTATGCAAAGGCATTTTAAAACCATAGCTATTCTATTCTTATTGTCTATCAACTTGATAGAAACAGATGCTCAGCCATTGGTCAAAGAGAATCTTATTTCCATAGACAAACAAAATTCTATCTATGCAGAAGAAATTATTTCAAAAATTAAGGCTGGAAAGCAAGTATATTATAATAATATTATTATAATTGGCGATTTAGATATAAGCGATTTAAATCTATCATCTACTATAAGATCTAACATAAAAATAATAAATTCAGTGATACTAGGCAAAGTGGATCTCTCTGGATATAAATACGAAAATCCTGTTGACTTCAGCAATTCCACCTTCAAGGATATGGCAGATTTTAGTGGGATTGAGTTCGCATCACTAGCTTATTTCGTAGATTCAAGATATAATAATAAGGTTACATTTCAAAGTTCACGCTTCAATAGAGATGCAAGTTTCAGATATGCGAAATTCGAACGAGATGCCAACTTTGAAGATACAAGATATTATGGAGAGGCGGATTTTAGAGAAACCACATTTGGCGAAGATGCATTTTTTAGAGGCAGCGCGTTTCTAGAAATCGCTGACTTTATAGAGTGTAAGGTTTTAGGAAGTGCTTTTTTTGGCAATGCTACATTCAAGAATGCTGCCCAGTTCTCAAAATCTAGGTTCAAAAAATATGCGGATTTCTCCGATGCACAATTCACAGGAAATGCAATATTCGCAATGACGGAATTCTCGAATGCTGCTGATTTTAAGAGATCGAATTTCAAGGAAAACGCCAACTTCTTAGCAACGAAGTTTCAAAGCAAGGGTCTCTTTCAATATGCTCGCTTTGGTGGAGACACTGACTTTTCAGAAGCCTTTCTCAATCGAAATATCAATTTATCAAAAGCAACGTTAAGAAGATTCAACATCGAATGGAATTTGCTAAAGGATCGATTGGATTATGATGGATCTGCCTATCTTGCATTAGTCAAGAGCTATAGGGACCTGGAGATGTTTGATTATGCAGATAGCTGTTATTATGATTATCGCAAAATTGGTCAGGAAAAGAAGCCAATAGGATTATCCAAAGGAATAGATATCATTGCAGAGAAGACTTGTGGCTATGGTGTTAGGCCGGATTATACCCTTTGGTTAAGTTTATTGGTCATCTTGGTGTTTAGTCTCATCTACTGGATTGGAAATAGCCTTAATGACGCTAACTCATGTTCGCGATTAAGGACATTCAGCTTTATAAAATTATCTACGGTATCCAAAATTGATATTGTTGATTCCTTCACCAATGCGATTCAGTTTAGTTCATCCACTTTTATCTCCCTCGCAATGCCTGAATGGCGTCCTTCTTCTATATTTTGGAAATGGATAATAATAACGGAACGACTTATCGGTTGGCTATTGTTGGCTCTTCTCTTAGTTACGTTGGGACATGTTATGATCAGATGATTCATAATACTTGCCAAAAGATCTATTTCGCATCCCCTCCAATCTCCCCTTAAATGCCCCCCCTCCCGTCCGCCGCCCCGCCGGTATCCTCCGAAGACGCCGCCCTCCTTTCCCTCTTTCACCCCATTGTGCAGGAGTGGTGGCTCTCCTCTTTTCCCTCAGCCGACGGCCTCTTCACAGCGCCCCAGCGCCAGGGAGTGCCCCTCATCGCCCAGGGCAAGAATGTGCTCATCAGCTCGCCCACCGGCTCGGGAAAGACCCTCTCCGCCTTCATCTCCATCATCAATCAGCTCTTCATCATGGCAACCAAAGGCGAGCTGGAAGATACGGTCCACTGCCTCTACATCTCTCCTCTCAAATCTCTGGCCAACGATATTCACAAGAACCTGGTGCAGCCTCTCCGGCAGATGCAGGCCCTGGCAGAAGAGCGAGGGCTAGAGGTACAGGAGATCAGGCACGCCATCCGGCACGGGGACGTGTCTGCCCAGGAGAAGGCCCGCATGCTGAGGAGGACGCCGCATATCCTCAACACCACTCCTGAGTCTCTGGCCATCCTGCTCAGCTCTCCTCGCTTTCGAGAAAAGCTAAGGAGTGTGCGCTGGGTCATCGTGGACGAGATTCATTCCCTGGCCGCCTCCAAGCGGGGCGTTCATCTCTCCCTCAGCCTGGAGCGACTGGAGGAGCTAAGAAAAGAGCTGCATGGAGAAGAACTGCACTCTTCCGTTGATCCCGCATCGGGAAGCTTCCTTCGTATCGGCTGCTCGGCCACCGTTGAGCCGCTGCAAGAGGTGGCCGACTTTCTGGCGGGAGACTATCGCCCCGTGCAGGTGGTGGACTGCCGCTTCTCCCGCCATCTCGATTTGCGCCTGCTCTGCCCGGTGCCCGATCTCATCTTTGCTGATCCAAAGGATCTGTCCGACCGGCTCTACGATCTGCTACACCGCCATATCCAGGAGCATCGCAGCACCCTCATCTTCACCAACAGTCGCAATGGCGCAGAGCGCGCCCTCCAGAATCTCAAGCTCTATTTTCCCCATTTTTACAGCAGCGAGAACTCCGCCTGCCACCACGGCTCCATGGGCAGGGAAGGAAGGATGGATACGGAGAGCCGTCTCAAGCAAGGGATGCTGAAGGTGGTCTGCTCTTCTTCCTCCCTGGAGCTGGGCATCGATATGCCTTACATAGATCTCGTCTTGCAGATCGGCTCGCCCAAATCCGTGGCCGCGCTTTTGCAGCGCTTCGGCAGAGGGGGGCACAGCCTGGACAGAGTCGTAAAAGGCAGGATAATCGTCCTGGACAGAGAGGAGCTGATGGAGTGCGCTGTGATGCTGGAGAGGGCCAAAGCCGGCGATGTGGATCGAATTCATATTCCCCAAAATGCCCTGGACGCCCTCTGCCAGCACCTGCTGGGAATGACGCTGGAGAGAGATTGGTCTATCGATGAAGTTCTGCGAGTGGTGAGGAGGTCCTACTGCTATCGGAACCTGAGCGAAGAGGAGCTTATGAGCGCTGTGCTCTACCTCTCGGCAGGGCACACCGGCATGCAGGAGAGGCGGATCTACCCCAAGATTCGCTACGATGCCGAAAAGAGGATGATAGGAACGAGGGGCGGCAGCTCTCGTATGATCTACTACACCAACTCAGGCATGATACCCGACCAGTTCACCTGCGATGTGCTCACCCGGGAAGGCCGCCTTGTGGGGAGGCTGGATGAGAAATATATGGAGAAGCTGGACAAAGGGGATGTCTTTTCCATAGGCGGAGGGGCCTATTCCTTTTGCTACCGCAGAGGCGGTAAGATCTATGTGGACGCCGCAGCCGGCCGGCCCAATATCCCCACCTGGTCCTCAGAGAGGCTGCCCTTATCCTTTGACCTGGCGAGGAGTGTTCTCTCCTTTAAGAGCGATGTGCTCTGGATGATGAAAAGCCATAGGCAAGAAGGTCGTGGCGAGAATGATAATAGTAGCGCCATTGTTCGCTGGCTGCAGAGCCAGTACCCCATCGACGAGAACAGCGCCCGCTGCATAATTGAGATATTTCATCAGCAGATCGGATTTCTGGGAGAGGATGCGGTTCCCACCAACTGCCGAATAGTGGTGCAAGAGTGCCTCGACCAGGAGGCGGACCGCAGGATCTTCTATTTCCTCTCAGGCTACGGCCTGCGCTTCAACGAGGGGCTAGCCCGGATGGCGGCTTATCTCCTGGCCCGGCAGCGGGTGAGCGACATCTGCATCACCACCGCTGACTCGGGCTTTGTGCTCACACTTCCTGCTTCCTGCAAGGTGAATCTGCCCGCCGTCATCGGCTCCATCCGGGAGGAGAACTGCGAGCAGCTACTCTACCGGGCCCTGCAGAATACGAGCCTTCTGAAGAGCGTCTTTCGCATCAATGCCACCCGCTCCTTCATGATTCTGAAGAGCTACAAGGGACGGCAGAAGAGCGCCCGGCACCAGCAGTTTGATGCAGACATGCTCATCGGCTTTGCCGGCAGGCTGGACGAGTTTGCCGTGCTGCGGGAGAGCTTTCGGGAGATCATCGAGGATAAATTTGAGGTAGAAAATATCAAAGAGGTGCTGCGGGGCCTGGCCTGCGGCGAGATCGAGGTTGCTCTGAAGAAAGAGGCAACGCCAGGACCTATGGCATTTGGGCTGGCGACCCTGGGGGCCACAGCCAAAGAGAAGCAAGAGCGGATGAGGGAGATGCAAAACAAAATGCTAGGCACCGAATAATCAAACTGCGTGCGGCAACCTATTTTATGCTTATAAATCACACCTCAAAATGTTTATAGAGTTTGTGCGCTTTGTCGATGGTCACGATCTCCAGGATCTTAATTAGCTCCTCCTTCTCGCAGATTTGATAAAACACAGTGAATGATCGCCCGACATGCAATCGATATAGCTTGAATTCGAGATGTAGCAGCTCTTTGTCGCCACCCTGGCCTGGAAAGGGATCCTCAGAAAGGACATGGCATTTCTCTTTGATGAGCCGCTGGCTCTTCTCCGGAAGCTCTGAGAGATACAACAGAGCCTTTCTATCGATGACCACCTTGCGGCTCAAGGGGGCAACTCCACATAGTCGCCTTCATCGGCAATTTGCTTAAGATGCGCGATCAAACGGGCCTTCTTCTCTCTTTCGACCATATCTGCGAGGAGCTGGCTGAAGGTCTCTCCCGGTCTGCGAAGATCGGATAACTCTGCCCATACCGGCTCAGTTACAGCCAGGCGCTTTGAGGCAATCATGATGATCTTGTCAAGGTTGTAAAGTAGAAATAGCTTTCGGGGCAAGGATTTTCGTGAAGTGTTGGCCAATGCCCTGATTCACCGCGATTATTCCAGACAGGGGGCTGTGCATGTGCAGTGGCATGAGGACAGGATTGAGATCTCCAATCCGGGCGGCTTTCCGGAAGGCGTCAGGCTGGATAGCCTGCTGGTTACACCACCCAGGCCACGCAATCCCTCTCTTGCGGATGCCTTCAAGAGAGCCGGAATCGTGGAGCGCACTGCCAGAGGCATAGAGGGAAAGCAAACCGGGATTTCGTGCGTCTGGTGGTGGAAGAGAACCAGGCAGGCCGGCCCTTCCGGCTGGATGATTTGCTTCTTTTGAATCACTTGTATATCGAACGAAGAAACACGGCAAAAGAAGCGGCAAAGATCATTCAAAAGCCTGAGAACGAGACTCGTGCCGCGCTGGAACGCCTGGTTGAAAGTGGCTTGCTAGAAGCTTCGGGTGAAGGAAAAGCAAGAGCATATCATCTCTACGCATCCACCTACAGACGGCTTGGCGAGAGGGCGACTTATATTCGGACTCATGGAGTCGAGCCTTTGCAGTGGGAGCAGATGGTTCTTCAATATGTGGAAAAGCACGGAGAAATATCACGGGCTGAGGTTGCTGATCTTTGCCATATCTCGGGGCCGCAGGCCTACAGACTGCTGGAGAAGTTGGAGGAGAAAGGGCACCTCACTCCGATTGGGACAAAGGGACGAAACGTGAAGTACGAGAGGTGAATCGGAGAAAATGCACGGTAAATGCATGGCACCAAATTTTAATGCACTCGTGCATTTTCGGTGCGATTATGAATCGAGCTGCGAACATATTTGAGCTTATGGCGCTTCGGAGAGCCGATAGAAGGGTCGATGCTGCCAAAGATCCCCATCGCCGCAAAGTATCCTGGAAGGTTGGCTGACGTAAAAGAAGAAGCCGCCGGAGGAGCAACTGGATACTATCAGGGGGTCTGGTGGAGCTATATTATATCTTCAGAAATATTTTAATCAGAAAGACAATATCCATTCAGAGGAAAGAGCAAATAATGAGACGAGAACTTATATTATCATTGAAGGAGTGGTCAAAAAGGGAGAAGATCGGAGAGCTTTAGAGGTGGTTAAATGGACATCAATCTAACTGGTGTAATTGCATCTAATGTAACTCAAAACCAATCCTGGTTTAGCGGATCTATTCCCTTGCTTTTGTCTGCGCTTATAGGTGCAATTGCGACAGGAGCGGTTACATTATTAAGAGATTACCTAAATAATAAACGATCTAAGACTAATTTGCTACTTCAAGCATATAGTAAACTGATCGGAGAGAAATTCGCATTATGTCAATCGTATGAAAATATATTAAGTATGTCAGTGGATTTTTACTATAATATTGGCCTTGAAAAAGAAGCAGAATTTAGGGCTAAAAAAGCAAACACCTCTGAAGCCCAATCTCTTTTAGACCAAGCAGAAAAGATCGAGGAAGCAAATGCACCAAATAGAGACAGGTCAGATAGAGAATTATTACAACCAATAAAAGACTTGCAGAACTTATGGGAAAACATTGGGCAAATAAATGGTCTTATCTAGGATAAGCCCACATCCCGCAGGTAGCCTCAATTCTGTGAAACATTTTTATGCTGCCGTGATCTCTTAGTCCCAAAGGGATTTGAAGGGGCCAAAATGAAATTATCAACTTTGTCGCTTGATCATCTTGGATTAGTTGCAGCAATCATCGATGCTTTGGGCATTTCTGAATTGATTGATGGATTGATTCCGAAGACTCGCGAATGCAAGCTGAGCCATTCTGAACTAATAAAGGCCTTAATACTCAATGGATTGGGTTTCGTTGAGCGTAGGCTGTATATATTTCCAAGCTATTTCGAGAACCTTGCGCTGGAACGTCTATTTCATCCTGGGGTCGTTTCGGCGGATTTTAATGAAGATGCTATCGGCAGGACTCTTGATAGAATCAACCGATATGGCTCGACAAAGCTTTTCAATCAGATAGCCATGCAATGCATGCGGAATCTATCGATTGGCACTCAGATCTATCATGTCGATACCACAAGTTTCAGTGTCCACGGCGATTACGAAGGACTTGATTGCATGCCTGCTATTGAAATAACCCTGGGTCATCCAAAGGATGGCAGATGGGATTTAAATCAGTTCATTATTAGCATGATAACCAACCAATGTGGCATTCCTCTTTTTGTCAAAGCTCACTCTGGAAATAAATCTGATAAGAAAACTATCATCGAGACAATTCAAGCGTTCAAATCCAACCTGGACTTCTCTGAAAAAGGCTACTTTGCTGCAGATAGCGCTTTTTTCAGTTCAGAGAATATCCGCCTCCTGGGTAACGAGACCTTATGGATTACTCATGTCCCTTCAACTGTTGGTGAAGTCAAGGATTTTCTAAAATGCGATCTCGATATGAAGACATGCTCAGATGATCGTTATAGCATCTTTGAGACGGAGATCAACTATGGTGGAATAGATCAAAAGTGGGTTGTAATCGATTCTAGGGAAATGCATGCCAGTAAAGCGAAGACTTTTGATAAGAGGATTGATAAAGAATTCACTGAAACAAAAAAATCTCTCAAAAAACTGGGAAGAATAATCTTCGTGTGCGAAGCCGATGCTATAAAGGCAGCCGAAAGATGGCTATCGGAAAATCCTCATTTCATCCTTCAAAATTTGAAAATAAATGCATTCTTCAAGCGCAAAGCCTCCCAAAGAGGGCGTCCGAAGAAGGATGAGGAACTCGAAAGGGGATTTCGTATCGAAGCGGAAATCGAGCGAAACGAGCTAACTATCGCTAATGAGAGAGCCAGGCTGGGCAGGTTTATCCTGGCAAGCAACGATAAGGAGCTTGATGGCGAATTGATGCTAAAACACTACAAAGGCCAGAACGCTGTCGAGAAAGGTTTCCGATTTTTGAAGGACAAAAGCTTTCGGGTAGCGGAAGTATATCTCAAGAAAGTGGAGCGGATTGAAGCCCTGTCTATGATCATGGCTCTGTCCCTATTGATCTATTCGATTGCCGAATGGATGATCAGACAAAAATTGAAGGAATATAGCGAAACCGTGTTGAATCAGCTCGGAAAGCCCACGGCGCGTCCAACTCTAAAA
>Ga0209749_1002210_pt1 | contig 13724 bp, 18 predicted proteins | sample EPASupsiteSAE347_FD_187267 | JGI IMG/M metagenome (GOLD analysis project Ga0209749, IMG submission 187267) | Bioremediated contaminated groundwater from EPA Superfund site, New Mexico - Sample SAE3-47 (SPAdes) (version 2) | ecosystem: Environmental > Aquatic > Deep subsurface > Groundwater >... | reverse complement strand
CTGCAAAAAATGCTGTAGGCCCGGTGCCCCTCCAGAGGCGGGCAAGCCTCACCGGGCGCATGAATGTTGCGGCATCCGCCGCCTGATTTAAGTGTCGTATGAAACGCCGAAAAAAAACAAGGCAATCCCTCCCGACCTCCCGGAGAGTCGGGACCCGCCGACATGCCAAACCGGCGCCCGATAAGACGATCCTGCCGGCGAACTCGTCTTCTGCCGCGTCGTCCCGACGAGTCGGGACAAGTGGCCCCTTGGCTGCCGACGGGGCCAAACATAGCGTCTTCATCGTGGATGATCACCCCTTGGTCTGCACGGCCATAGCCGGGCTGATCAACCAGCAGAAGGACATGGCCGTGAGCGGGACTGCCGGCGAGTATCGCGCCGCCATGCAGGCTATTGCGGCGGCGCGGCCAGAGATTGTCATCGTGGATATTTCGCTGGGCGGCAAAAACGGCATTGACCTGATCAAGGATTTGCGCGTCTTGCATCCCAAGATGTTAACGATCGTGTTTTCCATGCACGATGAAGCGCTTTACGCCGCGCGCGCGCTGCAGGCCGGGGCCCGGGGCTACATCATGAAATCGGAGCCGCCGGAAAAAATTATTGACGGTATTCGCCAGATGCTGGCCGGTAAAATCGTGCTCAGCGAGCCGATGCGCGACCGCCTGATGTCCCGGATGGTTGGCGACAAGGCCGCTACGGCCGTCGCCTCGCCCTTGGAGTCGCTTTCCGATCGCGAGTTAACGGTCTTTGAATTGATCGGGCAAGGCCTGGGTTCCAGCCAGATTGCCGGGAAAATCAGCCTGAGCATTCATACCGTGCAGTCCTATCGCGAGCGCATCAAGCAGAAGCTGAATTTGCGCCGTGCCGCCGAGTTGATCCAGCACGCCGTCCAGTGGGTGCAGAGCGGCAAACGCATGTGAAGAAGTGCGGATTGCAAATTGCACTCCGCAATTTGTTCCTCTCGCTTCGCATTCCGCAATTCTTGTAGTCATTCCTGCTACGCCCGAATCAGGGTTCCGCCGATTGTGGATTTTTCGCGCTCCCCTTAGACTAAGCACCATCAAGAAAGAAAATATTTCAATCCGCAGATCCCGGCGGCGAACGGGAATGTCAAAAACGAAAGGGGGTGTAACATCATGGCCGTAGAAAAAGCAATTGGTTCCTCGAGTTTGGTGGAGGTGATTGACCGCGTTCTGGACAAGGGCGTTGTGGTTGATGCCTGGGTGCGCGTCTCTCTGGTTGGTATCGAGATTCTCGCAATCGAAGCCCGCGTCGTTGTGGCGTCGGTGGAGACCTACCTGAAATATGCGGAAGCGATCGGACTGACAGCGACCGCCGCGTAAATCGGGCCTGCCCTCCGTTCCGACTTGTCGGGACAGGGAATGCTTGCCGATTCGTCCCTGCGATTCCTCACGGGATAGCTGGCACGGATCGCCAAGTCATTCCTGGGGACTAAACGGAAATGTAGAATGAAGAATGCAGAATGAAGCATGTAGGATTCCGGTATCTGAATTGAATAGGAGCAGGATTATGTCCAATATCATGCAACCCTTGCCCGATTCCGCAATCCGCACTCCGCAATCCGCACTCGCTTCCCAGCCTGCCCGTCTCATGGAGGACATCATTTCCTCCTACGAACAGCGGATCGAAGGCGTTCAATCCATTTTCGACACCACCCGTCTTATCCTTACCGATTTCCAGGAGGATGCCGACCAGGCCCGCGAGGAACAGGAACTTATCCACCGGCAGCTTCGCGATGTCCTTGCACGTAATGAACACCTGCGCAACAAAGATTACGACCTCATGATCCAGCGGATCATCGAGCCCCGCCGCGAGCAGGAAAAGGAAATCCGCGCCCTGCTTAACGAATTCCTGGCCGACCAACAGCGCCTGGCCGAGTCTCTGAAAGAGCGCTATGGCCAGATCCGCGATCAACTGGCCAAGGGTGACACCCCGAAGATCCTCGACCTCTTAAAGTCCATCAAGGCATTGCTCGCTGAACAGGATCGCTCCAAGCAAGAACTGACATCCAATCTTCGTGAGGCGCAGGCCGACCAACAGGCAACGGTAATGCTGGTGAAACAACTGCTGGTGAAAGGCAATACTCTCCGGATCAAAGACTTTAAAGACATGCTGGCGACCATTCAGAACCAGAGGAAAGAACGCATAACCCGGAAATTCAAACGCCGCGAAGAGGTGCGCCGGATGCTCGCCACGTTTAAACAGCAGCGTCGTGCCAGTATGGAGGAACAACGCCGGCCGGTGTCGTCGCCTCTGGGCGGTATGCAAGAAGCGTTTGACGCCGTTGACTATTCCGCCGTATTAGCGGCTACGAAGCCTGGACGATGGTCTCAACATCCACAAGGAGGTGAACAAACGAAAAACATGGCGCGGGAACAGGCGGGATGAAACAGTTGCGGTGTTGCGGTTCCATCGAACCGCCGCTACACCCCGATCTATTGCAGGGGCCGTTCGCCAGAACGGCAAGTATCAGGCAGCGTCATGCCTTAGGCAGAACCGCCTAAGGCGGAAAACGCAACAAACAAGGAGAAAACAGTGATGAAAATCGCGGAGAACATGAAAGACACGACGCGGGAAATCATGGCGTCCTATAATCAGCGCGTCAAGGCCGTCGGCGACATCGTGGGCGGCACCCATTCAACGTTGAAGGGGTTCACGCGCGATCGCCGCAAGATGGGTGCGGACCAGTCCAAGGCCCTGGTGGAATTTACCGGCGATTTGGCTAAGTCCATTACCGGCATGCTGGGCGGCATTCAGGATGACCTGAAGACGATGAGCCATGAGCGCGTGGCGATGGCCAAGGAGCTGAAGTCCCGATTGGCAAAAGAAGCCCATGACATCAAGACCCATACGGACAAAAAACTCAAGGAATTCTCCAATGCTCACGGAGAAATGAGCGATGCCCTGAAAAAGGACCTGGTCAAATCAGTGAAGGACACGGCTGCCTCCGTCAGGACAATTCTGGGCGACGCAAGCGCCCTGATCGGCGATTATCGCTCTGACAATAAAAAAGCTGCGGGGGCTTGGAGTTCCATGGCTTCATCCCTGGCCCATGCCAGGAAGAAAGGCAACGCGACGTCCATTGACATGGGCGGCGACACGTCGTCCGTCGAGGAAGCCGTTGAGAAGAAGCACAAGAAGAAGGAAAAAGAGGCAGAGGGCGGCGCGGAGTAAAGAAGTGCGGGCCCGCCTTCGCCCAAGTGGCTACGGCGGGCAAGTTGCGGAATGTAGATTGCGGAATTAAATTTATAGAAACTTTAATCCATTGCAGTTCTCGTTGCCAGAACGGCAATATTGTGGCCGGGGTCGGCGACCCCGTTCCAAATCGGATCCGCGATCATCGATCGCGGCTACAATAGCAGTCGCCCAATTCCTCGGGGTTTGGTTTATATTCCGCATCCCCGCGCAACGCGGGACAAGTCTGCAACTTGCCCCGTCAGTGGCGGGGTCCGCATTCCGCAATGAAAAGGCGTTTTATGAATGACGATCCGGCCGGCATGCAGACCCTGTGCGATGATATCGTTGCCGGCTATGGCGCGCGAAAGATCGTCCTGGCCTTTGTGCAGGATGAAAGTAACACCATCCGGGGTGATGCCAGGCTGTTCATTGGCCAATGCCGCATCCTTCAGCGCCGCAAGGCGCAGGCGTTGAGAAAAGAACTGGCGGAATATCGGCAGTCCTTGGCGCCCGCGACACATGTGTTCCTGAAAACATGCCGTCACCGGCGCGCGAAGACGCGCTCCGATCTGCGGGACGCCGCCCGGGCTTGGAAAGCCATGGCGGCCAATAAGAGGAAACAGCTATGATTGATGAAATCACAACCGTATTGGAACCCAGCCCGTTGCCGGGGTTCGTGGAAACCCCTTATGTCAAGGGCCTGACCAAGCGGGCGATGTCTTACTTGAAGGCTGGGTTCCCGGTTCATTTCCGGGGCGCTTCGGGCACGGGTAAAACCACGCTGGCCATGCACTTGTCACGGCAAATCGGCCGGCCGGTCGTCATCATGCACGGCGACGAGCAATTCACCACCGCGGACCTGGTCGGCGGCGAGCACGGCTACCACTTCCGGAAGCTGGTGGATAATTTCATTTCCCGGGTGAAGAAAACCGAGGAGGATATGACCAAGCGCTGGATGGACAATCGGCTTACCGTGGCATGCCGGTACGGATTCACCCTGATCTACGACGAGTTCACCCGGTCACGGCCGGAGGCCAACAACATCCTGCTTTCAATCCTCCAGGAGGGCATGATGGATATGCCCGTGGGACGCGGCGGTGATGAGCCTTACCTTAAGGTCCATCCCAAGTTCTGTGCCATTTTCACCTCCAATCCCGAGGAATACGCGGGCGTGCATAAGAGCCAGGATGCCCTGCGCGATCGCATGGTGACCATTGACGTGGACTTCTTCGATTACGATACCGAGGTGGCCATTACGCGGGCCAAGTCCAGGATCCCGCTCGCCAGCGCCAAGACGATCGTCAATATTGTCCGGGACCTGCGGGACTCGGGCAAGTGCGAGTTTCCGCCCACCGTGCGCGGCTGTATCATCATTGCCAAGACGCTGAAAGGTCAGGGCTTTACGCCGGCCGGGTCCAACGGGAATTTCCTGCAAATCTGCCAGGATATCCTGGCTTCGGAAACCAGCCGGATGGGGACGCTCTCAAACCAGAAGGCCATCAAGGAGGCCGTTAAAAAACTGGTGCACAAGCACGTGCACAAATCATAACCAGGAGGAAGGAAGATTCATGAAAAAAACTGTTCTCGTCCCCGGCGCCAGGGACATGAAAACCATTCATTCGGCGGGAATCCGCTCGATCCCCAAGTCGCAGCGGTCCATGTATCTGGACCTGTTCATTCTGTCCCAGGAGCGGGATCGGATGGATAAAGAGCATCTCGTGGTGAGCAAACGCCATCGCCTGCTGAGCAAGCAGTTGAGTAGTGTCAACCGGCGTCTTGACAAACTGCAGGATGAGCTTGCCCGGGAGCGGGAACTCAAGCAGGGCAAGTTGGGTAAACCATTCGGCAAAGTGCGTAGAAAAATGAAGATTAAGTATTGAGGCAATATGAACTGGGTCAGCTACGATTTCAAGCGGCAGAAAGCCGGCGCCTTGGGGGAAGTGCTCGACCGCATTACTTATCCCTGCGGCTTTTGCAGGGGCACGGGCGTTCCACCCTCAAAAAAATGCGGCGCCTGCCCGGTTTGCGCGGGCAAGGGCACGGTTGATGTGGGGCCGCTGGCTGTTGTCTGCGCCTATTGCCGCGGCGCGGGCACGTCCATTTTGAATCGCAGTCTGTCCTGCGCGGTTTGCCGGGGCAAGGGCGTTGTGCAAGTGACCGGACGGACAATCAGCGCGTGCCCGGCCTGCCGGGGCAGTGGCCGGGCGGGCGCGCCCCGTCTGCCCTGTACGGCCTGCCGGGGTATCGGCGTGAAGATGCAGTGAGCAGACCAATCCAAGAAAGGAGCCGACGTATGCAGAAGAAAGATGAGAAGAAACAAGGCGAGCAGGACGACAACCTCGACATTGATTTCGGTGTCGGCAAGATCAGCTTGGGCGGGCTGTTCAAGGGCCTTGAGCGCTTGGTGGACCTGGCCGCCAAAGTCAAGGAAGCGGGTGGCGAGATGAATAAGGAAGGCGAAGTGGACCTCGGTCATCTTAAGAAGGGCATGAAGGCGGTTTATGGATTTACGATCAAGTCGGCCGTGGGCGGCAAGCCGGTGGTGGAGCCGTTCGGCAATGTCAAGCAAACGCCAAAAGGGCCGACCGTGGACGCCGAACGCGAGCCGATGACGGACGTTTTTGACGAGAAGGAAGAAGTGAAGATCTATGCCGAAATGCCGGGCGTGAACGAGACGGACATCAAGGTCGAGGTCAAGGGCGATATCCTGGATATTGCCGCCCACTCGGGCGACCGGAAATACCATAAAGAAGTGCTTTTGCCCGCGCCGGTCAAGGCCGGGACGCTGATGTCCAGCTATAAAAATGGCATCCTGGAAATCAGGATTAAAAAGTGAATAGACTGTAGACTGTTAGCCTGTAGGCTGTTAGGTCCAGCAATCATCCAGACTCGCGAATTGGGCGCGCCGGAATCCGAAGGAGACTCAGGATGTACGGTGATGTTGTCGGTAAAAACAATGTTTTTCGGGGCGATCCCTTTGATAACAGCGTCTTCCTACAGTCTAAATAACCTGAGTAGATAAATGGCCTTAACCGGATTACGCGAGCCGGAATTGAAGCTGATCCTGTTCGGGGGCAAGGGCGGAGTCGGCAAGACCACCTGCGCGTCAAGCGCGGCGCTCTACTGCGCGCAGACGGCGAAAACGCTGTTGATCTCAACCGATCCGGCCCATTCGCTGGCGGATAGTTTGGGCTTTGGAATTGGCGACACGATCCGGCCGGTCAAGGGCGTTGAGAATCTCAGCGCCTTGGAAATCAACGCCGAAAAAGCGATGGCCGGATTCAAGTCTAAATACGAAAACGAAATCAAGCTCATATTCGATAACTCCAGTTACCTGGATGCGGACGATATCAACGCTTTGTTCACCCTGCCGATTCCCGGCCTGGATGAGGTGATGAGCTTTAAAACGATCGTGGATTTAATCGCGGCGCAGCAATTTGACAAATATATCGTGGATACGGCGCCGACGGGCCACGCCTTGCGCCTGCTGAGCATGCCGGGATTGCTGGATGAATGGATCAAGGTGCTGGCGGCGATGCGCTGGAAATACCATTGTATTGTGGACACCTTTGGCGGGCAAAACCGGACAAGTGCGGCGGATGATTTCCTGCTGGAAATGAAGAAGACCGTCAAGCACATTGAGCAGTTGCTGAAAGACGCGCGGCGCTGTGAATTTGTGGCGGTCACGATTCCGGAGTCAATGGTAGTTGCCGAAACGGAGCGCCTGATTCGTTCGTTGAAAACCTATGGCATTGCCGTTCGTCAGCTTGTGATTAACCAGGTGGTCGAGCCTGGACTTGGACTGTGCGGGTATTGCCGGGCGCGCCACAAGGCCCAGCAGGTGTGGATGGACCGTCTGCATGACCGCTTCGGTAATCTGCGCGCGACGGTCATGGCGGCCTTTCCCGGCGAAGTTCAGGGGCTTGACGCTCTGGACGATTTTAAAAACAAATTGTTTGAAACATCATGAACTGCTTTCAGAAATACAAAGATTTGTAACCACAGAGGACACGGAGGCACAGAGAAGAGATTGCTTGAAATCAGGTTTTGCCAAACGCAAAATCTGATTTCAAGCAACGACTTATCATTGGAGAATGAGGGGAGCCAATTTAATATGAAATCTCCTCTTTTTTTTCATCTCCGTGCCTCTGTGCGCTCCGTGGTAAATATCAGAACAATCCCATGAAAAAAGACAAAATTACCCTGAAAGTCAAGGAGGCCCTGGCCAAGGATGTCGGCCGCGCCCTCGCGCGCATTGATCCGGAAGATATGCAGTCCCTGGGCTTGGAAGTCGGCGATATTATATTGATTGAAGGCAAGCGCCAGACCCCGGCCAAGGTCATGCCCTGTTATGCGGAAGACCGCGGCAAGGGCATCATCCAGATGGACGGGATCGCGCGCGCTAACGCGCAAGCGGGGCTGGATGAGAAAGTCAAACTCGTCAGGGCCGAATGCAAACCCGCCGGCAAAGTCACCCTCATGGCTCTGTCCGATGCCGGCGCCCTTTCCAAAAATGGGGCGACAGGCGGCAAAGACAGCCAGTATATCGGTTCGCTGATCAATGGGTTGCCCGTAATGAACGGTGACCGCGTCCGGGCCACCCTGTTCGGCTCGCGGTATTGCGACTTTAAGGTGACCGATACCGTTCCGGATGGTGTAACCGTGATTACCGCCGCGACCCTGATCCGGATGGAAAGCGCGGCGCGCGGCGGCGAAAGCCCCTCGGGCAAGATCTCCTATGAGGATATCGGCGGGCTTGGTGTGCATATCCAGCGCATCCGGGAAATGATCGAATTGCCACTGCGCTATCCGCAAGTGTTCGCGCGGCTGGGTATTCAGGCGCCCAAAGGCGTACTCCTGCATGGGCCGCCCGGCACCGGGAAGACTCTGATTGCCCGGGCCGTGGCTAACGAAACAGACGCCTATTTCACCCATATATCCGGCCCTGAAATCATGGGCAAGTTCTATGGCGAAAGCGAAGGGCGTCTGCGTTCGGTGTTCGAAGACGCCCAAAAACATGCCCCGGCCATCATCTTTATTGATGAAATTGACGCCATTGCCCCGAAACGGGAGGACATGGGCGGTGAAAAACAGGTGGAGCGTCGCGTCGTGGCCCAACTGCTGGCCCTGTTAGACGGCCTCGAATCCCGCGGGCATGTCGTTGTCATCGGTGCCACCAATATCCCCAACACGCTCGACCCGGCCCTGCGCCGGCCCGGCCGGTTTGACCGCGAAATTGCCATTCCCATCCCGGACAAGCGCGGGCGCTTGGAAATCCTCCAAATTCACACCCGCGGCATGCCGTTGGCCGGCGATGTTAACGTCGAACGGCTGGCCGAAATCACGCACGGCTTCGTGGGCGCCGACCTGGAAGCCCTGGCGCGCGAGGCGGCGATGTCGGCCTTGCGCAAGATATTCCCCGTTATTGACTTCGAAATGGCGGAAATTCCTTACGAGACGCTGATAAAGCTGGAAGTGACCATGGATAATTTTGGGGAGGCCATGAAGGAGGTTGAGCCTTCGGCCATCCGCGAAGTGTTTGTCGAAGTGCCCGACGTGCGCTGGGAGGATGTCGGCGGATTGGAATCCGTCCAGCGCGAATTACAGCAGGCCATCGAGTGGCCGCTGAAATATGCCGACTTGTTCCAAAGGGCGCATACCAACCCGCCCAAGGGCATCCTGCTGTTCGGTGTGCCGGGCACGGGCAAAACCCTGCTGGCCAAGGCGGCCGCCACGGCCAGCGGCGTAAATTTCATTTCCGTGAAGGGCCCGGCATTGATCTCAAAATACGTGGGTGAAAGCGAGCGCGCGATCCGCGAGGTGTTCAAAACGGCCAAACAGGCCTCGCCGACGATTCTTTTTTTCGATGAAATTGACAGTCTCCTTCCGCGGCGCGGCGCCGGCGGCGACGGTCACGTGGCCGAGCGGGTCATCAGCCAGTTCCTGACCGAGGTGGACGGCATTGAAGCCTTGAAAGGCGTCGTGATCCTTGGCGCGACCAACCGGCTGGAGTTGATGGATCCGGCCGTGATCCGCAGCGGACGGTTCGACCTGCTTCTGGAACTGCCCAAGCCCGATGTGAAGTCCCGCGAGGCCATCTTCGGGATTCATACCCGCCAGAAGCCGCTGGCGGAGGACGTGGACCTGAAAGCGCTGGCCAAACTAACCGAGGGGCGCGTCGGTTCCGACATTGAGTTTGTCTGCCGCAAGGCCTGCTTGCTGGCCATCGCCGAGTTTGTCGAAAAAGAGGCAGGCTCCCTGGCGGCCGACGGGCTTGCCCACCGGAGTCAGCCGCTAAGGGACGAAGGTGGGGCGCGGAAGGGCCAGGATAAAAAGGAATTGACCATCACTAAAAACCATTTTGCGGCGGCGCTTCGCGTGATGGAAAATCAGCCGCGATAAAGAAATGCAGAATGTAGAATGCAGAATGAATACGGAAAACAAAGACTTAAAACCAAGAACCAAGGAGTTTGCGCTCGGGATTATCAAGATGTATTGCGCGCTTCCGAAAACAACGGTTGCGCAGGTTCTTGGCAAGCAAGTGCTTCGTTCCGGCACATCGGTTGGCGCTAATTATCGGGAAGCAAATCGGGCTCGATCCAAAGTCGAGTTTATTTCTAAAATGGGAGATTACCTGAAAGAGCTCGATGAAACGGCATATTGGCTGGAATTATTGGTGGAATCGGGAATTGTGCGCCAGACCACAATGGCGGAGTTATTGAACGAGACGGATCAATTGACTGCGATTTTTGTGACGATTATCAATAAAGCAAAAAATCCATAAACTAAAATGTTTCTGCATTCTGCATTCTACATTCTGCATTTACTTTAGGGGGATGTCATGAACAATGGTATTTATATCTACGGCATCATCAATTCGGGCGCCCGTGAATTGAACGGCGCCGGTTGGAGCGGCGGCGCTTCCGTTTACCTGGTTCCCTACCAAAACGTGGCGGCCGTGGTGAGCGACGAGGAAATCGCGGACTTGGTGCACATGCCCAAAGACCTCCTGGCCAGGCGGTTGGTGGATCATCAGCGGGTAATCGAGGGCGTCATGAGCTTAAAACATACCATCATCCCCATGAAACTGGGCACCTTTTCCGGCAACCCCGCCGAGGTCCAGGAAATCCTTGCCCGGGGTTACAAAACCGCGGTGGAGGTTTTTCATACCATCAACGATAAACTGGAACTGGATGTGGTCGTCAACTGGCCCGATCTGGCATCCGTGCTGAAGGCCATCGGGGAAGAGCCGGACATCCGGGAAGCCAAGCAGAAACTGCTGGCCAACCCGCGTAAAATTACCGTCGAGGATCAGATGCGGGTCGGCCTGATGGTCAAGAAAGCGCTGGATGCCCGCCGGGAACAGGTCGGCCAACAAATTGTTTCGGCGTTGAGCGCAATCAGCCGAGGGGTGCGGGTTCATGAGCTCATGGATGACCGGATGATCACGAACACGGCCTTTCTTATTGAGCGGGAGGCCCAGGCGGAATTCGAACAGTGCCTGGATCGCCTGAATGCCGAAACAGGCGAGACCCTGCACTTCCGCTGTGTCGGTCCCCTGCCGCCCTACAGCTTCTGTACCCTGGAAGTCAAAAAACTGCACTATGAAGATATTGAGTGGGCGCGAACCAAGCTGGGAATTCCCGACCATGCGACGAAGGAAGAAGTCAAAAAAGCGTATCAGGCCCAGGCGGTCCTGGTGCATCCCGACAAGCACCCGGACTCGCCGGGCATGGCGAGCGCCTTTGATGAAGTCAACCGGGCCTACAAGACCCTGGCGGAATATGAACTTGCCCTGGAACAGGGGGGCGGGCAGGAGTGCTGTTCGTTCTGCGAGCCGGATGTTCGGCGGAATGGATTGCTCGTCAAAATCAGGGAATGATGGAAGAAGTGCGGAATGCGGAATGCGGAATGCGGAGTGCGGAATAAGGGATAAGATTTTACAATGAACGCGGAAGGAACCTATATGTACAGCATCATTGCCGCCCAGGCGCCCGAGACGTTTGGAACCATCGGCATCGGTGAACGGGGGGATGAATGCCGGACCATCCATCATGATGGGTTGGCCGCCGTGGTGAGCGCATCGCCGCTGAAAAAATTCAAGGTCTCGCGCGACAATCTGCTGGCGCATGAAAAAGTCATCGAAGCGGTCATGCGCTCGCATACGGTCCTGCCGGTGCGCTTCGGCACGGTTGCGTACGGCGATGAAAAAGTGAAACTAATCCTGGCCCGGGAATACGACCGGTTTCTGGAATTGCTCCGCAGCCTGGAAGGCAAGCGTGAACTTGGCGTAAAGGCCATGTTCAAGGAAGAGGCCGTTTTTAAGATGATCCTGGATAAATACGGGAATATCCGGGCATTGAAGGAAAAGATCGCCCCGCTGCCGGTGGCAAATACCCATTTTCAGCGGGCAGAAATAGGACGCATGGTCGAGGCCGCGCTGCAGGTGGAAAAGGAAGCCCGGAAAGCGACTATCCTCGAGGCCCTCACCCCGCTGGCGTTGGAAATCAAAACCAACGCGCCTTATGGCGACATGATGATTCTCAATGCCGCTTTCCTGGTGGAACAGGCGCGCGAGCCGGAATTCGACCGGAAAGTGCAGGAATTGGCGGACCAGGATGGCGCGGTCGTAAAATATAAATACGTCGGCACCGTGCCGCCCTTTAATTTTGTCAACCTGGTGATCGAGATGGGAGATTAGCCAAAGATATTGGGAAACTGATTTTGCCCGCGAAACACGCGAAAGGAACGCGAAATATGATTTTGGGGATAAATCAAATCGTTTTCAACGCGTTTGCTGATCTATTCGTTAAAATTAAAAAACAGATCCTGTTCGCGTTCCTTTCGCGTGTTTCGCGGGTAAATCTTTCTTTGGCTTAGTTAGTGGCCGATGAATCAGAAAGGCCAGACATGTTTCTAATAGACGACATTCTACTGGCGCCGCTCAAAGGCGTGATGGCGCTGGGCGTCAAGCTCAACGATATGATCAATCATGAACTTTCGGATCCCGACAAGATCAAGGAACAGCTGATGAAATTGCAGTTGCAGTTCGAATTGGACGAAATCAACGAGCAAGAATTCCAGCGCCAGGAAGCCGAATTACTTTCACGCCTGGATGATTCGGAAAATGAGGAGACATAGCCATGGCTATAATCGAACAAGTGTCGCAAACCGCCGTCGAGTTCCTTAAGCGCGTTCTGCAGGTCAGCGAGGCCAGAGTCCTTGGCGCCGTGAAATCGGATGACGGCTGGCAGGTCGAGGCGGAAGTGTTCGAACCAAGTTCATTCATCAAGTCGTTAGGACTCCGAACCAGCGTTCAGGACCGTAACCTGTACGTGGTGAAGCTGAACGGTCGTCTGGAAATCGAAGCCTACGAGCGCAAGGGATCGGGCGCGGCGGCCAAGTGATGCATCGGAATTTTACGCCATTGGCGGACAATGTTGGTAGGGCGAGGCGTCCCTGCCGAGCCGTCAGGGGAAGAGCGGCTCACCCGGAGGGTTCGCCCTGCCGGTCGGAAGCGGAAATAGTTGCCGAAGGCCTGATTAATCTGTGATGGCACGCCGGTCATATCGGGAAAAACCATGACCCTTTCAGATCATGAATTAATTTATCTCTACTGCGTCACGGAGGCGACGCCGGACATGCGGGACCTTGCGGCGCGGGTGGATAATCTCTACTGGATCGCCCACCGCGACCTCTGTGCCGTGGTCAGCAACGTTCCGGAACTGGAATTCAACGAGGATGCGCTCCATCAGAACGTGAATGATGCGGAATGGCTCAAATTGAAGGTTCTGCTTCATGAAGCGGTCATCGAAAGTGTCATGCAGCATCAGACGGTGGTGCCTTTCAAGTTTGCCACCATCTTTCGGAATCAAAACAGCCTGACCACCTGCCTGGAGCAGAATTACGATCCCATGAAAACCATGCTGTTGAACTTGAAAGGCAGGGAAGAATGGGGCGTGAAAGTGTATTGCGATCGCCGGAAATTGTCTGCCGCGCTTATTGACGAGGATGAGCCCGTCATCAGTCTGGACCAGGAAATCGCGGCGGCAACGCCCGGCAAGGCGTTCTTCCTGAAAAAACAAAGGGAGGACCTGGTGCGGACCACAGCCGGTCGGAAGCTGATTGAGTTTAGCCAGGATTGTTTTGACCGTCTGAGCGCGAGCAGTCTCAAGGCCCGCCTCAATGCTTGTTTGCCGGGAGAGGTCACGCCCCAGAAAGAAGAAATGATTTTGAATGCCGCCTTTTTGATCGAGGCATTAAAACACAGCGTTTTGAAGGGGGCGATCTATAAGTTGAAGGCCGACTATGAAGGCCAGGGATTGCGCTTCGATTGCACCGGCCCCTGGCCGCCTTACAACTTTTGTCAGTTTTCCAAGGAATCACCCATCCATGCATAATCAAACCATGCAATCCAAAGACGTTACGCTCCTGGAGGTGCTGGACCGCGTCCTGGAGAAGGGCGTGGTCGTGGCCGGTGACGCGGTGATTTCGGTGGCCGATGTGGATTTGATTTACGTCGGCTT
>Ga0209749_1002206_pt1 | contig 13740 bp, 13 predicted proteins | sample EPASupsiteSAE347_FD_187267 | JGI IMG/M metagenome (GOLD analysis project Ga0209749, IMG submission 187267) | Bioremediated contaminated groundwater from EPA Superfund site, New Mexico - Sample SAE3-47 (SPAdes) (version 2) | ecosystem: Environmental > Aquatic > Deep subsurface > Groundwater >... | reverse complement strand
GCCCAAGAGAAAAAGCCTGACCTAGATAAACGATTACTTATGACAGCTGCTATTGACCTTGATGTATTGCTTAAAAACTACCTTGCTTTTGTGGATCAAGGGGGTAAGGATCTATTGACTAATCCCTAAAGCTCAAAATTCAAAAAAATCTCCTTAGATTAAATCCCAAGATCCAAGCTCCCAATGACGAATGAAATCTCAAATTCCAAATCCCAATTTTGGGCATTTAACCATTGCCTGCCGGCAGGCAGGGAGGGAGTTTCATTCGACATTGGGATTTGGTGATTGGCTATTTTTGTGCTTTGGATCCCGAAACACTCGGGGCTTTTTTGTTTATGCCTGAACAACTTATTCTTTTTTCAGATGCGCTATATTTTTCTGTAAAACAGAAAAATCCGCTTCGCTGGCAAGAACTAACAAGATATCCCCGCCTTCAATAATTGTAGACCCGGATGGAATGACGAATTTATCGTTTCGGGAAACAAGCATAATCAGGCATTTCTCGGGAACGTTCAAATCGCGGATCATCTTACCGGCAGCCTCTGAATTATACGGAACTATTATATCAGTCAACTCCGCATCGATACCCTCTGTTTTTTCGAATTCAATAGGATAACTCGTTTTATTAACCCAGGGAGCGTCCAGCTTCAACATTTTGGAAATAACCGGTATGGATGTCCCCTGGATAAGAACAGAGGAGATAACGATAAAAAAGACAATATTGAAAATGGTATCCGCCTGCGGAATACCCGCCATAAAAGGAAAAGTTGCCAGGATAATCGGAACAGACCCCCTAAGGCCCACCCAGGCAATCATAGTCTTCTTGCGTAAATTTATTTTAAACGGCAATAAACACAGAAAAACACTGACAGGCCGGGCAACTATCATAAGAAGAAGCGTGAGCAATAATCCGGCCCCGATTAACGGAACAATATGCGAAGGGAAAACGAGCAAACCCAACGTTACAAACATCGCGATTTGCATAAGCCAGGCCAGGCCATCGTGGAACCTTACAACCATTTTTTTGTTGGGGAACTCTGCCTGCCCCAGCATTAAACCCGCCAAATACACCGCAAGTATTCCATTACCTTTTAGAAAAACGGCAATTACATAAGTCAAAAGAACCAGCGAAATCATAATAACCGGGTAGAGCCCTTCGTAATACAATTTCAGGCGATTAATGAAAAATACGATAAATCTCGCCATAAGATAACCTACGAGCGCCCCCATACCCATATCCAGAAAGAATCTGGGAACCAAAGCGGGAATGCTCATATTTTTCACGGTCAGGATACTGATAAAACCGACAGTCAAAAATACCGCCATCGGATCATTGCTGCCGGATTCAAATTCGAGCAAGGGCTTTAAGGGTTGTTTTAAGCTTATTCGCTTAGACCTTAAGATGCTAAATACCGCGGCGGCATCAGTTGAGGAAACTATAGAGCCCAGAAGCATGCCTTCCAGAAAAGAAAATTTTAAGATATAAACGGCGAAAAAACCCGTGATGATCGCGGTAACCAAAACTCCCAAGGTCGAAAGAATGATCCCCGGCCAAACAACCGGCTTGGTATCTTTCCAATTGGTATCCAGGCCTCCGGAAAAGATAATGAAAACAAGGGCCACAAGGCCAATGGATTTGGCCAATTGCGCGTTATTAAAATAAAGCCTGCCCAGCCCCTCTGAACCGGCGAGCATCCCGATTACCAGAAATAACAGCAAAACAGGAATAGCCAGCCTATCGGAAAGCTTGCTGGAAATAACGCTCACGAACATCAATACCGCAACCCATAATAAGATAGTTTCAATTGGCATCATAAGAAAACAAATGGGGTAGTTCTAATTTTTATGAAACTTAGAACTACCCCTCCTTCCTCGCGCATTTTATATTATCCTGCCTATTGGATAGCTAAAGAAAGCAGAAATATTATACTATACCTCAAAAATTATTCAAGAGTTGCGAAAACAGAAAATATATCAAGCGGTGTTAATCATTTGGCACAGCTCCCGGGAATTCTTCATTTCCCAGTATTTAGCGTAAGTCATCAGCTGATATTGGGCTGAAGCAAGCGCCATCATAAATCCAATGAATCCTTCTTTATACCCCTTCTTGACGATATAGAACTTGAAAAAACGCGAATACATTTTCAAGAGACAAATCCTGAAATTCATCTTACGCTTGTCTCTTATCCATTTCCTGGCCTCAAAATCGGTTTGGTGGTTTAATTTACTGAATAAATTCTGAAAATCCCTATAAGCATAGTGAATGATATCGGATTTAAGAGTAAAGGTCTTACCTTCAAGAAAAGCCCGGGGATGATACTCCGCCTCCTCCTCATATTTGAATTTTGCCTTGGCAAACATTTTCAATTTGGCATTCGGATACCAGCCTCCGTATTTAATCCAATGGCTGCCGATAAAATTACGATGGGGGATGTTATAACCAAGATAGGCCGGGTTAGCTTCGAATATTTTAATGATTTCTTCTTTTAACTCCGGGGTCACGCGCTCATCGGAATCGAGGCTAAGGATATAATCATACTTAGCCAGCGAATAGGCGTAATTGCGGTGCGCCCCTTCTTTAATCCACTTTTTGACGTATATCTTGTCGGTAAATTTCTTTGCTATCTCAAGAGTTTTATCGGAGCTCATATCATCAACAACGATGATTTCTCCAGCCCAGCCGTAAACACTCTTCAGGCAATCCTCGATGATTTCTTGGGAATTCTTGGTCAAAATTACCACTGAAAGCCCGATTTTCCCTACAGTTGAATTTTCCACTTGCGCCTGTCTCCTTTCAATATTAAACTTATCGTAATCAGCCCCCCGGCCCTTAAAAAATACAGTCCGGATATTCTTTTTTCATCTGGCTCTTGGTAATCTTTTCGGCCTTAAGCCAATAGTCCAAATCCCGGCCCTGCTTACAGCCGTCTTTCTCCCAGAGCTCTTTGGCCTTTATCTTAATGTAATCGGTCAAATCAATCTTTTTACATCTTACTTTCACAAAAACCCCTTTCGCTCAAGTTGAAATAATTCTCTCTTGTTGAATATATATCATTGATCTTTATTTATCCCGGGTGGAGTTTTTTTCCAGTTATAGCCTTTTTGCGCTTCCTTAAAACCAAGGCCAAAAAGCTCCCGCATTTCAACCGGATCAAAAAACTCCCTGGCTTTTGATATATGAGTGGACGGGATATAAGCAAGATTAAAATCGCCCTTACTGTTTTCGGCGAAAACGTAGAGTTGATAAAGATCGCCTATGCTTTGAGCGTTGGTCATAGTGTCAACCGTGCGCTCGGCAATCGCCGAAAGCGTATCGGGGACTTCTCTGTAAACAGGGTCAACATAACCATTCCTTATTACATAGATTGCATACTTATTCCTGGAAACATCAATACCTTTTTCCTTGAGAGCTTTATTAAACCCCTGCAAGACATCGAAAAGAAAAAATACCTGCCTGGTTATCCCTCCATCAACATGCATCTCGTCATAATTTTGAGTATCAATTTCCGCGCTTAAATAAACCGGCGGAAAGGCAATTGGGACAGATGCTGATGCCAATATGATTTTGCGAAACAACTTTAAAGCCTTATCATCGCCTATAGACGCAATCTTGCCCATATCCCAGATAACCAGGCGTTGCGCATCCAGATTAGTCGTTCCCACATAGAGCCTGCGGCCTTTATTATATTCAATAGCTATCTCTTTTAGCAATCCTGCGTCGTAATACTGTTCAATAAGGCGTTCCAACGGACAAGTGCTGACGAAGGAATTGATAAATGGGATACGTAACCGCATAACATCTTTTGTGGAATGTTTTGTATAGAATTCTTTTAACTTATCATCGTATTTACTTCCCAGGAAGGCGAACGGCGCGATTATCGCTCCGGTGCTTATACCGGTAACAACTTTAAAGACCGGGCGCGTCCCGGACTCCGACCATCCATTAAGCAACCCCGCCCCATATGCGCCATTCGCGGCTCCTCCCGAAATAACAAGCATAGAATAAGTTCGAGCGGCCTTGAAACTAAGAAAAGAGGGGCTTTCTCTCTCTTCCTGCTCAAGCAACTTTACGAAATCTTTCTTAAAGGAATCGCTCGGAATTCCGCCAAAGGCCCGAATATCCCGCATACCGGAAATCCGGGCGCTATTTAACAGATCTTCCGGGACAGCGTGCCGCGCGCTGGCGCAGCCGGAAATAATGAAAATGCCGAATATTAACCAACAATAACGTTTCAACATCACCCCTTGTTACTTATAAACGTCCTTTTTAAGGAATCTCCGAGCCTGCCACGCTGCATTTCTCTTATAATTACACTTAAAAAAATGCGCGGCGCGGCGGACAAGAAAAAGAGTATCTCTTTAAAGGTAAAAAACTTTACTATAAAAATATTCCTCCAGAGTATTTTTAAATATCTTGAAGGAGTGTAGAAAGAGAATTTTATCCGCCGGCCTATTTTCTTTAAGGCGGCGTGGCTGTAGGCATCGGAATAAAGCTCTCCTCTTGCGGTAACATGATAGCCGGGAGTTTTTTCGGCGAGTTCTTTTAGGGGAGAGAACTTCTCAATCCTTAACTTATTGCAGGCGATGGAATCAACCCCAATCTCCTTGGCAAATTGCCCGATATAAAGCATTTCTTTTTCCGTTTCGCCGATATTCCCGTAGATAAAATAACCGTTATAGAAAATAGGGTATTTTTTCAAAACCTTGAAATATTTCCGGATCGCCTCCTGGTTAAAACCTTTATTGAGCTGTTTGAGTATCCAGTTATGCGGGGATTCGATACCGATTAAAAGCGCCTTAAATCCGGCTTTGACCATTTTTCCAAGCAGCCGCGGGTGCTTAGCGATATCTATACGCGCCTGAGCCATAAAACGTTTCTTGAGTTTCCGGGCAATAATCAAATCACAGATTTCTTCCGCCCTTTTTGGGTCGGCGAAGAAATCATCGTCGCTAAGGATAATCACTCCCGCTTTTAAACTTTGTATTTCATCGACTACAGAAATTACGCTGCGGGCGGAATAATTCCTTTTTTGGCCGAGAGGATTCAAACTAAAGGTGCAGAATTTGCAGTTAAAAGGGCAGCCCCGGGCGCTTAACACGGAGTCAAAGCTGATATCCGCAACTTTTATCCCGTTTAAGGCAAAGGAATATTCGGTGCGCCGCAGAGCGCGGTCAGGAGAACCCAGCATATCTACCCCGGGAAGCGGCCGGTTGGGATTATGTTTTACTGAACCGTTTTCGCGGTAAGAGATACCCAGGATATTCTCGAGCGGCTCGCCTTTTAATACCTCTCTAATCGTTTCTTCACCCTCGCCCCTGACAATGATATCGATCGTGGGGCATTTCTGAAAAAGCTCTTCTACTTTCTCGGTAGCTTTATAACCGCCTACAACCAGCGTTATCTTTTCCGGCACACGGTTGAGCATTTGGCAGATTTCGTCCAGCTGGCGGTCCCAACCGATACTTACGCAGAGAATATCGATCTGGCTGGATATAAAGGCAATGAGCTTATCCGGATCAGAGAGTTCCGGCTCATGCCTTAAATCCATAAGCGTGAGTTTATTAACCAGCCCCTTGGCGCTGGTCGCCACATACTCAAGCCCGGTAGGAGGAAAAAGCATCATTGTGCTGTTGGCGCTGCTTTCAATATAGGGATTCAAGAACAAAGCGTGGTTATATCTCATATTTTAGATATTAATTCTCCATTTTTAATAGCAGCTACGGCCCTGGAATCGTAGAACAACTGGTAATAAAACAGGACAAATCCGATTTTTCCATTAAACCGGAGACTCCGCAAATAACAGCAGTTCCTTAATCAACCTGTCGAGCTTCTCGCAATGGTCATTTACCGTATTCAAAGCCTGTTCCTGCTTTGCGCCGGATTCTTTCACTGACTTCAAAGAAAACCTTATTTCGGTTATCTCGGTTTTAAGCTTATTGGCCATAATCCCCAAAAGATTCCATTTCTTGAGCTCTTGCGCCTTGATAACTGTGACATCCCGGATAATCGCTACAATTACTTCGGCGCCTTCACCATCAGGATTAGATATGAACTTGGTATATACTTCAAAAATGCGGTTACAATTATCGATTGCGGCGCCTTCAAAATAAAAATACCCCTTGTCGCTAACATTCACCCGGAATTTATTTTTTATATACTGGACTATGTTAAAATTCTCATCAATTTCAGGAAAGGCGAACATTTTCCGGGCAGCCTCATTAATCTTAATGATTTTCAGGCTCTTACTATTTACCAAGACAACGCCATACTCTATCTGGTTTAAGATATATTCAAACTTTTTATCATCGGCCATCATTATCTCCCCGGTTCAAACCGCAATTCAACTTAATCAATTATAACCGGACCCACGCTTTCTTGCTTAGTTAATCTTTACCCTGAACATATAGTCATTATATGAACAGTTGTTCATAATAGAAATATATCATTCAAACCTACTCCCGTCAAGATATTTTTTAAGTAATCCGGATAATTCTTAAACAAGAGTTACTTGCTCCCAACCCCTTTTAGCAAGTATCTAAGAATAATATCGGATAGGCCGGATAAACTCTTTCTTTCTGTCTTATCTTTCTTAAACCAATCGAGAACGATAGTTTTCTGGATAGCGGAGAATACTTCCCCATCTGCCCGGGATCAAAATCTCTGCTGATTTCTCCTTCATCCTGCGCCTGTCTAATTAGATTTACAGCGTGCTCGTGAAACTGCCGGCCGGTAGGAGACCTTGAGATTTTCGATTCCACTGCCAGCTTATCGTCTTCAGAGATGAATATCCGGAAGAAATCGCAGCTCTGCTCAAAAAAAGCCAGGCTCTCCCGCACAAAAGCTCTTAACTTGCCTGGCGCATCCTTAGCCTGGCCCACCTTTTCTTCTATTATAGACAACAAACTTTTAAACTTTTCTTCGAATAAAGCAAAATAAAGAGCGTTTTTATCTTTAAAATGCAGATAAACCGTTCCGGTTCCATACTGGGCTTCTTTGGCAATATCTCTTATTGTCGCCTTATTGTATCCTTTTAAAGCAAATAGATGCTCTGCCGCCTTAAGTATGTCAGACCTGCGTAACTGCCTATCCCTTTCTTTTCTACTTAATGTAGCCACTTCTTACTCCCCCATAAAGATTGTTTAATTAATGAACAATTGTTCACAAATAAAATATATCATTCAAAATAGTTTTTGTCAATTAACATTAAGAAAAACGAATTTTATCCCGAGGGCCGATTTACAGTATAACCTACGCACAATTCAAGCCTTAATCAGGTTGACTCCTTTACACGAATCGAATTCCAGCTGTAACGTGATATGGGTAATGGCAAAATCATTCTTTAGCGCTTCTTCTATTTGTTTTATCAAAAGGCAGGACTCGCTTACCGGCATATCGCGCGAGACATTGATATGCGCTTCAAAGTGAATATCCCGCTCAGTTACCGCCCACAGATGCGCATGATGGATATCCCTAACTCCGGCGATGCGCTCGAGCTGTTTCTGGATTTCCTTTAAGTCTATATTTTTGGGGACGTGCTGCATAAGGATATGCGTGGTTTCTTCAATAATTTTATAGCCTTCTCTCATTACATAGATACCGATAAGTATGGTCAAAGCCGGGTCAATCCAGTAAGCCCCGGACATAAAGATTGCGCAGGCGCCGATAATCACCGCAACAGAAGAAAGAAAATCGGAAAAAAGATGCACGTAAGCGGCCCTTACATTTAAATCTTCATGCGCATGGGCCTTAAGGAGGAATACAGAAATAATATTCGCGGCTAAACCGATTGAGGCAATAAATAACATAAGCAGGCTGTTAATCGGATGTGGATGGAAAAATCTGGCAAAGGCTTCTTTAAAAAGGAATATTGAAACTACTACCAGCGCGCAGGCGTTAAAAAGCGCAGCCAGAATCTCAGCGCGCTTGTAACCAAAAGTCCGGGCTTCAGTGCTTTTGCGCTTGGCCAGCCGCACAGCCAAAAGGCTAATAGCCAAAGCCACAGTATCACTGAAATTATGCAGAGCATCGGATAGCAACGAAAGGCTTCCGGAAAGTATCCCTCCGATAATCTGAGCCACAGTAGTGGCAAAATTAAGAACTGCGGATATGGCCAGCCGGATTTCTTTGGGATTTTCTTTATGCGCGGACATTTTTTTATTAGGCTAAGTTATGTTGCAATACTGGTTATCTAACAATAATATTCTACAGTAAGTATATAAATTGTCTACGAAGATTTTTTTAGGCGGGACCTTGAAATCCGGCAAAATATATGGCATACTTCATTTGTAGGGAGAAGTAGAAACAAAGCAACAGGAGGCGGAATCGATAGCGGGAGCTAAAGAGGCCTATCACCTACAAAAGAACCCCGAGAGGAAGCAGGAATCGGGGCTTTTTTGTTTGTATCAGGCTTGCGCCGTCCCCTTTATTTATATTAATTTCAAGCAGAAACTAAAGCATGCGTTGAAGCAACCTTTTTTCTTTAGTTTTTGGCTCTATAACGATATCCACATCCCGATCCAGTTTATTTAACAAAACCAGAAGATGCTCCAAGGAGAACATGCTAAGCTTTACGTTTACAAGACAAGAAATCTTTAATTGAAGAATGCCGAATTTACGGCGTGCAGGTTCCATAAGCATAACCATCCGTGCAAAGTCTATAGTAACAGGAGCTACCAGGCTGTTTATAAGCAACTATCGAATATGCTCCTCTAGAACTGCAAACGCCGCTACTTTCGTGATAAAAATACCATGAAGCGCGACTTGGATCAGGGTTAGACATTCTATACACAGTCTCTCCATCAAGAGTTACGGTTATAGGCCAAGTGAAATGGTCTGGCCATGTGCCGTAAACCGCATAATAAGCCAGCAATACCTGCCTTACAGAATCCAAACTGGCATATACTTTGGCTTTCTCAGCCTGGCCGATATTAGCATAGTATTTGGGGAGGGCGATAAGGGCAAGGATGCCTATGATGACTATTACGATGATTAGCTCGATGAGGGTAAAACCGTGTTCTTTTTGGGTTAGGCTCTTCTTGTAAGATTCTGGGGACATAAGGGTTTGTATTGAATATATTAGAATATATATTCAATAGTTTACCCCCCCCTAGGGATTGTCAAGTTTTTTTGGGAAGAGAGATATGAACTGATAAGATAGGAGCTTCTCAACATAGGGCCTTAGAGGATTTCTTGCAGTAATTTACCAAAGGCTTGTTGTTCAAGGCTTCATGCGGGCGATAATTATTGCAAGTCTACGCCGATTATCAAACCGCCCCTGCTGTTACCCCTCCTATTGCCAACTAAGGGGTCAAGGAGTTAAAAAATAATCCTTGATGTAGAAGCGATTACAGTATATAATTGTATCAGATTATGAAGCGATTAACCTAGCTAATCGCTTCAGGAGATGGCTAAATGAAATACCTCTGGGAGCATAAAAACTGGTTTGATTTTAAGGTTGACCAAGCAGCCCTGCTTATGCCTTTAGGCGAACTGCGGATATTACAGGGAAGACTGTTAGGCCGCGCAGCATCTTTGGATATCAAACTGGAAACCGAAGCCCAGGCAGGGATTTTGGTTGAAGAGGCAGTGCGCACGGCAGAGATTGAAGGACAGAAGCTTAACCGAGACGCAGTCCGCTCATCAGTAGCTTTAAGGCTCGGCCTTCCTAAGGGCGTCGGCGCGCACAACAGGAGCATTGACGGCCTGGTGGATGTCTTGCTGGATGCCGTGCGTTTCCATGATAAACCCCTGACATTGGAGAGGCTTAACGGCTGGCACGCGGCGCTTTTCCCTACGGGTTATTCCGGTTTACGAAAGATTAAAGCAGGGGAACTGCGCGGAAGCCAGCCTATGCAGATAGTATCGGGGCCTATCGGCCGGGAAAAGGTGCATTTCGAAGCGGTGCCAAGAGAATGCCTTGACGAAGAAATGCGTCTTTACTTAAAATGGTGGAACTCATCGAAAGGAAAGATGGACGGCGTCTTACGCGCGGCGCAAGCCCATTTGCGTTTTGTAACCATCCATCCCTATGAAGACGGAAACGGCCGCCTGGCGCGCGTATTAACCGATATGGCGTTAGCGCAGGACGAGAATCTTAAAGTGAGATTTTATAGTGTGTCTTCCGAAATATTGAAAAGCAGGGATGAGTATTACAAAACCCTGGAAGATGTGCAAAGATGCCGGACAGAGGCAACGGAATGGTATCTCTGGTTTATTAAATGCGTTGCTTCGGCTATCGAGCATTCCCGGGAGATTATTGCCAATGTATTTATGCGCCTTGACTTTTGGAACCAACACGCCCAAGCCCAGCTTAACGAACGCCAGAAAAAGGTTTTAACCCGGCTGCTTGAGGCCGGCCCCGGCAATTTTACCGGCGGCTTGACAACACGTAAATACGTAAGCATCGCCAAAACCAGCCGGGCCACGGCATTCCGTGAAATTTCGGATCTGCTTGATAAAAAGATCCTGCGCCGGCTTTCCGGGAAGGGCCGCAATGTCCATTACGATCTCGTATGGCCGCAAAATAAATCTTAATCCCTTTCCGCAACTTTAGCCTAAAAGGAACTTATCAAATTAATCCGGCAACCTAACGACAAAACGCTTTATTATGATGTGTATTTTTACCGGCAATTTTTAGGGTTGTTATTTATGGTGTGCAGGTTTGGTAAGCAACCCCATTTTCAGTACCTAAAGCATAGTAACAGGTGTTACCAGGTAGTTTATAGGCAAAAACACAGGGTATTCCTATACCACAGCGAGGGCGCTGGGAATAACTCCAACCGGAATTAGACGGATCGGATACCTTATAAACAAGATCCCCATCAACAGTAACTGTGATAGGCCAGGCGTACTCGGCAGGGTATACACCATTGACCGCGTAATAAGCTAAGACTACCTCCCTTATGGAAGCCAGACTGGCATATACCTTTGACTTCTCGGCCCGATCTACGTTGGCATAGTATTTGGGGAGGGCGATAAGGGCAAGGATGCCTATGATGACTATTACGATGATTAGCTCGATGAGAGTAAAGGCTTGTTCTTTTTGGGTTAGGCTCTTCTTGTAATATCCTGGGGACATAAGGGTTTGTATTGAATATATTAAGATATATATTCAATAGTTTACCCCCCCCTAGGGATTGTCAAGGGGGTTTTATGTTAAAGATAATCAGGGGACACTTTCCTACAGTTTTGGAATTATTCTGGCGGAAAATGTCCCCTGGCGTGAGGCTAAGTGTCCCCTTCTGGCAGGGGCGGAAAATTTGGTATAAACTGATAACATAGGGGGGAGCATTACAACCTACCGAAGCGTCACCTAGTTTTATGTTAACCGCTGTTTTTTATTTGGATGGGCACATTTTGGACACAAAATACATCTATTTATTATCGCGTAATTTTTCAATTACCTTACTGGTAGGAAAGAACACAAACAATCGCTTACCTTCTTTTTCTATTTTTAAAAAACCTTTTGCAGCAAGAATCATTAGATCCTTACGAGCAGTATCGTATGCGATACCATGAGTATTTTTATGAGCTTCAATTGAATAAACGGTATCCGGATGCTGAATAGAATGGTAGATTAAGCTTTTCTGACGCAGATTTAAACCTCGAAACCTGTCTAATAAATCGTTAGCCTTGGATATTTCAGATTGTTTATTTTTGAAATATTTCCTTAACTCATTAAAGGCGAATCTAATAGAAAGTAAATTATACACCAAGAAATAAGTCAAATCATTTTCGTCATTCTCGGCATAAAGATAAGATCTTACATACTGCCCTGGGGCCCTTAAAAAATGCTTGGAAATGGACAAATACTGAAAAAGCTCGTAGCCTCGACTAAGTAGATACCAATACATTAAAGCCCTGGCGGTTCTACCATTTCCATCAACAAAAGGGTGATCATACGCCAACCAAAAATGAATCATAGCTCCCTTAATAACTGGATGAACCCAATTTTTCTCTTCATTATCTGTATTTGCAAACTCAATAAGCTTATCTTCTCTTTCTTTTAGGGTAGCTGCCTTTGGTGGAATATGCACAATTTCTTCTCTGTATATAACATGGATATCATCTGATTCTCTAAATTTTCCTGCATCACCTGGAGACTTTAATGTTCCAAGGGTCAGAATACTATGTAATTCAAAAAGCTTATCTAACGAAAAAGGGGGTTTGCTATTTTCTCTAATAAACTGCATCGCATTCCAATTATTAAATATCATCTGTTCATTTTTATCCTTCGGCTTACGACCTGATCTCAACATTTCTTTAGCGATTTTATATTCAGTTGAAGCTCCCTCTAACTGACTGGAAGCAATGGCTTCGTCCATTAAAGAATTAATGATATATCTCTCTTTAGCTGGAAGGCCAAATGGCTGGTCAGTGATTATCTGTCCACCAGACCACTTGTCAACTTCGCTTATGCTTCGATGCAAACAATCAGGAATCCAATAAGTAAAGATCCGTCCATTTTTATCTACTAATGGCGTTTTTTTCATGTTTGCAGAACGACTCAGCTTTAGATAAGACCATATTTCTTCGGGTTTAACATCTATATTGGCAGGGATACGATGAGCAAAATCAGTCCAATAAAAATATCTATCATTGGCCTTGCTTATTAATTCCTGTATTTCTGGCTTTTGGCATGCCTTTATTACACGAAAAAAATTTTCTTTATTGTTTAAAAGCTCTTCTATTTTGGGAGCAGGGTCAATTAAACTCATATTTAACTCCTTTCAATTACCGATTAAGTATAAATCAGTAATTAAATATTGTCAAGTGTTCTTTTATTACCAATATATTATAAATCGGTAATAAAAAAGTAATTAAAACTTTGTTATTTATATGTCTATTAAAGAGAAGGGGTTACGAATATTAGTTAAATACTACCGATTAAATCGATTTTCAGTCTATACCTTCCCTGCTCTTCACCTCGCAAAAACACCATACGGTGATACCCGTGGCAAGATTTTTTAATGTCCGCGGTGACGTGGAAGAAGGGCTCCCCGTTCCGAGAGCGGGAAACCCGATGGCTTTATTTACGGCGTGCAGGTTTGGTAAGCAGAATTATCTACACAAAGCGTATAATGACACGACCAACTGGGATATTTAGCAGCCCTGAAACCATATCCTCCTCTGCTGCTACTACAATACTCGGTGCCAAAATTATAATCCCAATTAACCCTTGATTTCCCAGGATAACTCATTTTACACACAGTCACTCCGTCAATTTGTACAGTTATAGGCCAAACTTTATCCGCTGGCCATGCGCCGTAAACCGCATAGTAAGCCATGGCTACCTGCCTTATTGAGCTAAGATTAGTATAGACTTTGGATTTCTCGGCCTGGTCTATATTAGCATAGTATTTGGGCAGAGCGATAAGAGCGAGGATGCCGATGATGACGATTACGATGATTAGCTCGATGAGGGTAAAACCGTGTTCTTTTTGGGTTAGGCTCTTCTTGTAAGATTCTGGGGACATAAGGGTTTGTATTGAATATATTAAAATATATATTCAATAGTTTACCCCCCCCCTAGGGATTGTCAAGGAAAATCAAAAATCCCAGTGGGAATGATACCATAGATCCTTACCCCCTCCCCTGTGAGGGAAAATTAACAAAGCTTCTCTGTATAAGTAAAGAGCGTTTTGAAAAATTATCCTTAACTGCACAAGAATTACTTACTAAAAGACATGTACCTAAGAATACTCTTGCGCCAGTTCAAAAGATTAAGCCGTTACCTAAGG
>Ga0209749_1002205_pt1 | contig 13754 bp, 3 predicted proteins | sample EPASupsiteSAE347_FD_187267 | JGI IMG/M metagenome (GOLD analysis project Ga0209749, IMG submission 187267) | Bioremediated contaminated groundwater from EPA Superfund site, New Mexico - Sample SAE3-47 (SPAdes) (version 2) | ecosystem: Environmental > Aquatic > Deep subsurface > Groundwater >... | reverse complement strand
CCTGCACCAATGAATAAAGACAGAAATAAACAAGAAAGAATTGCCCCTATAAGTATCAATAAATCTGAATAGTTATGATAATTATGGGATCTGTACAAAAAAAGCAGGAAATCAATAGAAGAGATGCCCTGATTGAGATAACCGGATGCAAGTCAAGAAAATAAGGGATATGGGAGGAAAGAATCATGTCATGTCGCAATAAAGCGATAACTTTTGTAATGCTTTTATCGCTGGTTTATCTGCTAGCGGGATTATCGCTGGGTGCAGTCGCAGCACCGCCCAGCCTAGCCATAAACCAGCTCGTAACCTCTGAACAGATTGTGACCCTTAAAGCCCCTTCGGGAGATTACTACTATCAATGGACCGCCGAGACGGGCGGAGCTACCATTGGCCAGGCGACGACGCAGAGTTTTTCGTTTAAAGCTCCCCTGGTGACTCAGGATGAGGGCTCGAAGGAGGTCACAATCTCGCTTTACATAAGAACCAAAGAAGGAGGTTGTGTCAACCAAACGAGTACTACGATCAATGTCTACTCCCTGCCGGTTTGCGGCATAAGCGGACAAGCACAAGTCGGTCCCTATGAGACCGCCACGTACAGTTATTCAGGCGGAACCAGCGGCAAAACGACATTTGTATGGGATATCGACGGCAAGAAGATAGATGGAGCCACAGGGCCGGATGTGACCATAGATTGGACCCAATACAGTCCCGTCAATCACACCATCGGCATGACATTAACCAAGGATTACTCTGATGTGGCCCCCGGTTCAACCAATCCATTCCGCAGCATAAGCTGTACCTTCCAGACAAATGTGACTTACACCACAGGGATGCAGGTAACCAAGACCCCCTCGACTACATCAGCTGCCGTAGGCGAGAGCGTTACCTACACCTATACGGTACAAAATACAGGAACAATAGGCATAAACTCTCTGGCCCTGAGCGATGACAAGCTCGGCACGCTTACGCCTGCTGCCAGGACTATTCTGCCGGGTGCATCAACGACTGCAACCGCTACTTATACCATAAAAGAGAGCGATCTACCCGGGCCCCTGAACAATACAGTGACCGTATCAGGTGCCGAGGACAGAACCAACAAGCCGGTTAGTGCCACTGCCAATGCCACCGTGGCTCTGACCTACAACGCAGCATTGAATCTGACCAAAGTGCCCTCCTCTACCACAGCCAAAGTGGGAGATACGGTAACCTACAAGTTCACGGTTACAAACACCGGAAACGTCACCATAAAGGGCTTGAACCTGACGGACGACAAGTTAGGCACCATAAAGACCGACAAGAATGAACTTGCTCCGGGAGCTGTTGCAGCAGCTTCGGCAAATCATGTTGTATTGGAGAGCGATCTGCCAGGACCTCTGACCAACCTGGCCACCATCCAGGGCACGGATAGCCAGAATCAGCCGGTTACGGCATCGGCCACTGCATCGATTGCACTGACCTATACATCCGGTCTGGATGTGACCAAGAAGGCATCCTCCACTACTGCTAAAGTAGGAGATGTCGTAACTTACCAGTTCAGCGTAACGAACAATGGAACGGTTACAATAAATGGACTGGCTCTCAATGATGACAAGCTGGGCGTCGTCACCCTGGACAAGGCATCTCTGCCGCCGGGCGAGACTGCCACTGGATCGGCAACGCACACCATCATCGAGACCGACCTGCCCGGACCTCTGACCAATGTGGCCACAGCTACAGGCACGGACAGCCAGGGAGCGGCAGTTACAGGCCAGGCTACCGCCACGGTTCAGCTTACCTACACCGCCACTTTGCAAGTAACCAAGACCCCTTCCACCACAACGGCAAATGTGGGAGAGACAGTAACCTACCAATTCCAGGTGAAGAACACTGGATCAGTTACTATCAATGCACTGGCTCTGAACGACGATAAGCTGGGCGTCGTCACCCTGGACAGGGATTCTCTGCTGCCGGGCGAGAGCGCCAACGGTACGGCAACTCACCTCGTTGTAGAGGGCGATCTGCCAGGACCTCTGACCAATGTCGCCACAGCCACAGGAACAGACCGCTTGGGTGCTACGGTTTCAGCAACGGCAACGGCTACAGTCCGGCTAACCTACACAGCCGCTCTGCAGGTGACCAAGATACCATCGGCGAGCACGGCTGCCATCGGTGAGACGGTAACCTACCAGTTCGCCGTCGTGAACACCGGAAACGTAACCGTAAACGCTCTGACCCTGACGGACAATAAGCTGGGCGAGATCACCCTGAATACCGCCTCGCTGGCTCCGGGCGGGACAGCCACGGGAACAGCTACGCACACCATCGTCGAGACCGACCTGCCCGGACCTCTGACCAACGTGGCAACTGCCAAAGCTACGGACAGCCAGAACAAGCCGGTTACAGCTCAGGCCTCGGCTACGGTCACCCTCACCTACACCTCCAGCATGAGCGTGACCAAGGTGCCGTCAAGCACAACGGCTGCCGTGGGAGAATCGGTAACATACACCTACACCGTAAGTAACACGGGCAGCATTACCATCAATGGTTTGTCTCTAAGCGACGATAAACTTGGTAAGATTACCACAGACGAGACCTCACTGGCTCCAGGGGAGAGCACAATCGGCACCATTACTTACACAGTGCTCGAAGGCGATCTGCCTGGACCGCTAACAAACGTCGTAACCGCTACGGCTACGGATAGCTTGAGGCAGCCGGTTACAGCAACGGCTACAGCTACAGTTGCTCTGACCTATGCGGCCAGCATGAGCGTGGCCAAGGTACCTTCGAGTACAGCGGCCAGAGTTGGTGACAAATTAACCTACACCTACACCGTTACCAACACGGGTAACGTAACCCTTAAGGATCTGACCCTGAGCGATGACAAGATCGGCGCAGTAACACCTACCAAGAACACACTTGCATCGGGAGAGACCACTACCGCAACCGGCACCTACACCGTGCTGGAAGGCGATCTGCCTGGACCGCTCACCAACATCGTAACCGTTACAGCCACGGACAGCCAGAACCAGGCCGTAACAACTACGGCAACAGCAACTGTCACCCTGAGCTATGTGGCCAGCATGAGCATTGCCAAGGTGCCTTCAAGCACAACGGCCGGCGTTGGAGAACAGGTAACATACACCTACACCGTAAGGAACACGGGTAATGTAACCCTGAGCGGCCTTGCTCTGAGCGATGATAAGATCGGCACAATAACACCAGGCCAAACAACACTCGCTTCGGGAGAGACTGCTACCGCAATCGGCACTTACACCGTGCTGGAAAGCGATCTGCCTGGACCGCTCACCAACACCGTCACAGCAACGGCCACAGACAGCCAGAACCAGGCCGTAACAAATACGCAGACGGCTACGGTTTCTCTGACCTACGTCACCAAAATGGATGTTGCCAAGGTGGCGTCGACGCCAACAGCTGTCGTAGGATCGACCATAACTTACAACTACACGGTTAAAAACTCCGGAACCGTCACCATCAATGGCCTGACCATGACGGATGACAAGCTCGGCACAATCGCCCTGGACACCAACACACTGGCTCCGGGCGCAAGTGCTAATGGTTCTGCAACTCACCTCGTGGTAGAGGGCGATCTGCCAGGACCGTTGGTCAATACCGTGACCGTGTCAGGCACAGACAGTCAGAACAATGCTGCCAGCGCGTCAGCAACGGCCACGGTCGCCCTGACCTATACCGCTGCTCTGCAGGTGACCAAGACACCATCGTCGGACAGTGCGGCAGTAGGAGAGACCGTAACCTACCAGTTCTCCGTCGTGAACACTGGAAACGTAACCGTAAATGCTCTGACCCTGACGGATGACAAGCTGGGCGAGATCACCCTGAATACCGCCTCGTTGGCTGCTGGCGAGACCGCCACGGGAACAGTGGCACACACCATCGTCGAGACGGACCTGCCCGGACCACTGACCAACGTTGCCACAGCCAAAGGCATGGACAGCCAGAATAAGCCGGTTACAGCTCAGGCATCGGCTACGGTCACCCTGACCTACACGGCCACGATGGAAGTTACCAAGACTCCATCAGCTGCTTCGGCCAGAGTTGGAGAGATCATAACCTATACCTATGCTGTGAGAAACACGGGAACTGTCTCCATCAAGGGACTGAAGTTAAGTGACGACAAGCTGAAGGAGATCAAGGTTGATAAAGATGCATTGGTACCCGGCGATACGGCTACAGGATCGGCTACTTATACTATCCTCGAGACGGATCTGCCAGGACCGTTGACGAATGTAGTCACGGTGACGGCAACGGATAGCACCGGAAAGGCAATGACTGGCGAGGCTTCGGCTTTTGTGGATTTGACTTATTCTGCGAGCATGGAGATCATCAAGATCGCATCCACCACCACAGCCAATGTGGGAGATACCATAACCTACTCCTACACAGTGAGGAACACAGGAGAGGTAACCATCAATGATCTGGCGCTCACCGACGACAAGCTCGGCGCGATCACGATCAATGCGAATACACTGGCAACAGGCCAGACAGCAACTGGTACATCCTCTCATATCGTCGTAGAGGGCGATTTGCCCGGACCTTTGACCAACACGGTCACAGGTACAGCTACGGACAGCCAGGGACAGCCGGTCACAAATACGGCAACAGCAACGGTCACTCTGACCTATACGGCCAGCATGAGCGTTACCAAGGTGCCTTCAAGCACTACGGCCGGCGTAGGAGAACAGGTAACCTACACCTACACCGTGGAGAACACGGGTAACGTGACACTCAGCGGTTTGACCCTGAGCGACGACAAGATTGGCGCGATAACACCGGGCCAGACTACTCTCGCATCGGGAGAAACTACAACCGCAACCGGCACTTACACCGTGCTCGAAGGCGATCTGCCCGGACCGCTCACCAACACCGTCACAGTAACGGCTACGGACAGCCAGAACCAGGCCGTAACAACTACGCAGACTGCCACGGTCTCTCTGACGTATATTACCAAACTGGAAGTTGCCAAGGCGGCGTCGACAGGAACGGCAGCCGTGGGATCGACTATAACCTATAACTACACAGTTAAAAACTCCGGAACCGTCACCATCAATGGACTGACCATGACGGATGACAAGCTCGGCACAATCGCCCTGGACACTGACACAGTGGCCCCTGGTGCAACTGCCAATGGTTCTGCAACTCACCTCGTAGTCGAGGCGGATCTGCCCGGACCGCTGGTCAACACTGTGACCGTGTCAGGTACAGACAGCCAGAACAATGCTGCCAGCGCGTCAGCAACGGCCACGGTAGCCCTGACCTATACATCATCTATCAGCCTGGCCAAAACGGCAACTTCAACATCACCGCTTTGGATAGCTGGTGGTGGTGCAAAGCTTGGCGATGATATTGTCTATACCTATGTGGTGTCCAACACCGGTACTACCACAGTTAGCGGAATTGTTGTCGTCGATGACAAGCTGGGTCAAGTCACATTGGACAGGAATACCCTGGCCGCTGGAGAGAAGGCCACCGGCAGCCTGACCCATAAAGTAGTCCAGACTGACATGGGCGAGGAACTCAAATCCACCATCGTAAATACGGCTACATCTACGGGAACCTCCATAGGCAAGCCGATAACTTCAAACGTCGCAACTGTTACGGCCGGCGTCTACAGGGATGCCATTGTGCCTACCCTGGAATGCGTATCTTATAGCGGAGTCAGCACCTCTGAGAAGGAAGGTGAAACGTCTGACAAGAAAGAGGAAGTGTCCGCCAGTATAGAGGACTCTTACACCGCCTTCTTCGGCTACAGCAATACCAATAGCGTTGCCGTCAGCCTATCCATTGGAAAGAATAACCAGTTCACGCCACCCCCGGACAGCCAGGGACAGCCCACCACATTTGAACCAGGAACCCAGACCGCAGTCTTTGCAGTCGATTTCAAGGGCGATTCTTTGGTCTGGCATCTGGACGGCAAGACGGTTGAAGCCAACAAGAACTTCCCCGGATGTTCTCAGGCTGCTTGCGCCTTGGACGGGCCTACAGCTCTCTGCCAGAATAAGGAGGAGATCTACAGCTATACAGGAAAAGAGGATGGAAAGTACAAGCACAACTACAACTGGTACATGGATGATAAATCCGTGGGCTCAGGCAAGAGCATTACCCTCTCCGGTGAAAAATTCGAGATGGGTGAGCACAAGCTCAAGGTGAAGGTCGGCAGAAATTACAAAGAAAAGGCATGGTCGAGTGCAGAGTGCAGCATGGATGTCAAAGTCATACCAGAACCATCTGCGGACATATCCATGACGGAGGAAGGCTAAAAAAAGAGGATTATGAAGTGCTTCATGCACCTGGCGCTGTTTTGGGCCCCAGGTGCAACTATTTTTATAATTTTATCTTTATTTATGTGTTACATTTTTATAATACTATGTCCAAAAATTGAAGTGTCTATGCGCAAAAAACTGCATAGGAATATATACGAACATATGCTAATATAAAGAAAAAAAAGGAGACTGATTACTCATCTTGCATCGGTGGATTATGACTATGATCTGGACCGGCCTATTCGGAATCGTCCTTCTTACTCTGATCGTTGCGCCCGCTTACTGCGCCAACTGGCCGGACTGCAAATTCCAGTGCCAGGCCAATGATGTGACTGTATCACGATTGTGGCTGGGCGATGATAGGGGAGACGATCTGTCTTCCGCAGCGACGGGTGAGAAGCAATCCTGCTATCTCTGGGCCACATTTCGTAATAACGCCAATGCTCCCCGCTATGCCGCCATCCTGCTGGCTGATCTGTACCTGGGCGACGCATTGAGCCGATCCTTTTATGACGACGGGCTTTGCGTTCTGGAAAAAATAGAAGCAAAGTCCACTGTGGACTATCCCATCTACAATATTATCTGGCCGGTTGGAGAAGAGGTTATGCTCAAGAGACTTGTGCTGAGCTGGGAGACGGCCAAAGGCACAACCTGCAGCCAGGCAAATCGCAGGTGCAGCAATCGCAATACAAAGTGCTATGGTGGAGAGGAAGCAGAGTTGGTGGCAGAGACACCTCTTTTTGCCTCATTCACAGAAAATCCGCAGGCATGCTCAGGTGTTGTCAAATTCGTTGACCTGACCTCCGGTGGTGATGGGCCGTACACCTATGATTGGGATTTCGGTGACACACTCCGCAGCAATGAGAAGAATCCGGATCATGCCTATGACCGTCCAGGAAACTACACCGTGAGATTGCAGGCGAGAGATCAATCCGGTAAGGTGGCTTCTGTCAGCCGGCAGCTCGCTATTAATGTCTGTCCTTGCGCGATTATTGGACAGGATCACTCCTGCCTGAGTAAGACTGAGACCTACAGGGTCAGTCTGACCGGCTCGATTCGTGGAACAATCCAATGGTATTTGGACGGGAGAGAGATTGAAGTGGGAGAGTCGCAAGAAGGGGTGGACGAGTCGCACGAGTCTCATGAAGAGAGCATAGACATTGATTGGCATGATTATGGAGCAGGCCGGCATGAACTAATGGCCTATGTGAATGATAAAAGCACCATGAACAGTCCAAATCTTTGGGCGGCGTGCAATATGACCATAACTGTTACGCCTGAGCCGGTAGCAGTAATTGGCTGGGTAGTGTGAGACTGATTGGACAAGCGCTCTTATTCATCGAAGCATTTTCTGCAGTTACACCATAAAATGGCTATCTCAGCGATCTTAGCGTATGCTCTAATTCTGTCATTTATGAGCCTTGCATCCGGTCAGGTTACCAATGAAAGAGAGGTGGCGTCAGGTACCATCTGCAACTTTGTTGCCCAGAACATATCTCAAGAGGATGCTTCGGTCGAATGGAGTGCATCTGATGGAAGCCCGATGAGCTATATCGGAAGATCTATGAGGTGGACTGCACCAGTTGTCGATTCTCCCAAGAATGTTATCATATCGTTAAATCTAACCAACTCCTATGGTTGCTGCAGATATTATAATAAATTATTTAATATCCATATAGTCCCCAAGTCGGTTGCCAAAATCGTTTTGAAAAAAGATTGCGTATTCACAGCGCCCGTCAAAATAGGAGACCATGTATTATACACCTATAATGTAACCAACCAGGGAGCTCTGTCTCTCATGGACCTGAATCTCACCGACCAGCAAAACTGGGGCCCGGACTCTCAGCCGATTTATAAATCAGGAGATGATGGAAATAATTTGCTTGATCCGGAAGAATCATGGTGGTATGAATGTGATTATCGGGTTATGGATCCTTCCGATTATCCAGTACTGCGCATCATGCAGAGTGATAAAAGCTCCACACAGCTGTCGGAGATCATACAGAGGTTGATGGAAAAAAAGGTTCGCCTGGAGATTGTAATGGATAGTTTGCGTCGATCTGCAAGCCAATTCGAGATGCAAGCCGCCAGGCTGGTCACAACAAAGCAGGTGCAACGAGGATTAAATTATACATATTACAACTACAGCAATGAAGTAACCGGCGAATCCTTTAGCAAGATAGTTGATGCCGGCAGCAACTTAAATAAAACCATCTACCTGGATCCCACATCCGGTGCAGTGTTAACGGTGCAATACATGACATCCGGAAAGATGCTCTCCGAAGAACTCTACTATCCACCACCAGGAACTAAAGAGTACCTCAAAATAGAGTATGATTTGCCGGCCAAGGGATATAATACTATTACAATAACGGATTATAAATCAGGAGATACACTGATAATGATAGTGGACGGCCGGGGAAATATTTTGAGCAAGGAGTATAGAAGAACTCCGGGATATCAGCTCTACGTTGAGAAATTTTTGCTCAAGAATAAGGCCACGGTTACAGGTAAGACCAGGGATGGAAATGATGTATCCGATTGGGATTCATTCACTTTGGAGGTCTTCCGGCCTCTGCCTGATTTGCTTGTGACAAAGACGGCTGACCCGCAAACGGCAATTTGGGGCGGTCTCTTGAATTATACCATTCTTTACAGAAACACGGGTGGTTCAGATGCCCATGATATTGTGATCAAGGAGACTTACGACAAGAACCTCTCCTTCCTTCGGTCAGACCCACCACCCGATGCAGGTAGCGTGAATCGATGGAGCCAGGGAGTTCTCAAGATAGGAGAGTCGGGAAGCATACAAATCCAGACCAGGGTAAATGCCCTTGCCGTTCCCGGATCAATAATTGTAAATAAGGTAGAGTTGACTTCCCGGGAAAACTCTTCCGCAATCAGTATCATCAATATCACTGTGGGTAGCAGCGATTTAAATATTACCAAGATTGCGTCAGCAAATCTAGTGGTACCTGGCAAGAACCTGACCTATAACATAATATACCGAAATAATGGTTCCATAAAACAGACCAACGTGACGATTCATGATTGGCTGGACACAAATGTCGATCTGGCAAACGCAAGCCTACAAAGAGATCTCATATGGCGTCTGGGAGATTTGAATCCGGGCGAGGGAGGCATAATAACCGTAAATGTATTGGTAAAGAATGCTATTTTAGGGAACGCTTCGAAAATCACCAATAGATATAGAATAAATTCCCACCAGTTTGCCGGAAAGACAAGGGAATTGGTTACAAACGTGATGAACGGCGAGTTGAATATCACCAAGACAGCTTCATCTGACTTTGTGCCGCCCGGCAGAGAACTGACCTATACCATAACCTATCGAAATGAGGGCACTGTAAACCAGACCGATGTGACGATTCATGATTGGCTGGACAGATACGTTGATTTGGTTGATGCAACAGCCAATCCGCCTCTGGTCAGCGGAGGATCCGGGAATTATCTCTGGTGGCAGCGTGGCTATTTGAAACCGAGCGAAGGAGGCACAATAACCATAAAGGTAAAAACAAAAGATGATACTATCCTCAAGGATGTTTCTCAAATTATCAATACATATAAAATAAACTCCACCCAGTTTGCAGGGAAAAATTCAACGCTTAAGACGGATGTGGTTCATTCCCTCTGGATTCGAAAGAAGGCAGATAAGAACACCTATAACAGGGAAGATAACATAACATATACGATTAATTATGGAAATTCAGGAAACATATCGGCCTATTTCGTGAATGTCACCGACCTTCTTCCTGAAGTGACCCTAATCAGTGTGTACCCAATTCCCAGTACCATAAGCGGCAATAATCTGACCTGGAGAGTTGGAACACTAGGCGAAAATGAATCGAGAACTATCCGCATAGTCGCCCGGATCCCAAAGAAAGCGAAGGCGAATTATTATGAGACATCCCTGGTGCAGGGCGATGGCTATTCTTATATTCGGAAAGGATTTTCCACAGAGGAGAAGAAGGAAGGTCTCATAAACATAGCTATGATATCAGGATATTATGGAAATTACCCATTTAAAGTCAGCGCCAATTCATCGGTGACTGTTCTCGGATCCCCGGGCACAAGTATCTCCAGTCTGGAGCATGGAAGCGGTTACTACAATGAAGAGACAAAAAGCAGCCTGCATCAAGAAAATAAAAGCATCAGCCTGGAGAAGAATCTATTTGCCAAATACAAGAAGACATCATTTCTCCTGCCAGGAAATCGAAGCCTTAATTACGATTCATTGTGGTCGGATTGTACCCGCGTTGAGAACAGGATAATGGGTGATTCCCTTAAAGAAAAATATCTATACGCTGATACTTTGAACCAGAACAGTACTTTTGTGGCGGATATGAACCAGACCGTTTACAGCTCGCAAGCCGATTTCATATCCGGCATGGCTCAGATAAACTATAAAAAGCGTGTTCCTGATGGAAGGGCCGCCGTCCAGGAGATAGATGAAAACTACCATGGCAGCTTCCGGATAGAAGAGTCCGTGGACTCATACGGAGAGAGCGTTAAATTCACCAAATCGGGGATAGGCAAGGGATTTGTCTCCACCGATAAACGGGTAAAAGGCCAGCAAAAATCCTATGAATCGGGCAGCGGTTACTACTCTTCTCAGGAGAGAATGGAACTAGGATCGGTTGACAAATACATTAAGATGCAATATGCACCAGTCCGTCTTATGGCAGGATCTCAAAACCTCAGCTACGCCAATTTATGGGATGAGGGGATGCTGACCAAAGATGAGGAGAACGGCGTGCTAATCAGTAAGGATATCCGTTATGCAACATCAGTAGATATGGAGGGCATGATGGAGAAAACCAGACTCTCCATTCTCGGCAAATTAAATGGTACGCTCGATATAAATATGGAAAACGGACCGAACATCGGTCTGGATCAGACTCTCACCGGAAGCTTTCAGATAGATACGGCGATTGGCATTCATGATATGCCCCGGCATCTATATCCACATGTTAATATCAGCAAGACGGCAGCTATGCTGGACGAAGAGACCGTTCTCTTTTTGATCAATGTCAGCAATGACGGCAATAAGCTGCTTAAACCACTGAATGTAACCGATTATCTTCCCAATGGCTGCAGCTTCATCAACTCCAGCATCAGAGCGAAGACAAACGGCAGTATGGTCAATTGGACAATTCCTTCCCTTGATATCGGCAGAAAGCTGACCATAAAGATGAGGGCCAAGGTGGATAGCAATCAAACATATTATACCAATAAAGTGATGGTAAGGGCGGTCTGCAAAGGAGAGATAGTTGAGGCCAGGAACGCCACAACCTTTGAGGCCTACTACCAACCTCTGCCCTGCTGCCTGGGAGAAGATGGCAGCGCGGATGCCGACAACAAGATCAATACAACCAGTCTCTTCAATATCACACCGACTGTTGGATATTGGGGTTCGTGGAAACCATCCCCCTGTTTCAATATCACCGGCAATTTAACGGAATGCTCTGCGATGTCGGAGGCCTATTATGATGAAATGGAAAAGAATGCGGGACTGTGCAGTTGCGCATCCAATTACGAGATACCATAGGCGGCCCCCTATCCAAAAAAATTTTCATATTTCTTGGACTTAGGAGGGCCTGGTACATTCGGGCATAATTGAAGCCATGCTTCGCGGCTTCGCGTGAGATTCAACCAGAGTACGGTTTTCACGCGAAGGCGCGAAGTTAAAACATTACTTGCGGATTTTTTACTCAAATGACCTTTGCTTGCTGACCCTCTGGTGGTGGCGGTACATGATGCCCAGGGCATCGGCAACCTGTTCGGGCGTGCCGAAGACGGGAATTCCCGCATTTTCCAGCTTGATGACATCGGTTTGCGCAAACTCCTTTCCAGCCACACAGGCGATGATGGGTTTGCCCTTGTAATCGATCTTCTGGAGAGCATCCACGTAGCTGCCCAGAATCTCCGCCTGCAATACCACAATAAAGCTGCCCACGTCCTGGCTGTCTACGCCGATCTCAATGGTTCTCTTTACGGTCTGTGCATCCTGGCTGAAGGTGTAGTCCACAGGGTTCATGCCGCAGACGTAATCCGGCAGCAGACTCTTCAGCCGCTCCTTTAAAGGCGGCTCCAGTTCGGCGAGGCGCATGCCGTTGTCGGTGATGGCATCGGCGGCAATGACACCCAGGGAGCCGGCATAGGTTATTATGAATACGCCTTCCCTTGTGGGCAGCGGCTGCTTGGAGATGGCGCGAGCCAGGTTGAACATGTGCTCATAATCGCGGGCCCGAATGATTCCGGACTGGCGGAAGACGGAGCTGAAGATCTGGTCGTTGCCGGCCAAGGATGCGGTGTGAGATGCCACTGCTTTCTTTCCGGCAGCGGTTCGACCTGACTTGAGGACCACGACCGGCTTGTCTGCAGTGATACGCCGGGCCACATCAATGAAACGCCGCCCGCCTTTCACAGACTCAAGATACATGCAAATGACATTGATGTTCTCATCTTTGCTCACCGCTTCCAGAATATCGGTCTCGTTGATATCCAGCTTGTTGCCGATGGTGGCGATTATGCCGAAATCCATGATATGGCGCAGCCCCCAGAGCATTCCGGCTGCGCACACTCCCGCCTGGGAGACCAGGCCGATATTGCCCATGGATAGAGCGTCTACGATGCCGATGGATTGGACCATGCTACAATGCGTATTGATGATGCCGGAACAGTTGGGTCCGAGCAGCCGGACACCATACCTGTCGGCAATATCCTTCATTAAGAGCTCAATCTTCTTGCCGTCCTCGCCCAATTCTGCGAAACCGGCTGACTCAACCACAATGTAGCGCACACCGCACTTGCAGCACTCCTCAACTACATCCGGGGTTATGCCGGCCGAGACGAGGATGATGGCCACGTCCACCGGTTCCGGCACAGCGCTGATGCAGGGATAGGCTTTGCAGCCGTGAATCTCATCCGCTTTGGGGTTGATGGGATAGAGCTTTCCCTTAAAATTATGGGCGACGAGATTGGTAAAGACGTTCCAGCCAAGCTTTCCCGGCGTGCCTGAGGCTCCGATAACAGCAATGCTTCTGGGATAGAACAGATCGTGTAGGTCCTGTTTCACGGCAGCCGCAGGCGCAGCCCGCGGCTCTCCCAGAATTATGCGGGCGTCAACTACCAGGTAGCCATCCGGATAGAGGAATACGGGATTGAGATCCATCTCAGATATGTCGGGATTCTTGATGACAAAGTCTGATATAACCATCAAGAGTTTTTCCAGAGCCTCGATATCAGCAGAGATGCCGCGATACCCGCGCAGCAGAGCATAGCCTTTGATCTCTTCGATCATGTCTCTGGCATCTGAGGCGGAGATGGGAATGGAGCGGAAGGAGACATCCTTTAGGACTTCCACGAATACTCCGCCCAGACCAAACATCAATACCGGTCCGAAGGTTTCATCGTTGGCCACGCCTACGATGGCCTCCACTCCCGGCCGGGCCATCT
>Ga0209749_1002202_pt1 | contig 13770 bp, 14 predicted proteins | sample EPASupsiteSAE347_FD_187267 | JGI IMG/M metagenome (GOLD analysis project Ga0209749, IMG submission 187267) | Bioremediated contaminated groundwater from EPA Superfund site, New Mexico - Sample SAE3-47 (SPAdes) (version 2) | ecosystem: Environmental > Aquatic > Deep subsurface > Groundwater >... | reverse complement strand
AGAAGTATTAGTAGACATATTGATCAAAACATTCTGTGAATCTTCAATATCATCAAGCGTGATATAGCCAACACGTGGCAAAACACGCTCCATCTCATCAAAACAACGGACAGCAACTAAATCTACTCGGGAGCCTGTAGCACGCAACGATTGTTTGATATCATCAACAATAAAATCTGATATAACAAACACAATCGCATCTTTATACCAATTACGTGCAACGTGCTGCAACAGCACATTCATGTCAGTTTTTTTATGCACACCAACTGGTGTTTCATATATTTTTTTTAACAGCCAATGAACATGTCGTACCGTATTGGCAGGCTCAATAGTACACTCTAAAATATCTGAAAAAAATAAGAGCCCCACGCTATCACGTGCATGATGTGCTGCCAGCGTCAATATCGCCGCACAATCCTGCATAATCTCAAAACGTTGTACGTGCGAACCATAATCAGAAGAACTTGAAATATCAAGCGCTATAATAATTTTTCGGTTACGCTCTTCAAGACACTCTTTCACCATCATCTTATTCAGACGACACGAACTTTTGAAATCAATAAACCGCACGTCATCACCAAATTGATATTCACGTAGTTGATCAAGTTCAACGCCATAGCCGCGATGTGCAGATAAATCATCACCAACCAACGGACCATCCATAAGCTTTTTGGTCACAATTTCAAGACGACGGATTTTTTCATGTGCTATTGATGCACGCATTTTACCAATCCATATACAGTGCAAGCGACGGTGGCAGCACTATCGAACCATCTTTTTGCTGATATGTTTCCATAAGCGCAACCATAAGACGCGGCAACGCAAGCGATGAAGCATTCAAAGTATGAACAAGCTCAGGCTTTGCAGTTGATGATCTCTTAAATCGTATGGCACCACGTCGCGCCTGAAAATCAGTACAATTGCTGCACGAGGAAACTTCGTAATACGCTTTTTGTCCCGGCATCCATACCTCAAGATCATAGGTTTTTGCTGACGGAAACGAACAATCCTGCATCGCCAATAAACTTACGCGATAGTGTAGACCAAGCTGCTGCAGTATCTCCTCAGCACACTGGCGCATACGCTCAAGTTCTTGCATAGAATCTTCTGGCTTTACAATCGAGTACAACTCAACTTTTTCAAATTCGTGTATACGAATAAGACCGCGTTCCTGAGCACCGTAGCCGCCAGCCTCACGCCTAAAGCAGCTCGTCCATGCGGTCATCCGTATAGGTAACTGATCTAGATCTAATATCGCATCACGATATAAATTAGTGAGATTAACTTCAGCTGTTGGCGTTAAATAGAGATCCTCTTCCTGCACCGCATACGCATCTCCCTTAAAGCGCGGGAAATTACTGGCTGTTTCAAGTGATTTGTAATTAACCAAATAAGGCGGCAAAACCGGCTCAAAACCATGCTCACGGTTATTTTTGAGCATAAGACGTGTAAGCGCATATATTAATTTCACGGCATCTTTTTTATAGAGCACAAAACCGCTACCGGTCATACGCGCCGCACCTTCAAAATCAAACCAGCCAAGCTTTTTACCAAGTTCTACATGATTTTCAGGTTCAAAATCAAAAACTGGCTGCTTGCCTGCTGCATGCACAACTTTGTTTGCCTCTTTGCCACCATGCGGCAATATCTCATCAGGAATATTTGGGCAGTGCAAATAAAGTTTTTTAAATTCGCTTGCAACTGTTTCAAAATTCTTTTCAAGATCTTTGAGCTGGTCACTTATTTGGCGCGACTCTTGGCGAACAGCATCAGTTATACCGGATTTAGCACTACTGGCAAGTTCATTTTTACGCGCACGCAACTGTTCAATTTTTACCGTCATTGAACGTCGCTGCTCATCAAGTGCCAAGAGCTTTTCTATGGGAAAATTCGGATCTTTGAGTTTAAGCCGCTGCACCAACTGTTGGTCAGCGCGTACCGCCGTCAGATCGATCATACATACTCCAGCGTAGTAACCAAATTATTTTATATAATCATACCGCAATGTTCTACCAACGCAACCGCGCAAACAAAATAAAAGACCGCACGAGGCGGTCTTTTATTACAAGAGCACTTATAAACTATCAGGCCAAGGTTTCATCTCTTAAAGCGAGCGGACCACTTGGCGCAAATTTTTACCAGCCTTAAAACGAGGAACGTGAATCGCAGGTATATTTATTTTTGCTTTTGTCGCAGGATTAATGCCCTTGCGTGCTGGACGCAATGAGGTCGAAAATGTTCCAAATCCAGCAAGTGCAACCTTGTCACCCTTTTTGAGTGAACGCTCTACGACGCGCGTAAGCGCATCAAGAACACTGGCTATATCCTTCTTGCTGAATGTTGTCTCATCGCTCAGTGCATTTATCAAATCGGTCTTATTCATTCTTTTTGCTCCTTTCTGAGAGGTTGAGAGTTTCACAAATGCTCCACTCGTACGTACCCCTCTTTATTCCTTACAACAAACCCTAATTTTAAGTAAGTAGCTTATCTGCATTTGTATATTTGTCAAATGCAAATCAATAAGTATACTCAATTGAGTACCAATAAGGACATAATCATGAGCTATACTGATTCATCTAACTATTTTGTCGACACCCACTGTCATCTCAATTTGGTAGTGAACCCACAATTTAATGTTCCTTTAGACGAACAACAAATCAAAGCAGCGCAAGAAATAATCACACGCGCTCATCAAGCGCATGTGCAATATATAATTAATATTGGCACTGGTATTATTGACACCAAAAACTGTATTGCTCTGGCACAACGCTATCCAGAACTCTTTGTAGTTGCCGGACTACATCCAAATGATCTTACTGATTCGTGGCGGCAAGAATTTGCACAAATAAGTACTCTAGCAAAAAATGCACAAAAACTTCGCATAGTAGGAATTGGTGAAACAGGTATCGATTGCTATCGATCGCGAGAAAAGCTATCGTATCAAGTTGACGCTTTTAAAGCACACATAGAGTTGGCACTTGAGCACAATCTCGCCATTGTTGTACACACGCGAAAAGCAGCTCAAGAAACATTGGATATACTCGAACTATATAAAAACAATTTACAAAAATTAGTCATGCACTGCTATCCATATGACCTTGCTATCGCAAAAAAAATTATCTCTTGGGGTGGCTTTTTGGGTATTGGTGGGCCAGTTACTTATCCCGGAAGCACGCAGCTACAAGAAGTGGTGCGTGAAATAGATTTAAAGCATATAGTACTTGAAACGGATGCTCCGTATCTGCCGCCACAACATATGCGCGGCAAACAAAATGATCCCGCACAGTTACGCGCTATTGCACAAGAAGTGGCGCATATTAAAGATAGCTCTTTAGAGGAAGTTGCGCGAGTAACAAGTACAAACGCACACATAATTTTCAACATACCCGATTACATCAAACATACTTTAACTCAGAGCCCGTAGGTCTTGTTTCTTCAGACCGTGCTATTACGCATTGGCAAATGTTTTCAAGAAGTGTTTTTTCTTCAGACGTAAAGCAGTCGTATGAAAAAATTTTGACGTGTGGATTTGGCTCATCAAAAAGCGACGGACGCAATAAGATGCGCAATTGATTTTCGAAAATATCGTTACGAGCCGAAAGATTTGTTTTTTTACTGTGATAATAATCGGCAAAATGTGAGTAAGCATCACATACAAAGTCTGAAACGCTTTGACTTCGTTTTGGCATGCCAGCTTCATCGGAATAATAGACAACTTTTTCTGCCAATGATTCTTCGATAAAAATTTGCAGCATCATACCACTGTACGGTCTAAACGTTTTTAGCAAGTCGTACATATCGCGAGGTACAGTATATCCATATGCTCGAAAGAGTTTAACAATAAAAAGATCAAAAGCACCATCAGCAACAGAAAAGTTTCTTAAGGTAAAAAAGAGCGGCCCCGCATAATCGGCAAAAAGTCCTGCAAAGGGCGACTGGCTCACCGAAAGAATTTCCTGCGAAACACGCAAGTCACCATCTGAACGACATTCTGGCTCATAAGTATCTGCACAGAGCTTTTCCAAACGCTCTCGCTTCTCACGCGAACATTTACCGCGCAATAATTGCATATCACATGGCAATGCAACGCTCCTTGATCGTTCATACAAGAGCTGATTTAAGCGTAAAAAAAGTGCATAGCGACTGTTGCAGCCATGATAAAACGCATGATAAGTGTGATCGAGCTCACGCTCGCGTTGCAATAAAGTAACCCAATGCTCACGCCATCCATCAGGCACAATGAATCTATCAAAAAAACGATCGCGCACTACACGAAAAACACAATCAATATACTCACGTGTACTTGAAAGCCATTCATCACTTTTTGTTGCCATCTCACGATAAAAACCACCACTAAGCATAAGCATATCAAGTTCAGCAACGGACGGCGATTTTCGCCGATCTGGCGATTGAAACGCATTAAGATCACAGCAAAAACAAAGAAGTATGATAGGTACAAAAAATAAACGATTCATAACTCTCCATCACTATATTTTCTATTAATCAAAAGCTGATTGATACCATAATAAATAATACTAAAATTAACAAAGATTGTCAAACTGAAAATTGAATCAATTTTCTTTACAACGATACAGTTTAACGATAATACTAGAGTACGTGGTTTAATCGTACCTTAAAAAGAAGGGAGTACGCTATGGCCGACAAAGATCGATCATTGGAGGTTCTTATAGGTCGCTACTGGACACAAACTATAGGTATTGTCATTATACTTATCGGTGCCGTATTATTTACCTACTATTCCATCACGCATGAATTGATAACACCAACTATGCGCATAACTCTTGGGTTGCTGTTTGGTGGTTCGCTTATTGCTCTTTCACTTTACTTACAAAAGCACTATGCTCTATGGTCTTTGGCGCTCTGTGGTGGTGGGGCAGCATTACTGTATATCAGCTTTTATGCGGCTTATTGGATGGGCCCTGCAAGTGCTGAAGCGTGGATTAGACCAATTTTCACCGCATACGGATCTATTGTCGGCGTTACCCTCACATCTGCTCTTGTGTGCATACTAGCACTAACGTATCAAAAAGAATTTTTTGCCATTTTTAGCTTGTTATGCTGTATTGCTGTACCATACGCATACGCCAGTATTTCACTCAAAGTTTTCACCATCATGTACGTCATAATTATCTTAGTAAGTTATTTTGCAATTTCATATACACAACGGTGGAATATTACGTACAAATTAACTCTTTTTGGATGCATATTCGCAGCACTACTCAATTTTGCTGAACATATTATCCCTCGCATTGAATCTATTAGCAACGATCACATAGCAGGACCCCTAGACTACTGGCACATTATCCTTGCCGCATTATTTTTTATACTCTATTATCTCGTACCAGCACTCATTACAGCAGTACGCATAAACAACACATATAACGCATCACAAACATGCACAATCGTCGCAAGTTTGATAAGTTTTCTCGGATTAAGCCAATTAAACCTACCTCTTTGGATCAATACACTCATAAAAACACTTCATATAAGCAACATAATTTTTATAAGCATAAGTATGGGAAGCATTGCACTTCTGGGAACTCTTATACTCTTTTCACGTAAAGCAAAAAATCTTTCCCTCTTGGCAACAAGTTTTTTCCTTACCTGCGCGTTCTATATTGTAGCTGTATTTTCACAATGGAACATTAACCAATTCACACTAAAAAACCTTCATTCTTCTTACGCTGTCATAACCATTGCAGCTGTAATAGTTATGAGCTTATTCGTCACTATGGCATGGATTGCGCACTATTACCGTAATAACTTTCCTGATTATGAATACACAATTCGCTATGCGCTCACTGCGGCATTTGTCACCCTATTCACCTGGTTTCACACACCACTGTTTGGATTCCCTTATACGCTTCTTGCGATATTGGGAGCCGCCATTATTCTTGCTTTTGTAGCAGAATTCTTTGGCTTTGCACTCTATGCTGCTGCTGCATATGGCCTTGCATCACTTTTTCACTTAGCGCGCTGGTTTGACTGGCTCAAAGGAGCCTCACCATACAATATACCAGCTATAAAACACCTCACCATAGTATATGTTCTCTATATAATTCTCTGTATTTTTATACTACGCGCCAAAAAAACGTTGCGTTTGGATGAGCAAGAAAAACACACTTTTGAGATAATAGTTACATACATTCTCATGACTTTTATCGCCATTTTTGGCATTAACTGCATACACACGTACATTTTGCCAAATAATCACCCATTCCTGCCAGAAGCACTGGCAACCTGGTTTGGTGTCTATGGTTTGACATTAATACTGATTGGTATGGCGCGTCATAAAAGCTTTGTACGTTTTTTTGGTGGCGTATCAATAGCCATATCGCTTCTATATGTAGCACATATCGTATACAAAACACAAAACACACTTATTCAAATAGGAACCGTGATATTTATTGGTATTCTCCTAGTCACACTTTCTTTTGTATACCAATGGTATAAAAAATATATGGACGCTTAGAGCGCAAGCGATCGCTTTTTCATAAGTTTACGCGATATGGTTAAGGCTGTATTGTGACGTTGTGCAAAATGGTGTACGAGCGCACGAAAAGCCTCGCGATCAGCACTTTTTACCACCACCTGCTCATGAGCCTCTGCAAGAGCGAGCGGGTAGCCATCGCCCTTAATGCACTGATCAACAACCATAGTTGCAATATGCTCAACACATTTATGTTGCTGTGCAATATATGCAGGAATTTCTACACGCGCAATTTCAGCGCCACTGTTAATATAAAAAAAATGGGGTCGCAGTGGCGGTGGGTAATGAGTAATAAACTCACCCGCACAGGCAAAAACCGTCGTGCGTTCGTATACACCCAGCCAGTTATTAAGCACATCACTGTCACGGTATCTTGCAAGATATGGCGCCTCTTGGTGTGTGGAATCAGCATATGCACGCAACAGTCGCACCAAATCACGCGATTTAGGGCGACTCGTATACCATGCAACTCCTCTATTTTCTTCACGCAACTGATCAAGCACAGCACATACGCGCTCAAAATAACGCGCAAAGAGTTGTTTATCGTTTTCTAAATGCCAACATATGAGCGCTCCATCAAAGAGTAATAAAGATGTTTCTGACTGTGCAAGCATGTACAATCGCGCCTTCTCAAGCCCCATCTCAAGCTCTGCAAGATGGCGTTGCGCGTCAATAAAACTCGCATTTTGCGCTTCATGTTCTTCTGATTGAAAACATATGGTTGGTGTACTAAAAAACGATACGCGTGAATTGGTATCATAAGAGAGCCAAATACCACCGCTATTAATAAGCGAAACTGGCACGTCATCGTGACGATCAGGGTATATCTGAGAACCGTCAATGGCAAGTACTTGATAGCACGAACAGGGTAAAACTACCGAATGGCGGGTAATCGGTTCTTGCCAACCAACCACCGTCTGTCCGCCGCTAACATGTGTTTTCTGAAAAAACTGCTCATCTTGGACTGCGCGCAACCAAAGATCTTGTACAACTTCAACATAATTTTGATAGTCGCCAAATAATTTCTGTTGTTGTGCATGAAGCTGTTTAAAAATAATTGCCGTATCAATCATGAGTTATCACGTAATGCCAACTGCAGTGTTTTAAGCGCCAAAAGTACGCATGCCTGACGGTTGGGCCCTACCGGTAGCTCAAAAAGATTGAGCATATTCTGTACAGAAAAAAGTTTTGCTTGTTCAACCGTCTTGCCCATAACATGATGTATTAACATAGCAGCAGCTGCTTGGCTGATAATACAACCAGAACCAGAAAAACTAAGCTCAGTAATAACACCCTGATGTGCCACTCCCGCCATAGTAACCTGATCACCGCACAGACTGTTTGATTGTGTTACTGAAAACGTCGGCTGCATTATTTCTTTTTGATAACGTGCGCGATCAGTATAGTACTGCATGATGTGTGGCGGATATAACGATTTATGTGCCATAGTTTTTTTATTTTTTAGTGTAACAAAATATGACTCAAAGCTAATCTCATCTTAGTAGCCTGTTACTATCAAGCAATGCTTTTTGCGATACCTCGCTGTTGATAACCTGAACGACATAAGAAGTAAGCTATTGAAAGTATAGGTTGAAAAATAAAAAACAACAAATAGCATTATTTATTTCCTTACGTGGCCTTGAACATATTCAGGTGTAGAAACAGTTGTTGTTCCGTGTTTACGTGTACGAGGTTTTGGTTGTACATTAATGGTAACATCCCGCCCAAGCTCATTTAAAAACCGAAAAAGTCTTTCGAGCGAAAAACCTGCGAGCCTTCCACTTGCTAATGCTGAAATTTTTGGCTGATCTATGTTAAGTATGGCTGCAGCTTGTTTTTGTGTAAATTTCTTTTTTTTAATAGCATCATAAATTTGTCGCGCTAACTCTGCTTTTGTTAAAGCTTCTGTTGGATTTGGTAGTTCTAAATCAGCAAAAACATTGCCACTACTAAATTCAAAATTCTTTTTCATACTTTTAATTCCTCATATATCTCTTGTGCATCTCTAAGTCTTTTTTTAATGAGATCAATTTCTTGTTTTGGTGTCGCAATACCATGTTTCGACTTTTTCTGAAAGGCATGTAATACAAATATAAATTCTGGCATTTTTATAGTATAAACTAACCGAAATGTTCCTGATTCATCACGCTCAATAATCTCAATAACTCCAGCACCACCAAATCCTCTCAGTATTTTGCTATGCATATGTAGCTTACCATTTTGGGCAAGATAGAGCGCATAACCCATACTATCTCTAACTTCTTCAGGAAATTTAAGAATATCTTTTTTACTCGAACCTACCCATATAACTGCTTTCAATTTGTAAACCTTATTATATTATATGCCAAATCTAGCATATCCAGTTTTAAATGTCCACTTGTCCCTGCAAAGTGATAGGTTCTTCATGTAGCGTTAAATAGAATCTACAAGCCAGTAGCAAACCACCTATAACGACGCGGCATCCCACCTTACATGCTTTTAATGGTATAAACAATATTTTTCACGCTATTGCCCTTGAATAATTGCACAAAACATGTGAATTTATCTATGGTACAAGAGTAGATAATGTAAAGGATTACTGCATGAAAAAAAGTTTTTTTCTTTTAGGTGTTTTTAGTTCACTTGTCGCCATGCACGAAGACACACAAGTTTCACGATTTGATCAACACCGTGCTGAACTCGTGGCACAAGGGCTTGCTGATCTTTTTCGGAAAGAAGAACAGCCTCACATTAACCCTTTAGAAATAGCACCAGATGGTCCTGCAGAAAATTCTGCACCTTCTATTGAAGATGTAAAAAAGAGTCGAGAAGATTTAATACAAGCCCTCCATGAGCTTGAACAACTACAAAAAATTATTGGGCCCAAAGAATTTGAAATAATTTTTCAGCGTGCGTGCGAAGATGTGCGCGCCATGCAAGCACTGCAAACACTCGATGATCCAGACAAAATTGAACAAACACTCGCGTTTTTTCGCCTTCCCGTTCGCACTGCAACAGCAGCACTTTCTGCAACTGCAATACCAGTAGCAGCAACAAAAATTTTGCGTGGTCAAGTACGCTTACCCATGTCAATCATATCCAGTTTATTTAGTCCAAACTTTTTCTATATTGGTTTTGCGTTAATATTTTATATATTTTATGAAGCGCGCGATTGGTACAAAGACATAAAACTCTGGTGGCGTGGACGTAAAATAGACCGTCTTGAACAAGCACTGAGTGCAGTAGAAGTACTAGGAAGAGAACAACGGGCTCTCCAAACCCACGTAGATACATTGGAGCGAGCAAAGAATCACACTGAAGAAGAACTCAAACAACTGGCGCAAACAGCAAAAACACTCTGCGAATATATCGATGGCATAGCCTGCGCAACCGGACAATCGCTCGAGCAACTTAGGCCTGAAGTGGCAGGCATAGCACATGACGTAGGTGCGCTCAAAGAAATCAATCAAAAAATACAAGCGAAATTGGCACTTTCAACAACACTTATTGAAGAAATGCGCGCAATAGTCCAACGACTCGCTGCTGGCCATAAGAAAAAATAAGAATAGGAGGGGGGTATTCATGAACAGTCTTATTAAAGTTGGTATAACACTCGCTGTTATCGCAGCATCGCAAGCACAAGAAGTCGTTGTGGATATCAACAGCTTGATTGAACCCGATATTGCCGCAAAAGAATATGCACTCATGCAAGAACTCGGTTTTAGCACATCAAAATGGCTTGCGCGCTCCCAATTTGGGCTCTATGCCATTACACAAGGCATTCCGGTTACGCCAAGCAGCATCGAAGAACATTTTTTTGCACATCTACACGCAGCAGACCGAACACCATGCGAGACTCCAGTACCATTTCAGCAAATAAAATTATTACCGCCACTCATGTGTCGGTGGCTTGTCAGCAGAGAAAGTTCATCAGTAATACACTCTTTTAATGAGCATCTTGATCAACAACCACTTTCAGAAGAACAAAAGAAATTTTACCGCGCAGTAGCGCTTATCGCATTTAATGCACAAAAATACGCACAAACAAGCACCATCAATACTTCAGTATATAATTTTATTACTAGGTGTCGTTCAGCAGATCACCCGGTATACCTCATTGGCAACACAAATGGCGAGTGCTTTGATGCGCTGCAAAAACGGTTTTCAGCAGAATTGGCGCTCTTTGATAAAAGTCATCGGTACCTTTCGTGCCAAGACGGATTACTAAAACCTGCACGTGCATTTTATAAAGCATTTGAAGAACATTGCGCAGTGTCACCAGATCGCAGCATAGTATGCTTGGAGGGTGAAGCAACACAGGCCCATATGCCCGCAAGCGCCAGTTATTTAGGTTCATGTATCTGCGTGGCAACACAACCAGAAGATCTACAAAGTTATCTTGAGCAACCACACTCTAGATAAGATCGTCTAAAATTTTTTGGCGATAGTTTTGCATAAGCACTGCCATCACATACAGATTGTGGATGCTCGCGAGTGTATACGCCGAAAGCTCATGTGCCTTAAACAAATGGTGCAGGTATGCAGCGCTATAATTTTTGCACGTATAACAAGCACAGGAACCATCTAACGGTTCGCATATATTTTTGTATCGAGCTTGACGTATTTTTATGGCTCCTGCATGAGTAAATAAAAGTCCGTGCCGCGCGCACCGTGTTGGATAAGAACTATCAAATGTATCGATACCAAGCTTAATTATTGCATCGACTGAACGTGCTTCACCAATACCCAACAAGTGTCGGGGTGCGTGCGTTGGTATATGCGGCATAAGTGTAGTGAGCATGCTGAGCATATCTTCTTGTGTTTTGCCCAGACTGCCACCAATGGCATAACCTTCAAAACCGAGTTCTGAGAGTGAGCACGCACTTTTTTTACGCAACTCTTGATCTAAGCCGCCATGTATAACCGCGTACATAGCTTGCTGGTTGATATTTTTTTTGTGTTCTTCTAGCGATCTTTTTTCCCAACGATGCGTGCGTTCAAATGATTGTTGTAGCTGTTCAGTGGTGGTATGGTAGGGGGGAAGCTCATCAAGCGGTATGATAATATCTGCACCTAACTTTTTTTGAGCCTGCACTGACGATTCGGGGGTAAGAAAGATGGGTGCCCCATCTTTGTATGAACGAAAAAGCACCCCTTCTTCGTTAATACGCATGACAGTATTAGCATGTTTTTTTGCGCCACGACTTTTGAGCTCATCGTGTACTGAACCATACATAAGACTAAATACCTGAAAACCACCCGAATCAGTAATAATTGGTTTAGTACGATTCATAAACGTATGTAGTCCACCTGCCTGTTGTATAGTTTCTGCTCCTGGCTGAATAATCAGGTGGTACGTGTTACAAAAAATAAGGGGTAAATCGAGTACGCCAACCAGCTGACTATCAACGGCTTTAATAGCAGCATTGGTGCCAACGGGCACAAAACAGGGGGTATCAATAACGCCGTGTGGGGTATGAATTTTGCCGACACGGGCCAAACTTTTTTTCGATTGGTAGATAAGTTCAAATTTAAACTGGCTCATGCTCTTGAGTATAACACAAAACAGCCTATTTTAGCATGTTTTACTCAGTACCAAAATAGCGGTCACCAAAATCACCCAGCCCAGGAACAATATATTTTTTGTCATTCAGTTTTGGATCACAAGCTGCCGTAATAATCGTAATATCGGGATACAAATTTTTAACGATATCGATACCATCTTGGGCGCAGATAATACTTGCAAAAAATATATTTTGTTGCGCAATACCCATGTTTTTAAGCAGATTAAGCACCTCCAGCGCCGTGCCACCAGTTGCGAGCATAGGATCAAGTATGATGACATTATGCGCAGATGATAGCGGCGGTATGTTTTTGTAGTACCAGTGTGCAACAGCCGTCTCTTCGTTACGTTTAAGCCCCACAACACCAACATTAGCCGCAGGAAAAGCATCTAAAAAAGCCGGCAAGAGAGCCAGCCCTGAACGCAATATTGGCACAAGCGTTATCGGTCCAGCTATATGCGGCACCGAACATGACGCTTCAAGGGGCGTTGTAATCGTTTGCTGTGACTTTGGCAGATAATTAACCATTTCTTGTGCAAGCACGAGCGCCAATTGGTGAGCTGTAACACGAAACTGAGACATGTTAGTATTTTTATTACGCAATACACCCATAAGTATATTTTTTATATCATTCATAAAAACATCCTTTTTATTTTAAAGATACCACAAAAATTTTTTACGGAATAAGCCCCTCGGTTTTATTAAAATCTTTCCATGGATCTTTATGTTGAGTAATGTGTGAAAAAATATTATTGATTGTATATGTTTGTGCGGTAAGGTGTGCATTATTGAGTTCATGCCATGAAAGAGGCATTGCAATCGGTGCATGTTCCAGCGGTCTAACCGCATAGGGTGCGACTGCATGTTGTGCCCATTGATTACGGAGCGTATCAATAAAAATTTTGTTTTTGCGTTTTTCTTTGCGAACTTCCAGCGTTGCCAATTGTGGGTATTGGTCTATAAATTGTTGCGCGACTTTCTGTGCAAACATGCGTACGCTTCTAAACGTATATACTTGCTTGAGGGGAACAGTAACATGTAAGCCACGCGAACCAGTAATCATGACAAACGAAGCAAGCTGGTATGAATCAATAATTTCTTTAAGATAGAGCGCAGCTTCTACGAGTTGGTCACAGGAGGTTTCTGACGGGTCAAGATCAAAAATCATGCGATCGGGATAACGAAGTTTGGCAGCTGTACTTAACCAATGGTGAATGGTTATAACCGCTTGGTTTGCCAGATAAACCAGTGTTGCCGTATTGTTACACAAAACGTACGTTGTTTGATGTCCGGCTTTATGCTTTACCGTTTTGCGCTCGATCCAATCAGGAAAATAATCCCCCATTTCTTTTTGATAAAAACCTTCTTTATCTATACCATCGGGAAAGCGTTGCATCGCAATTGGATGATCTTTGATAAGGGGTAACAAGTACGGTGCTATTTTGTGGTAGTACGCAATAAGATCACCCTTGGTAATCTTACTTTTGGGAAACAATAGTTTGTCTTCATTGCTCAGCTCAATGGTATGCCTATCAACCGTTATAGCACTCATGTAAACCCCTCTTTTTTACGTAGATTTGTATCGAAGCATAAACTAATTTTTAATATGCTTGATAGTACGCTCAGTAAGTACCGATTTTGTATGTGTTTTGGTAATATCTTCTTTACTGGCAAACACATCATTTTTTTTGAAAAATAACCAATTCTCTTTGATTT
>Ga0209749_1002201_pt1 | contig 13776 bp, 6 predicted proteins | sample EPASupsiteSAE347_FD_187267 | JGI IMG/M metagenome (GOLD analysis project Ga0209749, IMG submission 187267) | Bioremediated contaminated groundwater from EPA Superfund site, New Mexico - Sample SAE3-47 (SPAdes) (version 2) | ecosystem: Environmental > Aquatic > Deep subsurface > Groundwater >... | reverse complement strand
TAAGAAAATTCCAGCTTTCAAAAACGAACATGTTTACCAGAGCGCGGATGTTTCCCCAAAGTTCCTTTCGTGAACCGATTTTCTCGTAGAGTTGTTGGAATAGTTTATCTTTCATTTCAAGAATTTGTTGACCGACTAGCCCGAAAGTCGGATGGCAAGATCGGGGTGGACTTATTTTTCTCGGACGCGACAATGGGATGGATACCGTTCAATGGATAATTTCCGCGTTCAATGGATGGGAGGTCGCTCAAAGCCTTTTTTTCAACCTGGCGCCCGTCCGATGCCTTTGATTGTAGCGGATGGTTTAGCGCAATGGATAAGCTGTACGATTAGTTTTTTGTACAAGGATTGTAGCTTCTACAATGGATAATCATAACTCGTAGCGGTTGATGAATAGCGGTGTATTTTTAAGATTTATTATTGAAAGGATGCTTGCACAATCAGGGAGAATCCGCTAACAATTGTTGGGATGCTTGATCGAGGGATGGGATGTTTTTCAATGGGAATGTTTTTAAGCGAGGGTTTACGACAACAAGAAACCGGAGGCAACAAAACGTGCATTTACATTCTTACAGAATAATAAACTTCAGGCGGTTGAATGACGTTCATATTGAGCTTGCCCCTGATGTTTCAATTTTTGTTGGGGCGAACAACAGTGGAAAGACATCAGCCACACAGGCCCTGAATGCATTTGCATCCGGCTCAAAGGATAGGTTCTCACTTTTCGATTTTAGCTCCGCTTGTTGGAAAAGGTTTGACGCCATCGGCAACCTTCCCAATGGCAGTGCAGACCAGGAAGAATTGCCGTCAATAAGCTTGGACCTATGGTTTGAGGTTGCTGCGAGTGATCTGTATCTTGTGATCCCACTGTTGCCGAGCACTGCGTGGGAAGGGACTCAGGTTGGTATTCGGATTGAATTCGCTCCGCGTAATTCCGTGGAACTAATTAACAAATTTCGTACAGCTCGTGCGGAAGCGCAGGCGAAGGCGGCAGCTTTGGAAAGGCGGGAGAATGAAAAGTACGTGCCGTGGCCAAAAAACCTGACCGATTATCTTAAAAAAGAACTATTAAATGATTTTGAACTTAATTATTACGTGCTTGATCGGGCTCAGTTTGACGAAGTTCACATGCCTCAGGCTGGTTATGTTCCTCGGTTGCTTGGGAAAGAGCCGGGTGGTGCAGCAATCTTGAAATCCATCGTCAAAGTTGATAACCTACATGCCCAACGGCATTTGTCTGACCCTGCCGCTAACACAGGAACGGGCACAGGACGAGCCGAAGATCTTTCCAAACGATTAAGTAGGTTCTACAAACGGAATCTCAATCAACGCCAGGAAGACCATAGTGCGCTAAGGGCGCTTTTCGACTCCGAGATTGGACTTAATGAGCATCTGGCTGACGTTTTCAAGGACACTCTCGGTCGGCTCTCAAGGCTTGGTTATCCGGGCCTCCTAAATCCTCGGCTGGAAATCAAGTCGGCTCTCAATCCAGCTACCATAATGAGCAGCCAGGATGCTCGAGTCCATTACGTTCTGGGTGATGGCGAAGAGGCGCTGAGGCTTCCGGACACCTACAATGGCCTTGGCTATAAAAACCTTATATATATGGTGGTCGAGATACTTGACCTCCACGCCAGATGGGTCGCAGAAAAGGAGCACCGGGCTCCATTGCATTTGATATTCATTGAGGAGCCCGAGGCACATCTCCACGCACAACTTCAGCAGGTTTTCATTCGGAACGTCCTCGATCTGGTGAAAAACAAGGAAGAGGACGATGACGCTTTTCAAAGCCAGACAGTTGTAACTACCCACTCGCCTCATATTCTCTATGAGCGCGGTTTCCAGCCAATTCGTTACTTCAGGAGGAAGAACATTGATGGCGACCAAGCGACCGACGTTTTGAACCTTTCCGCATTTTACAACCAAACACCGGGTGAACGGGATTTCCTTCAAAGGTATCTGAAGCTAACACACTGTGACCTGTTCTTTGCGGACGCGGCCATTCTTGTAGAAGGAAATGTCGAACGCCTTCTACTCCCTGTAATGATCGAAAGAGAAACCGTTTCCCTGCGGTCGGCCTGTCTTTCTATTTTGGAAGTAGGTGGTGCTTTTGGCCATCGGTTTAAATCGCTGATTGAGTTCCTCGGTCTTATTGTTCTCGTTATCACTGACATAGACAGCGTAAAACTCGTTACGACCGCTGAGGAAGACGAGAACGAAGATACTGAGTTCGAGGTGCCAGCTGGTGAAGTTGGCCAACCGCCCGTTAAGAAGTCTGGAAAGGCGTGTTTGCCATCAGAACCTGACGCCCTCACTTCGAACCAGACTTTGATCCAGTGGCTTCCGAAAAAACAGGAGATAGCAGAATTGTTTGCGGCAAACGACTCCGAGAAATTGCACGAAGAGGGAAATGATAGCGGTTTTAAAGTTCGAGTGGCCTATCAGGTTCCAACAAATGTAACATGGAACGGTGTGACAACCAACCTCTGCGGACGAACGCTTGAAGAGGCATTTGGACTTGAAAACGCTGCATGGTGCCAGGAAGCGGCACAACGGCACATTGGGCTGAAGCTACGTAGTAATCCTGCGACACCGGCGGAGCTAGCGGCAGGACTTCACAAGCGAGTAAGTGGAAAGTCGTTCGATAAAACGAAGTTTGCTTTGGCCATTCTCACCGAATCGCCCTCAAATTGGAATGTTCCACTCTACATAAAAGCCGGTTTGCAATGGCTCGACAACATGGTCAGGATAGATGTTCCCAGACCGCCAACTGAGGCAACCGAGCCTGCGAATGTTGCGGTCGAGGGCGGCCAGCCAGCACCCGTTGAGGTGGTAGGATGACTAGTCGCGGTCAACAAAACGATACTGATGCTGATCGGGAACTTGCCAGATGCATAAACTCAGCGCCTCCTCAAAGTTTCCTGATGATAGCAGGGGCTGGTTCGGGGAAGACCACATCTTTGATTAAGGGGCTCACGGGGATCCTAAAAGAACACGGCGAGAAGTTAAAGCTTCGTCGGCAGAAAGTCGCTTGCATCACTTACACTGAAATCGCTGTCGGGGAGATTTGGTCAGATGTAGGAAACAATCCCCTTGTCCATGTCTCAACCATTCATAGTTTTCTTTGGTCACTTGTTCGGCCTTTTCAATCAGACATTCAGGAGTGGGTGGCAAACCGAATTAACGAAAAACTTGTGAAGCTACGAGAGACCGCAGCCAATTTTGGTCCCCGCGTTCAGCAGCGCACGCGCGACAAAAATCAAAGTGACATAGCCCGTTATGAACAACAACGAACACGGATTAACCAGATAAGGTCTTTTTCCTATGGAACCGGAAGCGACTACCTGAACGGAATTCTCGGACACGATGACATAATAAAGATTGGACCCCAACTCCTCGTCGAACGCCCGTTGATGAGGCGTCTTCTCGCCCAACAATTTCCGTTCCTATTTGTCGATGAGAGTCAGGACGCAATGGAAAACGTCGTAATAGCTCTCAAGGCTGTGAATGGGGAACTGGGAGACAAATTTTGTCTTGGTTTTTTTGGCGATCCCATGCAGCGAATCTACACGACAGGAATTGGCGAAATTACGGCCTGTCAGGGTTGGGCAAACATCACCAAGCCTGAAAATTTCCGATGCCCTTCGACCGTACTTAATGTTGCGAATGCGATTCGACGAGATGGGGACGGTTTGGTTCAAACCCGTGGTCGGATGACAGGCCCAGTGGACAATTTGGTTCCCGTGGAAGGTAGCGCGAACATTTTCATTCTTCCGCTTGACGAGAGACGCGATCACCGAATTTCCCAGGTGCGGGCTTGGGCAGCATTAAAAAAAAATGATAATGCCTGGAATAATGATGAAGGAAAAGGAGCCGTGAAATTGCTCGTCATTGTCCATCGAATGGCAGCAAAGCGGTTGGGGTTCGGGGAGCTGTATGGAGCACTGAATGATACAGCTCCGGAAAAATTCAAGAGCGGATTCTTGGACGGGACAGCATGGCCGGTTCGGCCCTTTATCAGCTTTGTTTTGCCGCTTGTGATGGCAAGTAAGAGTCGTAATGAGTTTGAGGCGATACAAATTCTCAGAAATCAGTCTCCGCTTTTGGACCGGAAAAACCTAAGTGGAATCAACTTAGCAGAACGCCTTCGCGACCTTCGCCGCATCACTGAGAGGCTTCAGCAGATGTTTGAACCGGGAACAGATGCAACCAATGCCGATGTTCTTCGTTTTGTTCATGAGTCGAGAGTATTCGTCCTTGACCCGAGGGTCCTCTCATATTTGAATCTCCCTTCAACGATCGAAGGTGAGAACGGGGACAACCCTAACGTTGTTGAAGAAGACGATGAAGAGCTTACCAAGGAAGTATCTGCAATGGACAACTTCCTTGCATGTCCGGCGACGCAATTCTTGGGATATTTCAAGTATTTGAACGACGATTCGCCATTTTCAACACAACAAGGCATCAAGGGCGCAGAATTCGAGCGGGTCCTTGTTGTTCTTGACGATGACGAGGGTACCCACGTTCAATTTTCCTATGAAAAATACTTTGGCATCAAATCCCTTTCCGACAAAGAAGAGGCAAATCGGCGCCAGGGCAAAGAAACCACTGTTGAGAGGACAAGACGTCTTTTTTATGTGTGTTGTACGCGTGCTTTAAAAGATTTGGTAGTCGTGCTCTTTTCGGCTGATGTCGCGACGGCCCAGAGCCGAATCATTGAACTCAACCTTTTTCCAGCGGATGCGATTCATTTAGAAGATGAGCTGCTGGAAGAATGATTTCCATTAAATGAAGAAATACAGGCGGATACGGCAGATGCTAATGATAATCCGAAACGGAGGGGAAATAGGCGAATCGACCGAAATCATTGGCCAACGTGTTTGGGTGCGTGATCAATAGATGGATTATTTTTCGGAGCTGGTGTTTAAAACCCGGTTAGTGCCAACAAATCGGCTTTTTTTCCTCCGGTAATGAAAATTTGTGTGGTAAAATGCCGCTTTCGAAAGAAGAATATGCTTTGCTTTTTTGACAAAGGGTAAACAAATGGATCAATCGACTCACAATAAAATCGTTTCCTTCATCTGGGGAATTGCCGATGACGTGCTTCGGGATCTCTTCAAACGAGGGAAATATCCTGACGTGATTTTGCCCATGTGCGTCTTGCGACGTCTTGATGCAGTTTTGGAATCGACAAAGAAGGCGGTCCTGGAAACCAGGAAAATGCTCGATGAAGCCGGGATAACCGAGCAACGGGCGGCCTTGTGCAATGCGGCAGGGCAGGCTTTTTACAACACTTCCCCGTTTACCCTTCGCGATCTAAAATCAAGGGCCAGTCAGCAGCAACTCAAGGCTGATTTCGAGGCTTTTCTTGACGGTTTTTCACCAAATATCCAGGATATTCTGGAAAACTTTAAATTTCGGAACCAGATTTCCACCCTTTCGAAATCAGATTCTCTCGGAACGCTCATTTCCAAATTTCTCGATTCGGAAATCAATCTGAGCCCGAATCCGGTTCTTCATGGCGATGGTTCGGAAAAACATCCCGGGCTCGACAACCACTCGATGGGCACCATATTCGAGGAGCTTGTCCGCAAGTTCAATGAAGATAACAATGAAGAGGCCGGGGAACACTGGACCCCTCGCGATGCGGTAAAGCTCATGGCGAACCTTATTTTCCTCCCGATTGCGGATTCCATTCAGTCGGGGTCATACCTTCTGTACGACGGGGCTCTTGGGACCGGCGGAATGCTTACCGTTGCCGAGGAAACCCTTCAATCCCTCTCCGGAAAACAGGGGAAGCAGGTAACAACACATTTGTACGGCCAGGAAATCAATCCGGAAACCTACGCCATTTGTAAAGCCGATATGCTTCTCAAAGGAGAAGGTGGAAACGCCGATCATATCGTTGGCGGGGCGGAGTGGTCGACACTCTCCCATGACGCATACCCCGCCCAGGATTTCGATTTCATGCTCTCCAATCCCCCTTATGGGAAAAGCTGGAAAAAAGATCTTGAGACGCTGGGCGGCAAAGATGGAATGCGGGATCCCCGGTTCAAGGTCATGCATGACAAGAAAGAGCTATCCCTGGTAACCCGGTCGAGTGACGGGCAATTGTTGTTTCTCGCCAATATGGTTTCGAAGATGAACCACCATACGCCGATTGGAAGCCGCATAGCCGAGGTTCACAACGGGTCTTCTCTTTTCACCGGCGATGCCGGTCAAGGTGAGAGCAACATCCGGCGATGGATCCTTGAAAACGACTGGTTGGAAGCTATTGTCGCTTTGCCCCTGAATCTTTTCTACAACACCGGTATCGCAACCTATATTTGGGTTCTCACGAACCGCAAACCCGAACCCCGCCACGGAAAAGTCCAGCTCATCGATGCAACCAGATGGTTCAAACCCCTTCGGAAAAATCTGGGAAAGAAAAACTGTGAACTTGGGTCGGATGATATAACGCGAATCTGCGACACGTATCTATCCTTCGGCGAATCCGAGGAATCGAAAGTTTTTCCGAATGCCGCTTTCGGCTATTGGAAAGTCACGGTAGAACGCCCGCTTCGGCTTCACAGTCAAATGACCCTGAAGGCGATTGAATCACTTCGCTTTGCTTCAGGCGATGAAGATCTGCGCACCGTCATTTTTGACCGGTTCGGCGAGGAGATGTTTACGAAATTTTCTGAAATTGAACCGGCGCTGGAATCGTTTCTTTCGGAATGGAATACCGGCAAAGAACCGGAGGAAGACGAGTCTGAAGATTCGTCCCGAAAAAAGGGATTGCCCGAAAATAAAAAAAAGAAATTGCTGGATGCCAAGTCCTGGGAACGTGATGGAAAGCTCGTCGAAACCGCCCTGCTCCTTCGCCAAGAGCTTGGTGAGAAAATATTCGAAGATCACAACGAATTTCGAACGCGGGTCGATGAAGTTTTTTCGGCCCAAAATATAAAAGTTGGCGTCTCGGAAAAGAAGCTGATCCTCCGCACCGTAAGTTGGCGGATGGAAACGGCGGCCCCGGTCATTGCCAAACTTCATAAACCCGGTAAAGGGAAGCAACCTTCAGCCGTTCCGCCGGATCCCTTATTGGGCCGGTTTGAAACCGTTCTTGACAGGAAAAAATGCGTGGTGGAATACGAGCCCGACCCCGATCTGCGCGATACCGAACAAGTTCCGCTTTTGGAACCGGGCGGTATCGAATCATTTCTTCGTCGGGAGGTTCTGCCTTATACCCCCGATGCCTGGCTTGACGAAAGCAAAACTCAGATCGGGTATGAAATCAGCTTCACCCGGCATTTTTACAAACCGCAACCCCTTCGCTCCCTCGACGAAATAAGGGCTGATATAATAGAGCTGGAAAAAGAAAGCGAAGGGGTGATTGCCGAAATCGTTCTGGGGAAATCCCGATGAAACCAGCCGGGAAAACGATGAAGAAACCGGTTGAACTGGTTCCTGATAAGTCCCACGAAACCGCTTTCGCGGAAGTGGTTCATCTCATCGAAGCCGCCCGCCGCAAATCGTATCATGCTGTTAATACAGTGCTTATCGACCTTTACTGGCAGGTCGGGAAATATATCAGTCACAAGTTGGAGACCTCGGAATGGGGTGATGGCGTGGTTGACCAACTGGCGCTCTATATCGCTCGGACTCAGCCAGGTTGGAAGGGTTTTACCAGGCCAAATCTTTTTCGCATGAAGCTCTTTTATGAGAGTTATTCGGCAGATGAGATTGTCTCACCACTGGTGCGACAATTATCTTGGTCGCACCACCTTATCATTCTGGGGCAGGCTAAAAGGCCGGAAGAGCGTGAATTCTACATGCGCCTTGCAATTCGAGAGAACTGGAGCAAGAGAGAGCTGGAACGCCAGTTTCGGGCGTCGCTTTTCGAACGAACCATCCTTCACCCCCCAAAAGTCTCACCATTGGTGAGACAAATTCACTCGGAAGCTCTGAGCTTTTTAAAAGATTCTTACGTGGTGGAGTTTTTGAACCTGCCCGAAAGTCATTCGGAAGCCGATCTTCACCGAAGTCTTCTTCGTGATTTGGGTCGTTTTATTACCGAACTTGGCCGCGATTTTTGCTTCGTAGGCTCGGAATACCCGATCCAGGTCGGCAATCGTGATTTTGCCCTCGACCTTCTGTTCTTTCATCGCGGCCTGAATTGTCTGGTAGCCATCGAATTGAAGGTCGGCCGGTTCGAACCGGAACATCTCGGCAAACTCGAATTCTATCTTGAAGCCCTCGATCGCGACGTTCGAAAACCTCATGAACGCCCATCCATCGGCATCCTACTCTGCGCTTCCAAAGATTCAGAGGTCGTGGAGTATGCTCTCAGCCGATCTCTTTCCCCTGCAACGATCGCCGAATACCAGACCATGCTCCCCGAAAAATCCCTCCTCCGCGCCAAACTCCACGAATTCTATGCCTTGCTAGCCCCGCCAGAGGCCGATTCGCCGGAAAAATCCCGAAAGCCCCGACAAACCACCCCTCGCCAAAAGGCCCGGAGAAAGCACCCATGATCGAAGGTCTCAAGCCTTACCCAGGATACAAAGAGTCGGGGATTGGGTGGTTAGGAAAGGTTCCTGATAGTTGGGGAATCGAACCGGGCTTTGCAGTTTTCCGGGAGAAACAGCAAAAGAACCTCGGGATGGTCGAAAAACAGGTTTTATCCCTGAGTTATGGCCGAATAGTGGTTAAACCACCTGAAAAACTTCACGGTTTGGTCCCTGATTCTTTTGAAACCTACCAAATAGTAATTCCCGGGGATATTATCATTCGATCAACCGACCTACAGAACGATTGGAATAGCCTTCGTGTCGGGTTTGTGCGCAATCGAGGTATTATCACATCAGCTTATCTTTGCTTCAAAGTCCTGGGAGTAATGGAACCAGAATTTGGCCATCTTCAACTTCATGCATTTGATTTAATGAAGGTTTTCTATGGCATGGGAAGCGGGTTACGTCAAAATTTGAGTTTCTCTGATTTTAAAAGGATGAAGATTTTGGTTCCTTCTTTGAATGAACAGAAAGGGATCATTCGATTCATTGATTATGCCAATGGGAAGATCGAGAAGGCGATTCGGGTGAAGAAAAAAATGATTGCTTTGCTCAACGAGCAAAAACAGGCCATCATTCATCAGGCGGTCACCCGCGGCCTCGACCCCAACGTCCCCCTCAAACCCTCCAGCATCCCCTGGCTCGGTGAAATTCCCAAACACTGGAATATTTCCCGTTTTAAAAGCGAAGCCTCTCAAATTGTGGATTGTCTTCATGCGACTCCTCATTATCTTGTTGACGGCCAATTTCCTGCCGTTCGCACTGCTGATATCGAACCCGGGAAGGTCCGACTCAAAAACGTAAAACGAATTTCCAAGGCAGAATACGAATTGTGGACCAATCGTTTAACTCCAACCGATGGTGATATTCTTTATTCTCGTGAGGGTGAACGATTCGGAATAGCCGCATTAGTGCCCCCAAATATTCAACTTTGTATTTCCCAGCGAATGATGGTTTTCCGGATGAAACCAAGTTTATGTAGTGGTTTTATTATGTGGCAACTAAACTGTCCCCATGTTTTTGCGCAAGCATCTATTGATATCATCGGGTCTACGGCACCCCATGTAAATATTGGCAGAATTCGTAACTTTCAAATCGTAATTCCTCCGCTTGAAGAACAGGAAAATATTTTTTCTTGGATTTCACAATCTTGTTCCAAATTCGATTTTGCGATTAACCGGGCTGAGCAGGAAATCAGCTTGTTACGGGAATATCGAACGCGCCTGGTGGCGGATGTCGTTACGGGAAAGCTGGATGTAAGGCCCATTGCCGACAAACTCCCGGCGGAGATTGAAGAAGTCCCGCCATCTGAAGACCCGGAAGAAATCGGCGACGAAACCGAGCTTGAACCCGAAATTGAAGGGGAAGAAAATGAGTGACCGACCACCCATCCCCATCGATATCCAGCGCGAGGTTTTGTTTCAAGCCCGGCATCGGTGCGCGGTGTGTTGCGAGCCGACTCCACTCGAAAAGGCACATATCATCCCCTGGTGCAAAACCCAGGACCATAGCGAACCAAACCTGGTTGCCTTCTGCGCCAATTGCCATGGAAGAGCCGACACGGAAAACTGGGGTGAGGCGGTTCTGCGAAAATACAAGAAGAACCCCTGCGCCTTGGCGGCTAATGCCATGCCAACGATGTCACCGGAACAAAAAGCGATGGTCGATTTCATCGTCGCCGTTGAACCCGATAAAATGTCCGATTCCCAACGACTACGCCTCACTTCTATGTTCGCCGCCTATGCGGGAATACAGTTTTCCGAAGTAAAGGTTTTATCGGTTTCTCCGGCGAATAGTTCCCGAATCCGCGTCGAACTGCCCCGAAATGCCGCCGAAACCCTCATTGCGGGCTTCCAAAACCACGACCCACGCATGATCGCCTTTCTTGAAGATTTCGCGACAGGCGGCGTTCTGCGATTGGAAGCTACCGGAGTCACTCAACCGGACAAACATGGCCACACCGATACTTCCGAAAAGGGCCTCGAGAGTCTCATATTTTCTCAGATGACGGCGTTCGGCTGGTTGCCGGGTGATCCAAAGCAATACGATCGGGACTATGCCGTGGATCTTTCACAACTGACGGAATTCCTCATGAATACCCAGGAAAGCGTCGCCACCGGATTCCATCTCGGCAAAGATTCACCGGAGCGTCGGCAATTCCTTGCCCGTCTCGAAAAGGAAATCTCTTCTCGCGGGGTTATCGATGTTCTGCGACATGGAATCAGCCACAGCACGCGGGGCGGGAATACCGACATCGTTCTTTTCTACGGCACTCCATCGCCGGGCAACCCCAAAGCGGTGGAACGATACAACCAAAATCGTTTCAGCGTTTCCCGCCAACTTCGCTACAGCCGCGATGAAACCCGATGTGCGCTTGACCTGTGTATCTTCATCAACGGCCTTCCTGTGGCCACCTTTGAATTGAAGAACAGTCTGACAAAACAGACCGTGAAGGATGCGGTCGAGCAATACCGCCGCGATCGCGACCCCAAAGAACCCCTCTTTCGTTTCGGCCGGTGCATGGTCCATTTCGCGGTCGATGACGGCGAGATTGAAATGTGCTCTGAATTGAAAGGCAAATGGTCCTGGTTTCTGCCGCTGAACCAGGGCTGGAACGACGGAGCAGGGAACCCCCCAAACCCGTATGGAATTAAAACCGACTTTCTCTGGAAGCGGCTTTTCACCCCGCGAGGGTTAACCGACATCATCGAGAATTACGCCCAGATCATTGAGGAGAAAAACCCGAAAACCGGGAAAAAGAAAAGAAAGCAGATCTTTCCCCGGTTTCAGCAACTCGACGTGGTTCGTCGCCTCCTTGCCGATGTCGCCTGGAATGGCGCTGGAAAACGGTATCTCATCCAGCATTCCGCCGGAAGCGGAAAATCCAATTCCATTGCCTGGCTTGCCCATCAACTCATCGGGATCAGAAAAGACGACAAGGATGTATTCGACTCGATCGTTGTCATCACAGACCGGCGCATTCTCGATCAACAGATTCAGACGACCATCAAGAAATTCGCCCAGGTGGGAGCTACCGTCGGCCATGCGGTCCAATCCGGTGACCTCCGGAAATTCATTGAGAGCGGAAAGAAAATCATTATTTCCACCGTTCAAAAGTTCCCGTTCATTCTCGATGAAATCGGCGATGAACATCGGGGGCGAAGCTTTGCCATCCTCATTGACGAGGCCCATTCCAGCCAGGGCGGGAAAACATCCGCCGCTTTGAGCGAAGCCCTCTCCGACCCTGAAGACACCATCAACGATGCCTTGGAACGGCGCATGGAAGCCCGGAAAATGCTGTCCAACGCCAGTTATTTCGCGTTTACCGCCACCCCGAAAAATAAGACTCTGGAAATGTTTGGCGAAGCATATTCCGGGGAAGATGGAAAAATGAAACATCGTCCCTTTCACAGCTATACTATGAAACAGGCAATTCAAGAGGGTTTCATCCTTGATGTCCTCAAGAGCTACACTCCGGTGGACAGCTATTACAAACTGATCAAAACCATTGAAAGCGACCCGGAATTCGATACGAAAAAAGCGAAGAAGAAACTCCGGCGCTATGTTGAGAGTCACGACCATGCCATTCGATTAAAGACGGAAATAATGATCGACCATTTTCACGAGCAAATCCTCGCCTTGAATAAAATCGGCGGAAGAGCCCGTGCCATGGTTGTTTGCAGCGGAGTAGAAAGAGCCATTCAATATTTCCATCAGTTTCGGGAATACCTGCAAGAGCGGAAAAGCCAATATCAAGCCATTGTCGCTTTCTCCGGCGAGCATGAATACGGCGGGGCGAAAGTAACCGAATCGTCGTTGAACGGCTTTCCCGGGAATGACATTGCCGATCAAATTCAGGAAGACCCTTACCGATTCCTGATCTGTGCTGACAAATTCCAGACCGGCTACGACGAGCCTTTGCTTCACACCATGTATGTCGATAAGCAACTTGCCGGAATCAAGGCGGTTCAGACCCTTTCGCGCCTGAATCGGGCTCATCCCCAAAAGCACGATGTTTTTGTCCTTGATTTCATGAATAACGTTGAAACGATAACCCAAGCATTTGCGGACTATTACCGCACCACCATTCTCGGCGAAGAGACCGACCCCAACAAACTCCACGATCTGAAAACAGCTCTTGATGCCCATCAGATTTATTCCCCCGAGCAGGTCGATTCGCTTGTTTCTCTCTTCCTTGGCGGCGCCGAGCGGGAAAAACTTGATCCAATTCTCGATTGCTGCGTGGCCACCTATCTCGAACATTTGGATGAAGACGGGCAGGTCGATTTCAAAGGAAAAGCGAAAGCCTTCACGCGAACCTATGATTTTCTGGCTTCCATTCTGCCTTACACGAATGCCGCCTGGGAAAAACTCTCTATTTTCCTGACCTTTCTGGTGCCGAAACTCCCCGCGCCCAAAGAAGAAGATTTGGCGAAGGGAATCCTTGAAGCGATTGACATGGATAGCTATCGTGTTGAGAAGAAAGCCGCACAGAAACTGCTTTTGCCTGATGAAAACGCGGAAATCGGACCTATTCCCGTAAGCGGCGGTGGACGATTGAGAGAGCCTGAAATGGATCGTCTCAGTAATATTCTCAAGACCTTCAACGAGCAATTCGGAACTCTCTTTTCTGACTCAGACCGAATCATCAAGAGGATCACGGATGACATTGCCCCAAAAGTGGCGGCTGACAAGCCCTATCAGAACGCCAAAAAGAACACTCCGACCTCCGCCCCCATTGAACTAAATGCGGCTTTAGAGCGTGTTATCCTCCCGCTTTTGAAGGATGACACGGAATTTTTCAAGCAGTTTTTCCAAAACGAATCCTTCCGTCGTTTTGTCACGGAAATGGTTTCCAATATTACCTCCGGTTGAGATACCTGTAAGGTTGACCCATCGGATGATTGGTAGCAGAGTTTGTTCGATATTTTTGTTTTTGGCAAAGATGCTTGGATGGCCCATAAGGGAATTGGGTTCCTCGGTGGGATGGATATGCAATCGGAGAGAACCTGTTGACAATGGATGAGATACTCCGTTGGAATGCAATTTTATTTTGAAAAAAACATGAAATCAGGTAACATTTTTTTCAGAGGCGGTAACTTGACCACGTTCCCGACGGGAGATACCCGTCTGTGGCATGGTTGCCGCCTTCCTCCTTTTGTTGGCTTCTCTACGAGAGACCGGGGCGTCAATATGGAGAATATAGATTTTTTCCTTGCTCAGGGGT
>Ga0209749_1002198_pt1 | contig 13786 bp, 8 predicted proteins | sample EPASupsiteSAE347_FD_187267 | JGI IMG/M metagenome (GOLD analysis project Ga0209749, IMG submission 187267) | Bioremediated contaminated groundwater from EPA Superfund site, New Mexico - Sample SAE3-47 (SPAdes) (version 2) | ecosystem: Environmental > Aquatic > Deep subsurface > Groundwater >... | reverse complement strand
CCCTCGATTCGGGGGAGATCTTTGCTGTTTCGGATTTATTTGAAATCCCCGCCGATCTTAAGCACCGGTCCTTATTTGAAGAGAACAAGAATAATATTGAGGCAACGAAAGTCGCGAATTTCGATCGCGGTAATTCCGCTATTGATCGGGATAATATTCTTCTGTTGCGGGCATCGCGCGATGGCGCAAATCAAGGCGATTTCACAATTGCAGCGCGAGGAAAAAAATACCACCTCACCTTTCGGTCCATATCGAGAGCGATCTTCGCAAAGCATCATTTACAACCACTATACTCCCTATTTGGCTTCCGAATTCGAATTTCGACATGTAATTTTTAAGGATCTCATGGGAACCGCCGAAAAGAAATTTCAATTTTATCAAGCATCCTTTCGAGGGCAGAACATGACTTCCCCGCTGGTTTTCAAGGTCGGGAGAATTTGGACGGGCAATGAAAAATTTCGCCCGATAGATGGTGCTTCATGGTTTTATCCCTTTGGTCGAAGACTCACGACTAGCCTGGAAATGGGCCGTATGCCGATGATTGACGATAATACAAGCCATGGAAATCCGGGATATATGGAAGGCAGAATTCAATACCGTCTTAACGACTCGGCTTTTCTGGCTTTTCAAGGTTTGCAGGATTTGAAGGATCGTTATTCATCGACTTTGCTTGGTTATGAAATTGAATCGCTGAAAGTTCTGGGGGAATATCGTTCGAGCGGTGCTACCGATACCTATCGAATCAGCCTGCAATATTATGACGGTTCGAAATGCGATATTACCAGCGATTACAGGCTAAATATGAATGATAAAACCGATTCCGGGGTGTTGCGCAATACGATAGGACTTGAAGTCGGCGAGTTGTATTTCGAGTCCGGTGCAGGCAGCAAATTCTTTTACGGAGACGGAAAGATTCCCAAGAATGTTTACTACGAAGGCAATGTTTTTTGGGGCGGACGAAACAAACGCAAGGATAGCCTGAACTTCGGGTATTTATTGGAAACCGGAAACGCCTCTTCCGCAAGAACCCTTTCCGGAACCGCCGAACGTGTGGTTTCTCCGCGGACGAAGATAAGTATTGGATTGACGGATACCAGGTTTGATGAAGGGCGCTCGTCGATACAAAATCTTGAAAGCAAACTTCATCGCAAGGTCGAATGGGGTTTCTACGAACTTCGCTTTGCCTTTATTACCGGCGGCGACAATTCGGAGCTGGGAAAAGATTTTTCTCTTCGCGCCGGTTACGAATTTTGATTCGTTACGTTCCGATAAAATAAGGGCGATTGATATTAAGCTTTACCGGAATTAAATCGGTTTTACCTCGACGTTGGTAGGTTTGAAATTGAGTTGCATTCCCTGTATAAATTGATTAGACTCCAATGAAAAGATCTCGGGGGAATCGGTTCTTTCCGAATTTCCATCTTCATTATTTACTTCTTGGGCAAATAAGAAGCGAATTCGATCTTGATTTTCTTATTTATGCGCTGAGTATTGGCGGCTACAAAGATTTTCGAGAGCCGCACTCTGATCGTGGAATATCGCGTTTAATCCGTTAAAACCCTTGTTCTAAGGAGAATAATATGTTTCAGGATACTCTGAGAGTCGCCAAAATTCCATTCGATTCCGCTAAAGTCGCTATGTCTTGCGATATCGGACAAAATCAGTGGGTGGATATGACGTACGGCGAACTTAAGGAAATCATTGATGAAGTTTACAAGATCTTCGTAAGCATCGGCGTTCAAAAGAGAGATCGAATACTGATCATCGGAGAGAACCACTTCAAATGGCTTCCGGTGTTTTTGGGAATAACCGGCTATGGTGCGGTGGCAGTGCCTGTTGACGGTAACGTAGCCGACAAGAAGTTGTTGGCCATAATAGAGAATTGTAATCCCAAAGCTGTTATCGTAACCAAAAAATATCAAGATCGATTGCGCGACCTTTTTACAAGGAACAACGTATCGTGCAACTTGGTTAACTTCCATTTCGATCTTGTACTGGAGAAAGAACAAACCGTTTCTTTAGCGCAACAACCTTCTCCACCTCAACCCTCCGACATAGCGGCGATCATCTATACATCCGGAACAACCGGAAAACCTAAAGGCGCGATGCTGACTCACAGGGCGCTCGCCGATTCGGTGAGGCTTGGAATTACCATCGGCGGCATCGGTCCGAAAGACGTGCTCCTGACGATCCTTCCCTTCACTCATGTATTCGGTTTGATGGATGCCGGTTTGGCTCCATTAGCCTGTGGTGCCAAAGTCATACTGGGTGCATCGTTTAATCCGATTGAAATCCTTCAGATAATAATGAAGTATCGGGTTACCTATATTTTAGCCGTTCCCCGATTGGCTGAAATTTTTGCCGGAGCTATGCGCGGAACAAATATCCAGCTTCCGGGAATAAAAATGTTCATAGGAGGCGCTTCATGCGGCTCTGAAACAATAAAATTCTTACGCAAGCGAGGCATTGTGGCTCTTCAGGGCTATGGCATGACTGAGACGGCCGGTGGTATTGTTGCTTGCCTTGACGGTCCTCCCGAATCCGTGGGTCGTTGTCCCAAAGACGTAGATGTTAAGATCATCAATCCCAAAAACGGCGTGGGGGAAATATTGATTTCCAGTTCTACATTATTATCTGGAATTTACGGGAGCCCTGAACTCAGCTCCGATATTTTTGACGGCAAATATTTAAAAACCGGAGATGTCGGCGAAATCGATTCGGAAGGTTATTTATTCATTCGCGGAAGAATTAAAGATGTCATCGTACCTCCGGGTGGGGTCAATGTTTATCCCGACGAACTGGAATTACGTTTGGGCACTCTTCCTTTTGCCGAGGAATATACTGTAATGGGTATGAAAGAAGACCAGCGGGAGTATCCGGCTTTAATCGTCAAACCCAAACAAGATTTTCTTTCCGGAAAGAATGTGGGAAACATCAAAGGTTACATTGATGAGGAAATATCAAGGATAACCCGAGACTGGCCCGAATGGGAGAGATTTCGTAAGGTACACCTCATCGATTTTTCGCTGCCGCGCTCAGCAAGTCAGAAAGTTCAACGTAATAGATTGAGTGAAATCTTATTATTGGCATTCCCTTGCGAGAAAGCAACGCCTTTTGACGGATCTGTTCCGAGACCTGAGGAACATCAACCGCTTTCCCCGGATCTTGAAAAGCACCTTTTCGACAAGTTTCAGACAGCAGTTGCCTTTTTTCTCAACTGTTCAAAAGAATTGATCGTGCGGGAAAAACGTTTAACTGAATTTATTCAACTCGACTCGCTCGGAATAATCGCTCTTCTTGCGCATCTCGAAGAATTGTTCGAAGTTCCCTTGAAAAATCTGAGAAGCGAAGATATTAGAGATTTCGGAGCTCTCTTTCAGGCAATGATTAGAACAGAGGAATTCAAGGATGCCGAGGGGAAAGATATCGCGACCGGAGCGACGAGCATTCTTCCGCCGTTGCTTGATTTCAGCCCGGAAGCGGTTAAGCAACGCCAAAAGTTTCTTCAAAACAAAATTGCCGGTTCGATCAAAGCTCTACCAAAACCCGAAGACGCGAGAAGTTTGGCCGGAAATATCGAAGGATTTTTCGGTTACGGTCAAATTCCGCTTGGATTGGTTGGGCCGTTGAAAGTCACCGGAGATTATGCCGTCGGTGAATTCTATCTTCCCTTGGCGACGACCGAGGGAGCGCTGGTTTCCTCGGTTGCGCGCGGGTGCCAAGTTATTGCGATGTCGGGTGGCGCCCGAGCAAAATTGTTGGCGGACAGCCTTGTTAGAGCGCCGATTTTCATGTTTTCTTCCATCGTTGATTTGGCTGAATTCTTAAACTGGGTGCATATCAATTTTGAAAATTTGAAAACCGCTGCTGAATCAACAACCAGGCATGGGAAGCTTGAAGCCATCGAACCGTTTCCCATGGGGACGAACCTTTGCCTTAGATTTGTCTATGCCACCGGCGACGCTTCGGGGCAAAACATGACTACGATCGCGACTCATAAAGCCATCGAATTTATCAGAGTGAATTATAAAGGACGGATTGATGATTGTTTTCTGGAATCAAATCTATCGGGTGATAAGAAAATCAACGGTGTGAGCTTTACGAGAAATCGAGGAAAACGGGTAATCGCCGAAGTCGAGATTCCGGGTGAAATAGTGGAAAAGTATTTGCATACAACCTGTGAGCGTATGCGTAAACTTTCCGAGATGTCGATGATGACAGCATTACATTCGCATTCGTTCGGCTCACAAGCTCATTTTGCAAACGTCTTAGCCGCTATTTTCATTGCAGCCGGGCAAAATCCGGCTTGTGTTGCCGAATCCGCAACCGGAGTCACTCAAATCGAACAGCGGGAAAACAATCTCGCGATTTCGGTAACCATGCCTGGAATCATGATCGGAACCGTCGGCGGCGGAACACGTTTGCCGACTCAGCAGGTTTGTCTGCAGATAATGGAATGTGACGGTCCGAGAAAAGCAAAAAAGATGGCGGAAATAATGGCGGCTGCGGTTTTGGCCGGTGAGATTTCGCTGATCGCGGCAATGGCGGCGGATGAATTCGCGATTTCTCACGCCAAATACGGTCGATCTTCGCATTCCAAATGAGTTTGCCGCAACGATAAGGCCTTGATTTTTTATGCTTTTGTGCTCGAAAATTATCGGAGAAAGGTTGAATGATAGTAAAAGAACTTTCTGATCGTCGACCGGAAATCGTTTTGGATGTCGGATGCGGTTGTGGAAATTATACTCTGAAAATGCTTCCTTTTTGTAAGCAAATCATCGCGATTGATCTTCAATCCGGTGTGATGAAAAGAGTCAAAAACGATTTTGACCCTGAAAAAACACAATTTCTGGCGATGAATGCGGCAAAACTGGCTTTTGCCGATTCCTCAATGGAAGTTGTTTGCGAGCGTGCATCTTTGCACCATATAAGAAATTATGAAGCCGTAATGGATGAAATGATAAGGGTAGCCCGGAAAACCGTCTTGGTTGAAGAACCGATCGGTGACGATAATGAGACAAAAAAATATGCAACCATGGCTCACGACTTTTATCTTGGCGTTCAACGTGAATCTGGGTTGGAGCACTATTCGCTTTTGACGCAAGAACAATTGGAAAGAATGGCCGTGAAACTACGATTATCGTTTGTCTGCCGAAGAAAAATAGCGAATAAGGAAATATCTTTCAAAGATTACTTTGCGGATTATGAATCTTTCGCGGGGAAGACGAAAAGAAAAGATTATTGGATGAACGAATTGAAATCATTCGAGAGTAATTTTCCCGGTTCATTTTTGCCTCCTGACGGTTGCTTGCTGATAATCTCCAAGTGATTGTAATTTTTTATCGATTATATATCGATCGACTTTCCATATTTCATTTTTCGAACGCGTCGTCGGCGATTTGAATCGGGAGCAGGGTGAATTTTGACGCGGCGGCAGCCGTCCCAATTTTCGATGAAATGCTCTTTTTCCGAGTCGATTTCCCGAATCAATGCAGTAATGCTTTTTCTTTCTTGAGCCGGAATAAAATCGAGAGGATTCATTTTCTTTAGGCCATACGGATGAGTAATAATATTCATTGGAGATCTCCCTTCAAATTTATCTCAAAAACGAGCTGCTTGATTTCACATCAATTAGTCACCGCCAAATCGCACTTGGGGAAAAAATATTCTTTTTGAGCAAGGCCTTGTCGGCAAATAAATGTAACTAATTTCTAGGATTTCCGGCATAAGAGCCTGTAAGAAAACAACCGGATGATCCGGTTATTTTCCAACAGGCTCTAAGTGGAACTCTTGAACCGACTCAATAGGGCTAATTTCGAAATCCAATTATGCCGATGTTTGATACTGGATAATTGGGTCCTTCAGGAGGTAACAATGAACCGACGAATTTGTGCGGTCACCCTGGGTTTTTTCCTCATCTTCTTTGGAGCCTTTTCGTCAGCGTACGCGACCATGGGGTTTCCCTCAGCGGGAGGAAACGCTTCACAAATCCAGGTTTCGAAAACTTTCCCGCCTGATATGGCTTCCGACGTAGCTGTAAATTCCGCATTAACCGTAGAATTTGGCGGAACGATAGCGCAATCGATTTATCAATCCATCAATTTTAATGTTTTTCTAAACGGCCAGCCGATAGATGGGGAATTATTCTACAATCCTGCGGCCAAACAGGTGATGTTCAAGTCGAAATCACCGTTGAAGGAAGGCCAGACTTATACCGCGCAACTAAGTTATATCGACGGGAACGGTGCTTCAAAAGAAAAAACCTGGAGTTTTCAGACGATAGGTAGGGTTGGCAATCCCGGTGTTCCGACGGTTTCGACTCCGATGCCGATAGTGCAGAATGCTCCGACCGGTGGAAAATTCATGATAAGCAATGCCAGTATGGGCGGCGGTTCAATTTCCCCGAAAACCCCGCTTGACATATCTTTTACGGAACCGATCGATATAGGCTCTTTGCGTGGTGCTCCGGTTAAGCTTCTCGCGGGAAAAGATCCGATGGGGATCGACTATCGGTTGTCGCGTGATATGAAAACTCTGACTTTGGGTCCGAGAACGCAGTTGCGACAGGGAGTCGATTACAATATCGCGATAAACCAGTCGTTGACGAGTGCTTCCGGAACGAAGATGAACAAGAATGTTTTGATCCAATTCAGAGTCGGGGATTCAAATGCTCATCCTTCAATCGAAATGGAACCGAACCTCGGGGAAACGCCGCTCGATCCGCCTGCCAACGTTACGCTATCGGCTCCGGTTTCCGCTCCCGCTTCGGCATATGGGCGATCGGCTCAACCCCTGAATCCTTTTGAGGCAGATGCGGGCGTTCAACGGCAAGTCGTAAGATCCACGAATCCGCTTCGTCTGGTTGCGATGTCACCGCAAAATGGGGATGTCACGACTAATTTGAGTCAGCCGATTGCCGTGGCTTTTAATGAAGAAATTCGTCCGGAGACTCTTAACGAGTTTACATTTCGAGTCGAAGATGATTTCGGGCCTATTCCCGCTAAAATCAAGTATTATTCGGGGAGGAAACAAGCGGTTTTGACTCCGGTTGGAGTTCTTGATTTGCAGCGGACGTATCGAGTAATAGTAACTCAGGGTGTTAGCGACTTGGCCGGGCAACCCTTGCAGAAGGGAATCAGCGCTACATTTTCCACCAGATCACCGGTCGAAAGTCCAGAGGTGCCGGAAGTCTTTGCCGTGTCCAGAGTGCAAAAACGCCAGGCTCCCGTGAAATCGCAAAGAAGAATACAAGCTCAACCGGTTCAAGAATCAAGGGAATTGGAAGTGTTGGATGACGAATCCGCTTCGAATTATGAGGAGCCGCAGGAAGAAGAGCCGCTTGCTTCTCGGGATGTCCCCAAGAGATCGAGTAAAGCTCGCGGTCAGAAAGAACGATTATCGACTTTCAAGGTTGCCGGAATTATTCCGGCGGCGAACTCCGAACAAGTGGCGAGAAAGTCGCGGATCATGATTTATTTCAACGAACCGGCCAATCCTTCAACCGTAAATAACATCAACATCTCGGTTTTTGGCAAGCAGGAGAGAGTCGAGGGAAGAGTTTCATATGATGCCGGAAACAAACGCGCGCTTTTTATTCCCGCCGAACCGCTCGATGCGGAAGTGCAGTATAAGGTACTCGTCAGCGATAAAATCAGAAGCGCAGCCGGAGAACAGTTGGCTTCAAAATGTTCGTGGCAGTTTTCCACTCAAGCGGAACTGAAACGCCAATACAGACCAAGAAGCAGTACATGTGAAGCTGATGCGGCTTTCTATATACCCTTGGTTGACAGCAAGGCCAAACCCAGATCTCCCGGTGCATCGGTTCGCAACGATTCAAGCAATCAGTCGTTTGCTTATCTTCCTGAAACTCATTGGATTTTTAAAGCCATTAAACGCATAACTCAAAAGGGTTTGTTGGCCAATTTCCCATTTCATGATACCGCCAGAGTGTCGCGATACGAAGCAGCGATGGCCGTCCGATCCGCTCTGAGTAATTTGAAGTTGTTCCAGAATGTTCCGCAGAAACCGAAACTCAAAGTCGCGGATCTTGTCGAGTTGGAATATCTTGTGATAGAGTTTCGCACGGAGCTGAAATCATACGCGATCGATACCACATGGTTCGAAAGATTTCTTGAAGTTCAGGGTGTGAAGATTTCCGAAATTGAGCGGAGAGTCGGAATACTTAACCAGCGCCAGGCAGGCTGAAAATGAGTCAATCAAGCGGGCCCGGGAGCGATAAGAATAATGATGAACTTCGTCTCCTGGGCCTGCGTTTTTCGATAACATTTAATCGCGATCAGACCGAGGCCTATCTGGCGATTGATGAATACCCTGATCCTTGCGATGGGGAGACTGTTTTGGCGACTCTCCGAAAAATGGTCGTTGAAAGGTTTCCGGGAACTTTCAATAAGGAGTTCCTGACGAGAGAGCTTCAACAGCTTATTTCGCGTCGGTTGAGTTTTCCGGGAAAACTTGTTGCGCAGGGAACACCCGCGCGAGAAGGGAAGAATGCGGAAGTCACATTCTTGGTCCCGCGGCCAAGTCGTGAATTTTTGATAAAACCCGACGGCACGGTTGATTTCAAAATTCGTGATTTGTTTAAAAGCGTTGCGCCTGATGAGATGATTCTTGTCAAACATCCATCCACACCCGGAATTCCCGGAACGACTGTAACGGGAGAAGAAATTAAACCTCGCTCGGGGAAGGATATTCGCGTCATCTGCGGAAAGAACGTATACGTGGAAGAATCCGACGGTGACTCTATAATTAAAGCTTCATGTTCGGGTCAGGTCATGGCGGATATAGGATTCAGCTCGATCAATATAAGCGTTACTCCCGTGTTGGTTGTAATGGGAGACGTCGATTATTCAACCGGCAATATTAATTTTAAAGGTTCCGTTGTCGTCAGAGGTTCGATATTGACCGGTTTTTCCATCATCGTCACCGGAAATCTCACTGTCGGTGGAATGATCGAACCGGGGGCGAAAGTCACCGTCGGAGGTGATTTGGTCGTTGAAAAAGGAATTTTGGGGGAACGTATTCCCGATGAAAATTCCTGCGAGATTCGATCGTTCGGAAATATACAAGCTCTCTATGCTGAAAATGCGCGTGTGACCGCTCAAGGCGATATTTTTCTCAAATCAGCCATGAATTGTTTGCTGTCCGCCAACGGAGCTTTGAATATCGACAAGAACATCGTTGGCGGAAGCGCTTCCGCATTCAAGTCGGTGGTTGCGGGAGAAGCCGGAAATGTCATGGGAATGGAGACGATTATTTCCTGCGGCGTTTCTCATTCGGTGATAGGCAAACTTAATCTCATTATTAAAATCCTCAAAGATCTTAAGAGACAGCTTTCGGAGGCGGAAAAAAACTTGATTTTTTTGATAAAGAAGGGCTCGTTGATTCCCGAAGAAAAGCGCATCCCGCTGAATGATAACCTTAGAAATAAGGTCAAAAATCTGAAAGAACAGGTTCTGAAGCTTGAATTAAAGAAGGCTGATTTGGCCCTGATATTACTGGAAGAAACGAAATCAAATATATCCGCCCGGATTTTTCATCCGGGGGTCGTGATTCAGATCCGATCTTCGCGCATGAACATCGATCGCGAGTATGAGAAAACTACTTTCTATCAACAACTTCCTGAGGAAACGATTCTTCCTCAAGCTTATTTCCCGAACAACAAAGATAAATCTCCGGGAGTTAAACCGGTGAGATAAGCCTGAGTTATCGGTTTGGTTACCCCGCCGGGTAAGTTGCCGGGGGAAGAAGCCGTGACCGAAAATTCCCGCCATTCACCCTCGGTCCAGAGACCTGAAAGTCTGAAATTCCCCATGTTGGATTTCAATTCCCCTTGAAAGTCGAGATGATTTGTTGTCGGACCTTTAAATGTGGCGTCCAAAGAAACAGGCGGTTGCAATCGCGTGGAAAGAGGCAGCGATCCCCAAATTATTCTTTCGCAAACTCTCGGAACCGATATGGGGCTTTCCCATTTTATTTCCGAAGACCACTCGGCTTGACCGGCCGTAAATCGGCGAAATTCCATTCGTCCGTGACAAAGTGCGTTTGCCCCGGGTTTTGACGTTTTAATCGAGGAAAAGCTGATATTTCCGTAATATGTCGGTTGATTTCCTCTGATTTGAAAAATGAAACTTGCGGGGCCTGAAATATCGGAAAAACCCAAGCTGTACCGCAATGCCCACGGGAGACTGGCAAGCGTTTCTTCTATATGAAAGAGCGGAACCGCAACGTCCAGATTCCAGGCGAGCGGTTTGCCTGATGCGTGCTGAAAACCGCCGCTGATAATTGCCGGGGCTTGCATGAGATTTGAGCCTTCGTCGCTGAATTTGAAAAATCCTTCCGAAAAGGACCATTTCCCGTTGATATCGAGAATGGTCATGAATAAAACGGGAATTTCCAAACGACACTCTTTCATTTCACCCTGTAAGTTTCCCAAAAAACCGACCGTGGTGTCGTAGAACCATGATCCTTGCAATGAAATATTGCCTCTAACGGCCGCCGGATATTGCTCTCGCCAGAGCGGCGACAGCCAGTCGGAAAATGACGCAAGTTGTATGCTCGAAGGATGTATGTTTCCGTTGGCGGTTATGCCTGTCTTCTTTATTTCTGTCTTGATTTCGCTGGCCAGCTTTCGTCCCAGGATTTCGATCTCCAGGTATCCCTGAATCCAAAGCGAGCTTAAATTGGTCGTTCCGTTAAATTTCCCCTTGCAGAGCGATTTTCCTCTGAATTCCAGATTTAGTCCGCAAGATATGGTTTGAATGTTGTTTGCGGTTGACGCAGGAGCCAGCGCCAAATCGCTGATTGTGATATTCACTGGGCCGGAGGCGACGGGGCTCCATTCGATCTTTTTCACTCTTAATTCGCCGATTTGAATTTTCATATTCGGAGCGGCAAAACAACCCAGCGCGGGTAGATCAGGGATTGTGGAGAGCCAGTTGGGATTCGGAGGCCCCCAAATTCTGATTATAGGACATTCGATTTTGCTCAAATACAGACCACTCGAAAATATACGGGAAAAAGAAAACTCCAATGATAATTTATCCGCTGAAAAAGTCAGTTTGGAACTTATTTGTCGGCCCCAAAGATTTTCCAGGCGGAGAGCATTCAGAAAATTACCACTGAAATCAGCCACTCGCAGTTCGATGTCCAAATCTTTTGCCAACGTTGAGACTGAGCTGTTGATAAGAAAACCGCTTCCATAATCACTTCCAACCAGGAACCAGGATACAAATCCAATCGATAAAAACAATCCCAGGAAAAAATAGATAAAAAGTCGGGTTCTTTTTTTCATAGATTATCGCCAACCATTACTTTTACTATTTCAAGAAGTTTATCGCAATGGGATTTGAAATATTCGTATCTTCTATATATTATTATGGAATACGATTGGGCATGATGGGTGAATTATGCAAGTTTTATTAATGTTGATTATTGCGAACTGTCTATGATGCTCGTATTTTATCTTTTGCTGGTGTTTATGTGTCTCGTGCTGACAGCGGTTTTTGCCGGTACGGAAACCGGTTTTGTGAGCTTGAATATTCAGGTGTTGAGGCAGAAAGCGCAAGCTCCGAATGGAGAGTGTGAAAGATCGCTGCTGAAAATCGCTCGACAGCCTGAGCGATTTCTTGCTTTAACCCTTATCGGCATAAATATGAGCATCGTCGTTGCCACGGCTCTTTGGACGGAAATCATGCAGCAATTAGGGCCCGTGTGGGTTTCAATCGGAACGTTTATCCTTTCCATCGTAATTTTCATTGCCTGCGAACTTCTCCCAAAAATGGCTTTCACCAGCTCACCCATGGAGTTATCCCTGAAGTATCTGCCGATTATTTCCTTCGCGGATCGGATTCTAGCGGTACCTGTAAGTCTGATAACATTTACGACGCGTTGGGTCATGGATCGATTCGGTTTACGAGGAGATCGAAAAAAACGACAGATTTCCCGCGATGAGCTGCTCATTCTCTTGGGATTGGGTGCTTCTTCAGGCGTAATTCGAGATCGGCCTCACAAAATGGTCCGTGGGATAATCGGTTTAAAGGATACTCACATCAGCGAAATAATGGTCCCGCGTTTAAAAATTGCGGCGATGGATGCCGCGCTTCCATTGGATCGGGCAAGAAAATCGGCAAGAGAGTCCGGATATTCGCGTATTCCTATTTACGAAGGATCGGTTGATAAAATCGTCGGTGTGGTATACTTCAAAGATCTGTTTTTAAAAGGTGATGATGCGGGAACCCTTCGGGATTTGGCATCACCTCCGGTGTTTGTTCCGGAAATGAAAAATGCTTACGAGCTATTTCGGGATATGAAAGCGAGAAATATTCAAGCCGCGGTTGTTCTCGATGAATTTGGATCAACCGCCGGTATAGTTACTTTGGAAGATCTGATCGAGGAGGTTGTGGGCGAGATCCATGATGAGCTTGATGAACCGCCGATCGGAATCAGATTCCACGACGACGGATCAATGATTGTTCGAGCCGATATCAATTTATCAAGCTTTCGAAACGAGACCGGAGTATCATTCTCGGAAACCGAGGGATTTTCCACTATTAATGGGTTGATTCTCGCATATTTAGGTCGAATTCCGACACCCGGAGAATGTCTGGTGATCGACGGGAGCAAGATTGAAGTCGTTCTGGCCGATACCAAGAGGGTGCTTTCAATTCGACTAATTCCCTCACATGACGGGCATATGAAGTAACGATATGACGAACGACCGTATAAACAATATCATCGCACCGATACTTCATGGGTTCAAAGCCCTTTACCACCTGCTGAGGAATTATTTCTTAACCGGCGTCATCGTTCTTGTTCCTTCCGCGGTGACCGTTTTTATCATGGTTCTTCTTTTCAGATACGCCGACGGAATTCTCGGCGATGCGGTCAGCAGCGCGATCGGTTATCCTATGCCGGGCGTGGGATTGGTGGCGACGATTATGGTTTTCATTCTGGTGGGGATATTCGCTCAAAACGTCTTGGGCAGACGGTTCATGAAATGGATCGACTATTCGCTGGAAAGTCTTCCAGTGGTGCGCTCTCTCTATGTGGGCATCAAACAGGTTTCCGATGTTATTTTGCAGCACAATCAAGGGGAATTCCAGCGAGTTGTTATGGTTGAATATCCTAAGGAGGAAAGCTGGGCGATCGGATTCGTTACCGGAGATTTTCCGGCGCCGGCCACGCCCGGTTGTTTCGGGGGCAAGCAAATGATAACGGTCTTTGTTCCGACAACACCCAACCCCACGTCAGGATTTCTGTTGATCATCGACAAATCCAAAATAATCGATACCAGTTTGAGCATCGAAGAAGCCATGAAAATGGTCATATCCGGAGGATTGGTCAGGCCGGGTTACAAACCGGCATCGCTGCAATCACCGCCTGAAGATTTCACCATACCACATTGAAACGGGCAAATCATCATGAAACTTACAAAGAAAATTTTCGTTGATCTGGTCATTCTTCCCTTCACCGTTGTCTGCCTTCTGGCGCCTTTACAGGCGCAAACCCTCGAAAACATGAGGCAATATATCCTTCTTCGCGACGCTTTGCTTAAACTCAAGCTTGAAATTGAAAAGAGCGTTAATGAAGATCCGCGGGAAACTTTATTGCGACATCCCAATGCGGAACTTGATATAAACAACGCTTTAAATGATATTGAACCGAGGATTAATTCTTTTTCCATGCCTGAATCACCGCTTTCGTCATATTGTAGGGAAAAATTGTTGCGACTGTATGGGGATTGCAGAGCGCTTTTTCCGCTTTTTGT
>Ga0209749_1002195_pt1 | contig 13800 bp, 13 predicted proteins | sample EPASupsiteSAE347_FD_187267 | JGI IMG/M metagenome (GOLD analysis project Ga0209749, IMG submission 187267) | Bioremediated contaminated groundwater from EPA Superfund site, New Mexico - Sample SAE3-47 (SPAdes) (version 2) | ecosystem: Environmental > Aquatic > Deep subsurface > Groundwater >... | reverse complement strand
CACGACGATGAAGGCCGCCAAGGCCCTCGATTATAACCCCAAGGCCATCGTCCAGGGGATCGGTTCCGTTGTCCCCGCCTGGGTCAAGGAACTCGGGGCGGACGGGGATTTTGTTTTTTCCGGAACATGCCTCCACGGCAAGCTTAATTATCCGGGAAACGACAAGCTCAACGCCTATGTGAAGCAAAAATACAAGCTGGACATCTACCCCCTCTATTTCGGGTTCGGCTACGCCTGGATGCAGACCCTCCAACAGGGCGTGAACGGGGCCAAGAGTCTTGATCAGACGAAGATCCGCAATTGGCTGAAGACGCACAAGGTCAACACCATCGCCGGTCCCATGACCTTCAACAAGCAGGGGCTGCCGGCGCCGATCAACTTCGCCACCCAGATCATCAACGGCAAGGTGGAACTGGTCTGGCCGAAGAACATCCGCACGAAGGAACCGGTCTATCCGAAACCGGCCTGGAAGAAGTAGCGTGGACGCCGTTTTAATCATCCAGTCCCTGATCAGCGGCATCATGATGGGCATGGTGTATGCGCTCCTCAGCGTCGGCTTTTCCCTGACCTGGGGGGTCATGCACGTCATCCATATCTCCCATGCCGCCTTCGGGCTCCTGGGCGCCTACCTGGCCTACAGCCTGCTGCAATACTTCGGCGTGGACCCCGTCGTTTCGGCGGCGGCGTCCGCGCCGCTGTTGTTCTTCGTGGCCTGCGGAGTCTATCAACTCCTCATCAGGCCCATCACCAAGGCCAAGGAGGTCATCGTGGCATCGATGATCCTTACCTTCGGCCTGGCCATTATCCTGGAAAATGTCATGGTCCTCATCTGGAAGGCCGACCCCCGGGTGCTGACGCCGACTTACGCCAGCGGCGCCCTGATTGTGGGACCATTCTACTTTCAGTATCCCCACCTCGTCGGCTTCGGTTTGTCCATCGTGGGGATAACGGCAATTTATCTGTTCCTGAAAAAGACTTACACGGGGATGGCCGTCCGGGCCGCCTGGCAGCAGCCCGAGGCCGCCCAGTTGTACGGCGTCGACCTTTACCGGATCAGTATGATCACCTTCGCCCTCGCCGTCTCCACGGCGGGGGCCGGGGGCATCGGCCTGGCCCTCCTCAATTCCTTCGAACCCCATTCCCATAATCTCTGGCTCATCTATCTCTTTTTGGTGGTAATCGTGGGCGGGGTGGGCAACGTTATCGGCACGGCCCTCGCGGGGCTCATCATCGGAGTGATCACGGGGCTCGCCATGGCCTTTCTCCCCTACCAGTGGGTGAATCTGGTTACCTTCGGACTCCTGATGGTCTTTCTCATCTTTCGGCCCCACGGCCTGTTCAAGCAGGGGGCATAAAATGCAAAAATGCCGCCTGGCTGCAATTGGGCTCCTCATAGCAATGCTCGCCGCTTTCCCCTTCCTCGAACCGGAGGTCTATTACCTTTCCTTCATGTTTTCCGTTTTTATGTACGTGGTGTTGGCCTCCTCCTGGAATTTCATCGGCGGCTATGCCGGTTACCTGTCCTTCGGCCACGCGGCCTTCTTCGGGATCGGCGCCTTTGCCACGGCGAAAGCGGCATCAATGCTCGAATTGACGCCCCTCCTGTCCATCCTGGCCTCGATTCCGGCCGGGGCGTTGGCGGCACTGGTCGCCCTGGTCATCGGCTATCCCTGCCTGAAAATCCGGGGGCCCTACTTCTCCGTCGTGACAATCTGCTTTGCCTTTGTCGTGGAGCTGACGGTGAAGAACATCGAGTTCTTGGGCGGGGCCGAAGGGATCTACCTGAAGTTCATGGACATCCCGGAAAAACTCTCCCGTTCCATCATGTACGAAGTCATGCTCCTCCTCATGGTCGTCACCCTCAGCGTCGCATGGTGGCTCGACCGCTCGCGGCTTGGCACCGGGCTGAGAGCCATCCGCTCCGATGAAGAAGTCGCTGAAACCATGGCCATCCCGACGGCAAAACTTAAGATCCAGGCCTTTATCCTCTCGGCTTTTTTCCCCGGGATTGCCGGGGGTCTTTTCGCCTATTATCTGACCTACATCCATGCCGACGTCGTCTTCAACATCAGCATCTCCATCCTCATCGTCCTCATGGCCATGTTCGGGGGCGGGGGCACCTGGCTGGGACCGATCATCGGGGCCGTAATCCTGACCGTCGTCAACGAGGGCCTCTCGACCTTCGCCCAGGCGGAAATCGCCCGGATCATCTACGGCGCCCTCTTCATCGTCGTCACCATCTTCATGCCCAACGGCATCATTGACTTTTTCAGGAAAAAAGGCGGCGGGTAATCTTTAATTTTCCCAAATCGCGGCATCGCTGTTTTTCCGCGCCATCATCCTGCGCGGCAAGGCAGCCGATTCGATACAACCATCACACGATTATCGGTAACACATTCAACATTATGCAGTCAAAATCATCTTGACACACAATATCCCTTCTTCATATACTCGCTCCATGGAAAAGAAAGTTCTTATCAATTCAACCAATTAATTACTTGCTCCCCATACCGACCGGAATGGGGACAAAATCGATCGTAGCACAACATTAACTGCGGAGAATATCGGAAGGCATACCTACGGAATTTGATCAGGCCCATTGGAAACCTTTAATTATCAGCTGCGAGGGCGGATGAGAAGGGAGGGATAAGAAGATGAGCAATCAGCATGAAGGACCGACAACCTACGACGTGACAAATTTTACCATTCGGGAGATGACGGAATGTGGAAGGGCGATGCGGACCATGGGTTTGGGGGCTTCAAGTATGGAGGAGGTGGCGGGCAGGATCGTAAGGTACTTCCACGATACCCTGATCGACGGACATACCGGTGAGCGGGCCTGTTCTCTGATCCGTTTTTTCAAGACCCATGCCTACGAATATCTCGATGATGAACTTAAAGACTTTGCTCTGAACATGCTCGGAGGAAACATTCCCTTGCCGGAGATGAAATGTCTGACCCTTTTAGGGACTATCGGAGACAATCAGGAATGGAATTCGCGTAGAACATCGAAGGGGCATAAGGCAATTCCGCTGCCAAGCGAGGAGGCCGTGCATCAGATTTCTATGATACTAAACCTCATCACGCAGTTGGGACTGAGCGTGCGTTCGGTTGTGAAACCGGACCCGGCGCTCCTGCTGGATATGGAGCAGAAGACCTATAATGTGTTTGTTGTTCCGGAAGCGCTCGGCAGCCCTTATATCCCGGCCCAGAAAGAATTTGTTGTTCCTTATGGGATAAAGTCGGTAATGGGATTCGGCGGCATGCTCCCCTCGCTGGATATCTTTGTGATCATAATGTTCCTTAAGGCCTCAATTTCAAGGGAAGCGGCCGATATTTTCAAGAACCTGTCGCTGAACATAAAACTGGCGGTATTACCCTTTGAAAAGACGGTATTCGCTCAATCGGGAAAGTTCACTTACTAAAGGCGATCGAAGGAGACGAGGCCTATGGAGAATGACGGACCGGCAACCGTGGAGAATCGGCTTCTCAAGTCTCAAATAGCGGCTCTGGAACAATTGCTCGAGGTGTACGAGAAGAGCGTACTGGAAAAGACGGACGAGCTTTACGCGGAGATTGCCAAGCGCAAAGAGGTGGAAGAGGAGTTATATAAGGCCAAAGAGGCGGCCGAGGTGGCCAATAAAGCCAAAAGCGAATTTCTGGCGAGTATGAGTCACGAGATTCGGACGCCGATGAACGCTATCCTCGGGATGGCGGAACTCCTGGCCGAAACCCCCTTGACGAAAGAACAACAGAAATATGTGCAAGTTTTCAATAATGCGGGAGAAAATCTTCTGGGCATCATCAACGATATCCTCGATCTTTCCAAGGTGGAGGCCGGTCACATTCACCTTGAGCATATTGACTTCGATCTCAGAGAAATGGTCGAAAGGATCGGCGAGATCATGTGCGTCAAGGCCAACAACAAAGGGATTGAACTGACCTGCCATGTGACGCCGGATGTCCCGGCGTACCTGCTGGGCGATCCCATTCGGCTGCGTCAGGTAATCGTCAACCTCCTGGGCAATGCCATCAAATTTACCGAAGTGGGAGAGGTGGTACTGGACGTAAAGTTGATGCCGCCGTCCGTTACGCGAGACGATGAGAATACGGTGGAGTTGGTTTTTTCCGTGCGCGATACGGGGATTGGGATTTCTCGGGAAAAGATGAGAGACGTGTTTGAACGGTTTATACAGGCCGATTCCTCCACAACGCGTGAATACGGAGGGACGGGCCTCGGTCTAACGATTGCCAAATACCTCGTCGAACTCATGGGAGGAACGATTGGGGTCGAAAGCGAGTTGGGAAAGGGAAGCGTTTTTTCCTTCGCGGTCCCCTTCCCTGTGCAAAAAGGACCCGTCAGAGAGGAAGAACCTGTTTTTACCGATATCACGGGACGGCGGGCTCTTGTCATCGATGATAACGCCACGAATAGGATGATCGTCCGGGAGATGCTGACGGGATGGGGAGCCGTTGTGACGACGGCGGACAACGGCTGGTCCGGAATCACAACGCTGAAAGAGGCGAAGGCATCCAATAAACCCTATGATTTCATAATTTTAGATTATCATATGCCCGTCATGGACGGCTTCGCGACGGCAGCGGAGATTCGTGAGGATCCCAGCCTGTCATCCACGGTAATCATCATGCTTTCATCGGGCTATCCAAAAGAGGATCTGACGGAGGCGAAAAGGATCGGCATTGACCAATTCCTCTACAAGCCGGTTAAACGGCGGGATTTGTGGGAGGCGATCAATGCGGCCATGGGAAAGGCGCAGATGGCGGAGACGAAACCGATGGTCGAATTCGACGACCCCGGTTTGCAACGTTCCCGCAGGATTCTCCTGGTTGAGGATAACGAAGATAACCGCCTTTTGATCCGGACTTTTTTGAAAAACACGCCTCATCAACTTCAAATGGCGGAAAACGGCGCTGTCGGTGTGAAGATGTTTAAGACGGGGACCTATGACCTGGTTTTCATGGATATGCAGATGCCCGTCATGGACGGTTATACGGCAACCGGGGAGATCCGGCGGTGGGAACAGGACCAGGGGCTTCCCGCTGTTCCCATTATCGCCCTGACAGCTTTCGCCCTGAAAGAGGATGAACAGAAAAGTCTTGCCGCCGGATGCAACGGGCACCTCGTCAAACCGATCAAAAAAGCCGCTCTCATTGACGCGATCAAGAAAATTACCCGTTGACCGGCTTTTCCTTCATACCTTCGCCTTGCCCCGGCATCCCGGAGGCTTTTCACTTTAATGCGCAGTTCTTCGTAAATCGGGTTCTGTCACGGGAGCCACCTTTTCAGCGGCCCCTCCAGGGGACCCAACAGCGACGCGGCAAGTATGACTAACGCAGCATAATGAAAAATGTCCGATTAATGAGAGGAAATAGAGTTCCCGTCCACCTCAAGGCGACCATGAATACATGGGCAATCAAACCAATCGTGAGGAAAGTTTGATACAAACAGGCGAAGCTTTATTGAGATTCAAGGATGAGTGGCTGCATTTTTCGAAGCCTGTGAAAATTGTCACGGCCGAAAATATCGACGAAGTCCGAACCGCGCTACAGGAAGTGGAACAATCCATTTTCGCAGACAACCTCTATGGGGCCGGTTTTTTGAGTTACGAAGCCGCGCCGGCATTTGACCGCGCCTTAAGAGTCTTGCCGGCCCGGGATTGCCCGTTACTGTGGTTTGGATTGTACCCAAGACCCATCGCGGTATCTCTGCCCATACCTGTAAACCCACCTGCCCTTTTAAAATGGCGACCCTCGATTGAACAGAGAGATTATCAAGCCGCTATTGACAAAGTAAAGGAACACATCGCCGCAGGCAGGACATATCAAGTCAACTATACCATGCGCCTAGGCGCGGACTTCGGGATTGACACATGGGACTTTTTTTTGCATCTCGCTCAGGCACAGAACAAATACGCCGCATATGTGGATACGGGCCGCTATGTAATATGTTCCGCTTCCCCGGAATTATTCTTTGATTTGGACGGCGACATCATCTCAGGCCGCCCCATGAAAGGGACCGCCAAGCGCGGACGCACAACGGCCGAAGATGCGGAACAGGTAAAATGGCTGCAGGCGGACATCAAAAACCGCGCCGAAAACGTCATGATCGTGGATATGATCCGCAACGACATCGGGCGCATCGCCGAGACAGGGAGCGTCCATGTGCAGGAGTTATTCACGATTGAAAAATATCCAACGCTATTCCAGATGACATCCACCGTTCGCGGCAAGACGAACGCCTCGCTTACAGAGATATTTAACGCCCTATATCCATGCGCCTCAATAACCGGTGCACCGAAGGTAAGCACGATGAACATCATCGCTGATCTTGAGACGACGCCGCGCAAGATATACACGGGAAGCATCGGTTTCATTTCTCCGGAACGGAAAGCGCAATTCAACGTGGCGATCCGCACCGCCCTAGTCGACAAACAAACGGGCCAAGCCGAATACGGAGTCGGCGGGGGAATCGTGTGGGATTCCGGGAGCGACGACGAGTACAACGAAGCCCTGCTCAAGGCGAGAGTGCTTAAGGAACGACAAAACGAATTCTCTTTAATTGAAACCATGCTATGGACACCGGAGGAAGGATATTTTTTGCGGGAGAAACACATCCGGCGCATGTCCGATTCAGCGGAGTATTTCGGGTATAACTTTTCGAAAAAAGGGCTGAAAGGTCTCCTTGACGAAATGGCTTTGAGTTTTACCTCCCCCCAAAGAGTGCGAATTTTATCGGACCGTTCGGGAGAGTATACTGTTGAAGCGAAAGAGATGTTGCAGGCTGCCAGACACACATTCAACGTATGTCTGGCAGAAAAGCCTGTCTCTACAAGCAATGTATTCCTTTTCCACAAAACCACGCGACGTAAAGATTATGATGAGGCCCTTCAATCATGCCGACATTGCGACGATGTTCTGCTTTTTAATGAAAAGGATGAACTTACGGAATTCACAATCGGAAACCTCGTCGTCGAAAGGCACGGCGAATTAGTCACACCTCCCATAACCTGCGGATTGTTGGCCGGCACCTTCCGAGAGTATTTGCTTGAGTCACGCCAAGTCACGGAACGGGCAATTACGATGGAAGAGTTAGCTGGCTGCAAAAAAATATTTCTGGTCAACTCCGTACGGAAGTGGATTGCCGTCGACTTAAAAAGCAGAGTATTACACGGCGTTTAATACGGTTCCGCCTGCAAACACGGGATGCCGTGGCCGATAATGTCGGTTTTTTATGATGATCATTTTCCAGACCATTATTGAGCATTTCCATTGACAAATCCTAGCAAATCAGGATATTCATATCGGATAATATAGCGTCGCATTGTCTTTGGTCATTAAAAGGACGATACGGGAGCGTCTCCCAAAGGCTCTTGGGGAAAATCGGCTTAAAACGCAGGGACACCCTTTATGGCAATTGATGCAAAAAGAAATAGCCTCACCGAAAGCAAGCCCCCGTGGCACATCGGCATCTTGTTGACAAAGCCCTTCGCCTGGGTAGGCCGAGGAACAATCGATTGGGTCAACAATTTAGGCGCTTCGGCCATTTTTCTCGTGCTCGCATTCCTGAAAGTTCTGCACCCCAAACAGTGGGTCAAGATCATTCAGCAGATCTATTATATCGGAGCCCGGTCCACAATGATCATCATGCTCGTCAGCCTGTTTACCGGCATGGTCATAGGCCTCCAATCCTACACGGCCCTGGTCAAATTCGGCGCCCAGGGGGCCCTGGGAACACTGGTTGCCCTGACCCTCGTCAGGGAACTCGGGCCTGTGCTCACGGCCATCATGATCGCCGCCCGGGCCGGTTCGGCGATAACCGCCGAGATCGGCATTCAACGCATCTCCGAACAGATTGACGCCCTGGACACCATGCGGATCGATCCGCTCCGCTTCCTTATCAGCCCGAGAATCGCCGCCTCCATCATCAGCTTCCCCATCCTCACGGCGGTGTTTGACATCGTCGGCATCATCGGCGGCTACATCTCGGGGGTCCTCCTCCTGGGGGCAAATGCCGGCACCTATGTGTATCGCGTCCAGACCAGCATGGACATTAAAGATGTCACGGATGGTTTCATCAAATCCATTGTCTTCGCCGTCATCGTCTCCACCGTCTGCTGCTACCAGGGTTATTTCGCCCATATGCGCACGGACAGCCACGGCGCCAAGGCCGTCGGCCTGTCCACAACGTCGGCCGTCGTGATCTCCTGCGTCCTGATCCTGGTATCGGATTACGTCGTGACATCGCTGCTCATTCGATGATAGGATAAAGATATGGACAACCCATTGATCGAATTCAAGGATGTTACCAAGCGTTTCGGCTCCCGGACGATCCTTGACCGCGTTAACCTGCAAATCTACGCGGGACAAGTCACAACGATTATCGGCCTCAGCGGCTCGGGTAAGAGTGTGCTTCTCAAGCATATCATCGGACTCCTCGAACCGGATGAGGGGACGATTCTCTTCCAGGGCGAACCCCTGAACAAAATGAAAAAAACGGAGCGGATGACCAAACATGCGCAGATAAGCTACATGTTTCAGGACAACGCCCTCTTCGATTCCATGACGGTCTACGATAATATCGCCCTCCCCCTCCGGGAGACGACAAACCTGGACAAAGCTGAAATCGACAGAAGGGTAATGGCCAGGATCGAACAGACGGAACTTAAGGATGCGGCCCACAAGTATCCCTCGGAAATATCCGGGGGCATGCAGAAGCGTGCCGCTCTGGCCCGGGCCTTGGTTACGGATCCGCGCATTGTCCTCTTCGATGAACCCACCTCCGGTCAGGATCCCGTCCGCAAGAACGCCATCTTGAGCATGATTGCCCAGTATCAGAGGAAATTCGGTTTTACGGCGATCATGGTCAGCCACGAGATACCGGATGTGTATTTTATCTCCAACCGCATCCTGGCGCTCTATGACCGCGCCATCGTTTTTCAGGGCTCTCCGGAAGAGCTGGAAGAGTTTGACCACCCCTTCAAGGACGAAGTCATCCGCAGCCTGGAGGGTCTTCAACAGGAGCTGACGGGACTTTATTCCAAGCGTCAGTTCAAGGTCATGCACCATGCCCAGTTGAACCAGCGGGCGCGCGGGGAAACATATTCCATGGTAGTATTTAAGTTGGACGATATGGGTGTCGCCATGACCGGCTCCAGCCATGAAGCGGTGAAAAAGACCATCCGGAGCATGGGCAGGTATATCGATAAGCACTTCGGCGCCATCGGGGGGTTTTCCACGCGACGCAGCTCCAACCAGTTCGTTACGGTGCTCCCCTATTCGGACCTGACGGAGGCAGAAAACATCCTTAAGGATTTTGCCCATGATTTCCAGGAACGAGGCATTCATGATTTTTATGAGGGTCCGGAAAGGCGGAAAGCTTCGGGGATGTGTATCGAACTCGTCATCCGGGCGGGAATCGCCCAGGGCCAGCCGATTGCGGAAGTAGAGACCGTCATCGACGCGGCAGAATCCAATCAAAAAGAAATCGCCCGCCTGCGGTGCGATGTGAGGGGGTAGGTCAATGAAAAAATATACGATGGAAACCACGGTCGGCATTTTTCTCGTCTTCGGGCTCCTCTGCATCGGATATATGACGGTGAAGCTCGGTCATATATCCCTGCTTGGCGACAACGCCTATTCGCTGTTTGCCCGCTTCACGACCGTAACCGGCCTGAGGGCCGGCAGCCTGGTCTATATTTCGGGCATTGAGGTCGGGCGCGTGGAGCAACTCGCCATGGACCAGGAAAATCAGAAGGCCCTCGTGGAGATCCGCATCCGGAAAGATATCAAAATCTATGATGACGCCATCGCCTCCATTAAAACGGAAGGTCTGATCGGCGACATGTATCTCAGCATTGACCCCGGGGGCGGCGGCACACCCCTTCAGCCCGGAGGATTCATTACGGAAACGCAGCCCCCCCTGGATATCGCCGGGCTCGTCAGCAAATATGCCTTTGGCGACGTGAAGAAACCGGATGATAATAACGAAACCAAGAAAGGAAAACCATGAGGAGACCCCTTACTGCGCTATTAACGATCTTGATGATCTTGCTCTTCACAATGGCGGCATACGCCGGCGTGCCCCAGGATACGGTTCAGGCCAACGTGAACAAGGTCCTGGATGTGTTGCGGGATCCGAAGCTCAAGGCCGAATCGGCAAAAGAGACTAAAAAGAAAAAGCTGCGCGTAATCTATGAACAAATGTTCGACGATGTCGAACTCGGGAAGCGGACCCTGGCCAGGAACTGGAACAGCCTGAGCGTCCCTCAGCGCCAGGAATTCGTCATCCTCTTCCGGCAGGTGCTGGAGAAGGCGTACATTGATAAAATCCTTGCCTACACCAACGAAAAAATTGTCTATGAACGGGAAACCATGGTCTCCGGAACCCAGGCGGAGATACAGACGAGAGTTGTCACCGCCTCAAAGGAAATACCCATTACTTACAAGGTGATTCTGAAAGGCGGCTCGTGGAAGGTATATGACGTTGTGGTCGAGAACGTGAGTCTGGTGCTGAATTATCGCACCCAGTTCAGCGACATCCTTGCAAAGAATAAACCCGAACAGCTCCTCGAGATCCTGCGGAAGAAAGTGAAGGGGCAATAGCGCCCCCAAAGGTGGTTCCGGCCATGAAATCTTATCTAGTTGCGGTTGCCCTTTGTGTTGTCCTTGCGGCGGGTTGCGCCCACAAGCCCGCAGTTTCCGACCCGGCGCCATCCCCGGCCGCCCCTCCGGCCCGGCAGCAGATTATTTCCGCCCCCAAAGCGGAGCAGGGCCCGGCGCCGGCCCCGGGGGTTGCCGCCAAAACGGTCGGCGGCAACCTTGACGACTATCAGGACATCGACGAGCCCGACAAGGCAAAGGAAGAGGAAAAGGTTACCATTGCCGATCCCCTGGAGCCTTTCAACCGGGCCATGTTCCATTTCAACGACAAGCTGTACTTCTGGGTCGTCAAGCCCGTCGCCCAGGGATATAGCAAGGCGGTTCCCGAAAAGGCGCGGGTAAGCGTCAGCAACTTCTACACGAATCTCAGTTTCCCGATCCGCTTTGTCAATTCCCTGCTCCAGGCAAACTTTGAGGGGGCGGCTTCCGAACTTGGGCGCTTCATCATCAATACCGTCTGGGGCATCGGGGGGCTTCTGGACCCGGCCGCGAGCAAGGAGATCGATCTTAAAAAACAACCGGCGGATTTCGGTCAAACCCTGGGTATTTACGGCGTAGGCCAGGGTTTTTACATCCATTGGCCCATCTTCGGACCCTCCAGTCCGAGAGATACGGTGGGGACAGTCGGCGACATATTCCTCTATCCCTCCATCTATTTGGGACCATGGGAAGTATGGGCTGGCTCCCGGGTATACGAAAAGGTTAACGATGCCTCCCTGCATATCGGCGATTATGAATCCCTGAAAGAGGCCGCCATCGATCCCTATGTGGCGGTCCGTGATGCCTATGTCCAATATCGGCTGAAGAAGATCAAACACAAGGGCGGTCCGCCTCCTCCGGGGTCGGGATTGCTTAAAGACGAGTGAAACGGAAGTGAGGCATGGATACGAAAACTCTTAAGGTTATGGTCATCTCCATAGTCATCATGTTCACAATTCAGGGAACGGCCGCCGCAAGCGGCCCTTTCGGCCCCCCCCAACCCCTATCGCGACCGGCGGGAGGATTGCATACGGCCATCGGTTACTGGCTTCAGGAAGACAAACTCAAGAATAACGAAGAATACATCAGCCGGCAGCAACAGATTTATTCCGAGCTGGGCTACGGTTTTCAAAGGAACTGGGACCTCTACGCCAGGGTCGGGTTAGCTGGTCAGAAGCTTTTCGACGCCTTCAGCCCGACAACCACGGCAACGACGACCTCCAAAAATGATTTTACAGAGAGCTGGAAATTTTTCAGCACCCTGGGGATAAAAGGCTTTTATCCTGTCCGGCCGGCCTTCGGCATCGGCGCTTTCGTCCAGGGAACCTATTATTTCAGCGACTTCACGGACAATATCACGGGAACCCAGGGCGGCGCCCCCTTTACGGTCGAACTCGGCCTGAAGAACCTTTGGGATGTCAATGCGGGGATCGCCTTTCAGGTCACCGTCCCCTGGGGCATCAACCTGTATATCGGTCCCTATGTCTATTATACGGAAGCAAAGGTAGCGCCGTCGGCAAATATCACCGGCCTGGCCCTCACCTCGGGGGAGACGACCCTGAGAAACAATACCGTCTTCGGCGGCTTTGGCGGCATCGACGTGCCGCTGTCCCGGGGATTCCGTTTGCAGGTGGAAGGGAAGTATGCCGACCGGTTGTCCGGCGGCGCGGCAGTTACCTATTCATACTAAGGGTCATTCAATTTATCGATGGATGATACCGACTAATTGTTCTTCCCCCCGGCCTGATTTGCCGCTCATAAAAATCATTTCCTGATAATCACATCCTCTTGACGGCGGAGGCGTTTTTTTGCCAGTATCTTGCGGAGAATTTTCACCCGCAGGCTCCAGCGAGCGGGGCGGCTGACGCATCCAAACATGGCCTGCTCAGCATGATCCAGGGCATCTTCCAATAAGGCGTCATGAAGCGGCTCTATTACGATTTTCCACTTTAGCCATGCCTTGATACCGCATTCGGCATCGATCACATGGCGAAGAATGACGCGGCTGTTCCTGCGGATGACCTCGAAATAGTGCCGTCCGTCAAGATCCGCCGTAATCCCCGTGCCGTCGAAGCGAAAGATCGCCCTCCGGCCGGGTGCATATTCTTCAACCTCATATCCTACAACCCCGTGGCCGCCTCTTGCCCCCGGTTTGAGGCTCGTGTCGAAGTGCATGGGCGGCCAGGTATCCCGAGGCCAGAGCCGGTCGTCCGGCCCGGACAACGTATCGAGAATGCTTCCCAGGGAATCGGCCTCTGTCCGGAAACTTCTTTCATGTCTGTTGTCGATTTTCATTTTTCCCTCCCCATGATGGCTAAATATGTTTGTCGGATATAGTCTTCAACCTCTCGGGGCGGTTTCACGCCCTGCCGGATATACCGTATGACTGCCGCATAGGGAACATCGATGAGCGCGTAAACCGTCCGATTTATTTCCTCCCGCCCAGACTTGCCGAATGCCCGCTTGGCATAATCGTTCAAACCATCGTCAAGGGCACATTTGACCCTAAGCACTCTTTCCTTGAGGTCGTCCTGCCAATCTCCCGCTAACAACTCCTCCCGCCGGTAAAGAAGGAGGATACGGGCCTCGACGGGATATTGACGAACCCAACGTGGCGTATGGAGGGCCGCATCAAGCCCCTCACCTTTCTTCAAAGCCTGAAGAAAGGCTACCTGGAAGGAAGAAACCACCTTTAGCCATACTTCGGCCAGCAATATATCCCGCGACGGAAAACGGTGATAGACAGAGCCGACGGGTGCGCCGACCTCTCGAGCTACCGCAGCGATTGTCATGGCCGCAGGCCCATGCCTGGCGGCAATCTTTAGTGCCGCATCCACAAATTGTTCATTGTTGAAGTGAGCAGTCCGTCCCATACGCGGTCTTTTATTAGAATACTCATTCTAATATGTCAACCTATTTTTTATCAAGTTCTTTGCGAACGGCCATACCGAGTTTCTCGATTACGTAAGGTTTCTTGACGTATTCACCCGCTCCGAGCTCCTGCGCTGTTTCGACCCGGTCGGTCTTGGCGAAGCCGCTGACGATGATCGCCTTCTGCCCCGGCTGAATTTCCAAAATACGACGGTATGTTTCCAGGCCGTCGATGCCGGGCTCCATGATCATGTCCAGGACAATCAGATC